>Ga0307517_10000599_pt1 | contig 61492 bp, 82 predicted proteins | sample 23_EM_MG_FD_194515 | JGI IMG/M metagenome (GOLD analysis project Ga0307517, IMG submission 194515) | Populus trichocarpa ectomycorrhiza microbial communities from riparian zone in the Pacific Northwest, United States - 23_EM | ecosystem: Host-associated > Plants > Roots > Unclassified | place...
TATGGCAACCATAGCAATACGCGCTTGACTTGATATGGATGGCCCCAGCTTCACCATTTCTTCATATGCCGTCATATATTGGAAAGGGAGAATGAGTGACTTCTTAATGAAGGCTTCACTTGTTAACGCTTCTAAGGCTAAAGGAAGTGCCGCAGGTGCTTGTTCGATGATATTACGGATATTCCGTAAGAGGGCGAGATAGCCTAGCTTCTTCTCCTTTAATAGGTTTGTCCATACTGCTTCTTTTTTACCGGCATCTTTACCGGCAGCAGATAACATTGCTTCCCAGGTCTCTTCCTGCTTCAGTTCACCCTTCAGCAATTGCTTTAATGCGCCTGCATTCATTTCATTGGGCTTAGGATGACAGACATTAATAACATCCACCAACTTCACCGATTTATCATCGGACCGGTATTTAGCCAAGGAATACGGTTTGATCGTATCGAAGGCAACAGCAAAACCTTTCTTCATTGCTACCGGCACCTTGAATTTCTTTTTGTTGCCTTGTTGGGCCTTCAGATAGGAGAAAATCTCCGTCATATCGTCCGGGCGGTAGATCACAGCAGTGAAGAAATCAGCCGCCCATTTGAAGCCGCTGATGTGTTTGGATAGTTCTGCTGCTGCCGCATGAGTGATAGAGCGCATACCAAAAACCGTCCTGGCATAAATGACAGCCTTTGCTGTAAGTTTCTTATCCGCTTCAGTTCGAAGTGCTGCGATTAAGACAGAAAGCCGCGCGACGGTTTGATCTGCTTTTTCATAGAACTTATCAGTTAAGAAGGATGTGAATAAGATCGTTACGATCTCTTTAATAGGGCTCATGCTGTGTGCCGATCCCCCGGCTAGATTGCTTGTGTCCGGTTTGAATGCGGATGTGCTTTGTTGATTGAAACGTGACATATTGTGTGTATTGATTGATGACGAATTATATAAATAAAAAAGCCCCTGTCAGCGAAACAGGGGCTCATGTGTAGCCATCCTTCGAGCCACAGCAGGCGGAAGAAAGTATACAGGGAAAAAGCGAAGCGGGTAATTGTTAAACACCTAAAGTTTGAAGTAACCGCTTCTATAGCCACTGTAATAAAGTATGCAGGGAAAAAACTGATACCGGGATATTTCGTGACAGGAAGTACCGGTATCTATAGCCACTGCAATAAACTTAGGAGTGTGATAACCCTTCCGAACCATAAACAGGCCAATGTTTATATTACCCGGAGTCATGGCCGTATCACTGCTCCCTTGTTAAGTTTGGTTAGAGGGTAGTTCTTAGGTAATCAGCGACTACCGGAACATCCTCTAACCTTGTTGTCTGACTTAGATTCGAACTAAGACTAATAGAACCAAAATCTACTGTGTTAACCGTTACACTATCAGACAGTTTTCGAACCTAGTGGAAGTCATTCCACTAGGGTCTTCGTCAAGTATCTTCTAATCGCGTACTTCAGGCATTACACTCTCGGAAGTGACTAACTTCGTCGGACCCCTTACTAATCTGATTAAAAGGGCTTTTACGCTTTCTCGCAATTCCTTTATAGATTTTAACCTAAAAGTAGTATGCAATTGCACGATCTAATGGATTCGAACCACTATAGGCAGGTTTGGAATCTGCTGTACTACCGTTGTACGAAGATCGCATAATAAAATAAGGTAGTGGCCCAGCACTTGCCTTTTGGCATTCGCGGTTTCTCTGCTGTGCATCGCCTTTACTCTGCCGCTTACAGATACTACCTATAAAAAATTACAGAAGGAAACTGATTTGTGTCATACTGATTTAACAGCGTCTATCTTTGAAGGGGTCTTTTACGACGATAGCAATCCCCGGAGTAACACAAATTCTAACTGTCTGTAAAAAACTTACGGGGTAAAGTCTATGCAAGTACATATCTTTTGGATATGGCGTACGGGATTGAACCGTATCGACGACAGGAAGCCTAATTTTCGTAGGCTACTGTTAACCGAAGTAACTCACATAATAGCCGCCGTAAAAAAACTTTAGAGGGAAAAAGCGCATCGGGTATTTTCGTGCTCTACCAACTGAGCTAACTGCCCATTTTCATGAGTAGTGAAGGACTCGAACCTCCGACCCGTCATTACAATTGAAGTAACCGATACAATAGCCGCTCTAAATAAGTTTGCAAGGAAAAGGTGTACAGGAAATTTTCGCGTGCTAACCACTACACTACTAATCCTAAGATTAGACCGGATTCGAACCGATGATTCGTCAGCCTGGATTGAAGTAACCCATACGATAGCCATTGCAAATAAAGTATACGGGAGAAAAAGCGTACGCGTATAGCCGTTAAGCAAATCTTTTGCTCTACCAACTGAGCTACATCCCGATAGCTGTCGGGATGCGTGGGATCGAACCACGGACCCAAAGAGGGGAAGTAACGCATACAATAGCAACCCGTAATAAGATATGCAGGAGAAAAGTAAAATCAGTGATTGCCCTACCAATTGGGCGACGATACCGCAAGGATATCGACAAGGTTCGAACTTGCAATTTCTGAGTAGAAGTAACTGACTTAATAGCAACCTGCAATAAAGTATACAAGGGAAAAATTAAATCAGTATAGTTTGTCCTTTCCGGGGCCAGTTATCACCTGACCGGATTGGCAACGCGTACGATGTGACACGATGAAGTAACTGACTTGATAGCCGCTTGTAATTATTTATGTCAAAGAACTGTTTTTGTTAGAAGTCAAAAGTAGCAAAGACTTTTGACATGCGCAAATTTATTTCAACTGTTTCAATAAATTTTCCAAACCGCGCCCGTCCTTAATCCCTTTACCGCTATGCCATCCGGAATAAGGCCAAAACGTAATTGTTTCACCTTTATATAAAAACTTAATAGCAACTTTATCACGGGATGTAATAGTTAAACCTAATGCAGTTAGCCTATCAATCGCATGTTGCATACGTGCAGGCTCTAATTGCTTTTGTCTATCTATATTAAGACGTGCCATAATTATAAAGATTGATCAGGATGCCAATTATCAACTGGTTCGTTTTGCTTATTGTCGGCAGGGAGTGCATTCACTTTTTGATCAGGTAAAGCAAAACCTTTTTCCCGAAGATGCTCTATTACTTTTTTCTTATCTCCATCGGATAGATCAAACGAAATAAGTTTCTTCTCATTCAGGTCTTTCATACAAATCATTTATACGATCAATACTTGGTTTAACGGAAGAGAGTGCTAAAGCGATCCACTGATCGCGCTCTATTTCTAATTTACTTCTCATAGGTGGTAGATTTAAGGGGAGGATATATTTAAGCAATCCGGCTGCATTTGTTTTGTTAGGATTGTGCGTAGCGTCTCCGATACTTGCAATAGTTCCTAATCTCCACACTTCGTACCTATACTGTCCGGCTGAAGCGGTAGGGTAATAAATAACATCACCCTGGTGGAAATTAAAGACGATCCTATTAAGAATGACTTTCATAGTATTTGCTTTTGCCATAGTGTTATGCTTTTGATAGCCCAAAGATAACACCTTTATTTTAGTTGTCAAAGAACTTTGACAACTATTTTCCGTATTCTTTTAAAATAAAGGGAAAGCCAGTATAATACAACCCATTGCCATCATTATCAATTACTAATACTTTTCTCTGTGCATCGTTTATTACTTGTATGCTTCTGCAATTGCCGTTATCACCGTCCGTATAGAAATGACTAGTTCGTCCTGCAATATTACCGAGATCAAAAACTATTTCCTTTTTCATACCATTATTAATTTAAGCTGTTTGATCGCTTTGTTTTCTAAGTTGATAGCATATCCTTTACTGATCCCATAAATGGAAAGTATCTCTTTTTGAGTCTTACCATTTACATACCGCTCTCGCACGATCACCTTGGCCAGGGGATGCCTTATTTTCTGTATAGATGCAATCAACCAGCCACGAAGATCAGGCCCTCTATCAGCCTGTAGGAAGTCCACACGCATAGCTTTTATACGCTTGTCTTTGGCGATCCGTTTGAAAGCTGCATTCTTAATACAGCCGGTTAGGTACTTCCTGGCATGGATCGAATCGGTAAACACCTCCTCCGTTCTTAACGCTCCTATAAAACCGTCATGTATGATATCCTGAGCCATGTCTACACTTTCACAAATCCGGTAGGCGATGACAAAGAAATAGTTATAATGGCTTTTATAAAGCGATTCTACGATTTCAGTATTCATTTTACTGCCTTAACCCGGTTCTATGTTGATCAGACATATCGCCGGGTTTCGAACAGTGCGTTTTTATTTTGCCTACGGTTGTCGCACCTTCAGGCCAAAACGTAAAAGGCGGAAGGTAACCGCTGAAGTTAAATTATTTTGTCGAATCAATTGGCGTTTTACGCAAAGTCGATCTACCCGCTTCAGTTATAGGCAACCCCATATTACCGGATGGTACGTAAATAATTTGATCCTTCGTTTCCTTTAAATTATCAATGAATAGCCATTGCAGATAGGTAGGATTATTTTCCAATGATCTACCGATAATCTTATTACTTTCTGCAATGCCATGCGCTCGGATAGTATCGGCCTGGGCCAATAATGCCGCCGATTCCATTTTAGCGCGGGCTTCAGCTACAGCAACTTCTCTCGAACTTTGTGCATGCGCTAGAATGGCTTCACCTTCTTTTCGAGCGCTGTATACTGAATATTTAGGACAGCCCCACATGCACAATACAATGAAGCTGCCAATAATTACAAGAATTAATGTTACCAAACTAATACCTCCTGTAAAAGTTAAATCGCCGTCTTGATCTGTAAGCATAATATTTGAGTTTTAAATTTTTTTAATCTTCTTCCTTAACGTAGATATCCGGTTAGCTACAGTTTGAGGAGCAGCATTCAATTCTTTAGAAATTTCATGTGCACTTTTACGCTGTATAAAATGCATACGGAATATATGTTTTTGTTTTTCAGGTAAATCTTTATAGAATGAGAATAGTAATCCCATATATTCGGCAAGGACTATCTCCCTGTCATCTATAGGTATTTCATCGTATAAATCTTCAGACTGCAATGTGTATCGTTTATGGTCTATGGCTGCATTTTTAGCAACCCTTATCAACCAATTTTTAAGATGATCCCATGATTTTATATCGTCCCTATGGTTCCAAAGTTTTACAAAAGATTCCATTACTATATCTTCTGTCTGATCCCAATCCCTTACAATCTTCTGTACTACTGATGTAGTAACGCGCTTCAAACTGTTCAATATGTAAGATAGAGCGGCTTCATCCCCTTTCTTAAATCGCTGTAATATTTCATATTCATGGTCCACTACTGCCGAAACCAGGATGTTACCCCTGGTGCCCGACAGATCAATTGCTAGAAACTATCTAGCGCCATAACCAACCATGCCTCTATTCATTGAACAAGGACCGCCGTGAAAAAGTTTAGAAGTGTTACAGGAGGCAAGCAAAGCGGTTAGTACGATGATGGTGATTAAGCGTTTCATATATGCGGTTTATTTTTGCCGTCGAAACCCGCAACTAAGCGGGTGCCCGACGATGTTATTGCGCTATATGATTCCACCATGCTTCAGTAGATACATACCATGCGAGTATGCCTATACCGGCCAGGGCGAGAATAACGATTGCGGTTTCTAATACTGCTTTTTTCTGGATCAGAGATTTCATAAAAGTGGTTTTTTGCCGTCAATGCCCGCTCCGGTGAAGGTAGCGGGCTGACGATGTGTAACCGTCCGTGATTATTTTAAATTTATTACTTCGTTTCTGATAGATCAAAGATAGCACCTTTATTTGAATTGTCAAAGTTCTTTGACAACTATTTTTGAATTATTTTTTGAAGACTTTCGTAGAACAGACTTTCCAGGCGTTCGTAATTACTGGCTGTCAATGAACTACGACGGTTGCCTGCAACGTTTAAAATAGTGATATTATGCAGTAAAATGAAGTCTTCAAATTGATCGACAGTGGGGTTGCAAAAGTGAGGTTTGCCGAACCTCTTACAGTAGTAAATAGTCAATCGTGATCCGACTGAGTGGGTATTGCCGTACAAGATCGTAGCATCGCTATCTAAGACATTCTGTTTGGTCCTGGCATCATACGTATAAAAAGGACTTTCTATTAAGCCAAAGCCAGCTAATGAAGGGTCAGGACCATTTTCTGTACGGTATTCCTTCGGCGCTGTTCCACCAGTAGGAACGCCTAATTTCTTAGCTACTTCTAACGCCATGCGATCTATACCGGTTTGGCCTCCTGAGATTATTTTTTGTAACACTATGATTGTTTTTACCGTCAATGCCCGCTCCATTGACGGCAGCGGGCTGACAGAATCAAAAAGCAAAAACTATTTTTTCTTGTAATGCCAATCTTCGATGAAGCCAAGGTAATGCTTAGCGCGGGTAAGCACTACGTAAAGCAAATTGTATTCTTGTACGATCTGCCATTCCTTACGTGCATAAGGTGCGGGCATTAGTTCACGATCAATAACGAATACCCTGTCTGCTTCCAGGCCCTTGGCCTTGTGTGCAGTACTGAAGCAGATGCCGCGTTTGTTATCGCTGAAAAGTTCATTGATCCAGGTGATCAACTGTTGCGGTGTGCGTACGTCGGCACTATCAACGATGGCCTGAAAAACTTCTATCTTCTCCTGCATAACCATGTAAGCAGGCTCTTCCTTGATCTCGTTTGTAGTCATCTTCGGGGACTTCTTAGCGATCCGGCTAAAGATGATACGCAATTCCTTTTCAAGCCATTGCTCGAATTGTTCGATAGTGTTAGCCTTACTACGGATAACCAGCGTAGCCAGTTGCTTACCCATATCACCACCTTTAATATAAGCCTTGAAATGCATCTTGATGAAGTGCATGCAAAGTTTTACTAAAGGCGCTGTATTGCGACATAACACCATATCACCATCTTTTATATTTTTAATTGTATCGTTCTGTTCAACTTCGCCTTCAATAGCTCCATCATGTGCTTTGATATCAATGCTTGGAAGAAGCTCATTCACGTATGCGATAATTTTACTACCACACCGGTAATTGAAAGATAATGGAAGCTCAATAGTGTTGGGGAACCGCTTCAGGGTTTCGAACGATTCGCTATCGGCCCCGGCGAAGCCGTAGATGGCTTGGTGTGGATCGCCAACAAAGATAAGACGTGTTCCGCTATGGATCATCTTGCGGATCATCGCTTGTTGCGCCTTATTCAAGTCCTGGCATTCATCAACGAATACCCAATCCGCTTTCGGTAACTTGATCTCTTTTTCTGTTGCAGCCATGTACAGCATATCAACGAAGTCATGAGTAGTTTTATCCACGTCTAAGACATGCAACACTTCCATAGCCTTCGTCAATTCACCATTGACTACTTCTATGCCATGCTTCACCGCCATTGTATGCGCTTCAGTAGGATTTTCGATTAAGTTCAACCGGTAAAGGTCCACTAGCTTGCGAACGCGGGCGAGATAATCGGCATCCACTAATTCCGGGTCTTCGTTATACCAGCTATCGCGTAAGCTGCTTACGACATTATATACCCGCTTATCGTCCATCTGGCTTTTCCTGGCTGCATATAACGCCTTAGCACCAAGGGAGTGTAAGGTAGATACATTGACGTAAGAAGGAACACGGCTTTTGATCTCTTCGGCTATGGCTTTACCAAAAGCCAGGAAGTAGATAGATGCATCGGCTGGGATAAGTTCTAAGGCTTTTACAATGGTAGTTGTCTTACCTGATCCGGCTACCGCGTTGATCACTGCGTTACCGGTGCCGTTTTCAATAAAATCAAAGATAGCTTGCTGATAAATAGAGGGTTTGAAATTTGACATGGTGTATTGCTTTTTGATACAGCAAATATAGGGTACGAATTTGATATGTCAAAGTTTTTTGACAACTATTTTTTCTTGCGATACGGCCCGATTATTTCATCTAAATATTTTTTAGCTTCTGATTCATCTTCCGTATCTTCTAAAAAATGAAAAAGATAGCCTACAGCATTGCGATACGCTTTTAATGATTTTTTCAATTCTGCATTTTCAAAATCACGCATATCAGATGATTGTGTCGGATTATAATCAGTAATTAATTTACCTCCTTCTTCCCTGCTTTCAGGTAATAATCCATACATTGCGACTAACCAACTAGCTTGTTTTTGTGTTATCTCGAAGCCACCTGATAGTCTAGATTTTGGATTCATTACAACTGTTAGAATGTTAGTAGGCTGAGAGAATATAAGTAGCCATTTCTTACTTCCGTCTTTGTAGATTATCTGCCTAACCTGATGTACCTGCATGTTGATTATTTTTTATCCTTAAGATGTATTCTAAAAGTATCTAAAATATCTATTTTAGTAAACTTAGAACCATTCGCTTGTGCAAGTCTTAAACAATTATCGAAAGTTTCACCTATCAAAGATGAACAGCCAGTTAATTCAACACGTTTCAACCTGCTTTCTAAATCTATCAGGCTCGATCTGCCGTATTCAGTTTCATAATATCTTTTAAAATTTTCCAATGACATGCCATACGTGACAGGAGCATCTACCATAGTGGACCATTCAAAATAATAGTCGATGTTGTCACGGTCATCAGTGATTCTCATTATTAGTTTTCCCATGTTGATTATTTTTTGGGGTTACAAAGATTGATGGCCTTTTGAAATGCCTTAATGCGTGATTTCCTATCTGAAACATCCCACCAATACACGTCTATATAGTGTTTCGGTTTTTGCGCATACAGTTCCGGAAATTCATTTTCCATATGATAATAGGCTAAATCATTTTCGCATTTATATTCAGCTATATGTTGAGTAGTTTCTATTGACTGTGATAAAGCCAAACAAATACCTGCTTTGATAGGCTGTTTAAAATTTTTATAAATTGTAAGCGCCTGTTCGTATATGCGCTGCCGTTGTTTTCTTGTGAATTCCATAATATCTATTTTACAGTTGTAATTTTAATATTAATAATTTCTCGGCATTTAGCTACCATATTGAAAAATTGTCTAGCTTGTTTTTTAGTAAAACATACACCGTGAACATTGACAGCAGCGGCCCATTTTTTAGCGTCTGCTGATCCTTGCGCCGGCTGTATAATGAATTTCTGTACTTGACTCATTACAAATTCAAGATCAGGATTTTCTTTTATTTTCGTAGTAGCTTCATTTATAAATACGCGTTTTTGAAGATCAGTTAAACTTTTAACGTTTGAAATCCAGAGATCGGGGAGACATGGTGTTTCTTCGAGAAAGAATTTTTTAACGTACATCGATACACCAAGATTAGTCGGATTAATCGGAATTTCTGTACTAGTTGTCGTTATAACTTTAACAACAAAATTCCTGCCCATATTTATAAGTTCACCATTATAAATATAATTACGCAATTCTTCTGCATGTTCTAAGGCTTGTTCATAACCGTATACATTCTCATAAGGTATCTCTCCTGCATAATACATGGAAAGTCTCTCATTGTATTTGCTATAATCAGAAGATACGAAATAGCCGGTATTTCTTTCATAAGATACCGCATAGCTTGTATGTGTTTTAGTTATTACTGATTGATTTGACATGAGTTTTTTTGCTTTTGTTTCAACAAACCTACAATTAATAATTGAATTGTCAAAGAACTTTGACAAAATATTTTATTTGCATAGTCAAAGAATGTTGACTACTTTTGGACATGCATAATGACAGATTAATACCGTTCCTTCAGGAATACAAAGGCTATTTCAGGTTAAATGATATCGAACGCGAGACAGGTATTCCTAAGTCCACCTTAAGCCGGGCGGCATCTGGTGAGCGTGGATTAACGGACGAACAATCGGCTAAAGTGGTCGAATATTTCCGTACGATCCGTGTTGTCTTAGAAAGTCTTTTGAAAAAATAATATTATGAGCAACCAAATAGGCGCAATTGCTATGCGAAAATTAGGAGATGTTATAAAAAAGACAATTCCTGGACTTGGCTTCGCAATTATTGTTTTCGAATTTAATAAACCAGGGTTAGCTAATTATATTTCAAATGCTAATCGTGAAGACATGATTAAATCACTTGAAGAAACGATTGCCCGATTAAAAGGAGGCGAGATTTTAAAAACACCAGAAGAAAATTAAAATGTCAAAATATTTTGACATTTCAGAAATTAGGTTTTAGCTTTGATATATGGAAATACTGGCATCAGAATTTCAAGATCAATACTTGATTGACAATTATAAAACAAAATACATCGCTGAATTAGCGAAGACGTTAGGCATTAAAAAGGGATCAGTTAGATATAGGATGAAACGGTTAGGTCTATCCTATTCTACAGAAGAAGTGAGCCAAAGACGTAAGGCAGCAGGTAGAACTTCCATGTTAGCGCTTCTGGAAAAACAAGCAATAACAAGGCAACGTGATAAAACTAATTTTCCTTTTAAAGGGTATTCCATCCACTCTATTGTATATTTTGCATCTGTACGTATCATACCCAAAGCACAAGTTAAAAGTAAGCCTACCTTAAAAGAGATATTGGAAGATATATGTACGGTCATGAATATGCCGATAGAAGAAGTACAGCGGCAGAGAGTGAAAAAAAGTAAGCGGGAAATATCATTTTGTAAATTTCTTTTTTGTTATCTTGCCAAACGCTTATACCCTACTAAGCCGCATAAAGAAATAGCTGCATTTATAGGATATAAAGAACATACTATGTCTATGTATGCTGTTCGACAGATCGAAGATGGTTTATCAACTAAAGACCCGGTTTTCTTAAATGACTGGTATACGTATATAGGCAATACTACCATTTATAAACGTATACAAGCATTCGAAGCGCGATGAGATACATATTCCTTATATTACTCTTCATCAGTTGCTACCCTGCACGTAAGCCAGATGGATCGTATCAGACGAAGTTTATTAACAGAGTACTAGCTAAAAAATATGTTGACACATGCAAAGATAGTAGAATAGGTAACTTACATAAAAAGTAAATCATATACAATGGGTTGCTTCGACACGGTAATTTTTAAATGTCCGGAATGTGGTGCAAAGTTGGAAGAGCAAAGTAAAGGCGGTAAATGTTGTATGGGCGAGTTTCCGGCTTCCGCTGTACCTTTTGGTGTTGCCGATGACCTATTAGGTAAAGTAATAGTTTGCAATGAATGTTGTACGGAATGGGCTATAGAAACAATGTATCATGAGAAAGTGCCGTTAATGCTTAAACCCGTAACCGTCACAAAATGGTAAAGAAAATCAATTAAACAATGTATACACTTACAATTTCGCTAAACTCCAATGAGGATTTATTAAAGTTCGCTCAAATCGTTGCCGGTGTATCTGGTGCTACCATCACCGGTGCAACATCGACTATCAAACCCGCTGCCGATACTAAGCCGGTGAAAGAAGAAAAACAGCCTGAAGCTGCCGAACCTAAAGGCGAATCCGAAGACGACATACGGGCGAGATTACGCGCTACGGTCACCGAATCGAACAAGGCGGGTAATATCGATGCGAACCGGGCATTGCTGGAAAAGTACAAGGCCAAGAATGTTACCACTCTGGCCGCGGAAGACCTGTTGAAATTCGAAGTCGAATTGAACGCAATCGCCGGTAAATAGTTTATATGTGCTATAAACTTTCAATTAAAGTAGAAGCCGATATTAATTTGTCTGATGATGAATTTGCATTATTGTGGAAATCATGCACATCGCATTATGACAGTTCAATACGGTTTCTACTTATGCCGGGACAGTTCATGTACGGATGGAAAAACTTACGGATATCAGTAAGTGATGAAGCTGATAAATCATATACGTTGAAATTCCGTGAAATAGATAAGCTCTGTAAATCTTTAGAAATGGATATCAACAATAGCCAGCTTTCTTATCAGCTTTTTAAAAAACTTTCAAGAATTTTAGAGGACATTAATGAAACATCAGTAGTCCTTAATAAATTAATTTAAATGTCTGAACACGCCTTACTGTCACCATCCGGTGCATCGCGCTGGTTAGCGTGTACACCTTCTGCACGACTCGAATTACTTTTCTCTGATACGGCGGGGACCGCTGCCGAAGAAGGTACACTTGCTCATGCTATAGCTGAACTAGTTATTAATCGTAAGCTCAATCGCGTCATTAAGAAGACCTATGACGCGCAAATGAAGAAATTTGAAGCCCACCCTTTATATGGTGGTAAGGATATGCTTGACCACGTTGACGATTATGCTGGCTTCGTCATGGAACGATATAACGAAGCGTTAACCCGTAATAAAGATGCTGCTATCCACCTGGAAACAAGGCTTGATCTGACCAAATACATACCGGAAAGTTTCGGTACAGGCGATGTGAATATCATCAGTGACCGTATCCTCGATTTCGTCGATCTTAAGTACGGCAAGGGGGTAAAAGTCTCTGCACAAAAGAATAAACAGTTGATGATCTACGGACTTGGTTCGTATGAACGGTATTCCATGTTGTACGACATAGATATTGTTCGTATGACCATTCACCAGCCGCGCTTAGACCACATCGACACGTTCGAGATAGAAGTTGAAGAGCTATTAGCCTGGGGCCGCGAGACCTTAATCCCTAAAGCACGATTGGCTTTCAATGGCGACGGCCCTTATGAACCCGGTGAGCACTGTCGGTTCTGTCGTGCCAAAACAACATGCAAGGCTAATGCAGATTATCAGTTAGAGCTAGCGCGTTTCGACTTTAAAGGCGCTGACTTATTAACCGATGAAGAGATCGTAGAGATTTATCTACGATATGAGAACTTTACCAACTGGTTAGAAGGCGTTGCGGATTATGCATTGTCGGAAGCTGTTAAGGGTCGTGAATGGCCAGGGTTAAAGATCATCGAAGGTAAATCTAACCGTCGATACAAGGATCAGGATGAAGTGAAAAAACTGCTCATTGAAAAGGGTTATGAATTGTCTGATATCTTGCAACCGGAAAAACTGAAAGGCTTAACTGATATGCAAAAAGAGCTTGGTAAAGCAGATTTTAATCGCTATCTTACTGATCTCATTATTAAGCCTGCCGGTAAGCCTGCCTTGGTTTCTGCCGATGATCCGCGGCCCATTTACCGACCCGCTGAACAAGATTTTGCTGATCTTAAAATCGAAGACGAATGAAAGTCTTATGCATTGATACAGGCGATTGGGGCGCTGTTAGTGACAATCCGGTAACATTTAAACTTGTCGTAGGTGAAGCGTATACAGTATGTGATATTCTCCCTAAAGGTTTTTTGACGATGTACGGACCTTTACCGATGGACTATTATATGCTTGCAGAAGCTGGACCAATTGATGTGTATGCAAGTTCTCTATTTATACCTTACTATGAAGACGAAGAAGAGGCCATTAAAGAAGAAACGGAAGTTGCGTATGCATAGGTTACGGTCAATAACCGTTATACCTATCATAGAATTACAGCTTGAATTAATTCAGTGAATTATTATTTTTAATATCGTAAAAACGTAAACAAGATGGCAACGACAAACGCGAAAGTTGAAGACAAGACAAGGATCATGGTTGGTCCAGCAAGATTTTCTTACATGAATGCATTTACTCCGCGTGCAGTTAATGACGGAGATAAGGAAGCATACAGTGTTACGCTGTTGATCCCGAAGACAGAAGTGGCGTTGATCAAAAAGATCAAAGAAGGAATTGAGATCGCTACCGAAGCAGGCATTAAAAAGTTATGGAAAGGAGTCAAGCCCGGCCCTTCTGTATTTAAGTATCCACTGCATGACGGCGACGTAGAAAAGCCGGATCAGGAAGCCTATGCGGGCATGATGTTCGTGAATGCCAGGAACACGAAGAAGCCCGGTGTATTGATGCGTGTTGATAACAACAACGTACCCGGTACAGAAGAAGCAGTGTATTCCGGTTCTTACGGTTATGCAACTGTACAATTCTTTCCTTTCGATAAGAAAGGCAAAGGTGTCGGCTGTTCTCTGCAAAACATTCTGAAGACTAAAGACGGTGAACGTTTGGCAGGCGGTGCATCGGCTGAAGAAGATTTTGCAGGCTTCGAAGAAGCCGGTGATGACATGCTGTAATTTTTCCCATATATTGGTTTAGACATATGACAGTCAGTGTATTTTTATACACTGACTATTTTAATCTTTAACTTTTTAATGAAATGGAAGTAAAATTAATTTCAATTACTGACAGTCTTATACAAGATGAAAATGACAGTAAATTAACTCCTGAACAGCTTATCGTTTATGTAGCGCGTGTAAGCAATCCCGGGAACCAAACCAATATGGAGACGGCAGATGGATTAATCCGCTTTCTCATACGTAACAAGCATTGGTCCCCTTTCGAACTTGTGGACGTGACAGTGGAAATCAAAACCTCTCGCGCTATCGCTCAACAAATTCTCCGGCATCGTTCTTTCAGCTTCCAGGAATTCAGTCAACGCTATGCCGCTGTAACTGATATGGAGCCTGTACAGCTTCGGAAGCAGGCAGAGAAAAATCGGCAAAGTTCTACCGATGAATTTGATCCTTACATTAAAATGCCTTATAGATATGAGTTAGAAGGCGAACAAAAAGCATCCTTTTTTATCGAAGATCACATTAAACAGAGCGAAGATTTATATAAACGCCTTATTGATATGGGTGTAGCCAAAGAATGCGCCCGTATGATCTTGCCGCTTACTACACAAACGACGATCTATATGAAAGGGTCGGTGCGTTCGTGGATTCACTATTTTCAAATCCGATGTGACGAACATACGCAGTTAGAACATCGAGAAATAGCAAATGCTATCCGTCAATTGTTCAATACCATTTTTCCTAACATATCAAAAGCCTTAAACGATGGAGATCAAAAATAACAACCGATCTTTTACGATACCTACAGGAGATATTGTAACTTTTCATTTCAATGATAAAGGAGGTTTAGATTTACAGATAAAACTTCCTACCGGTCCTATTGCTTTCATCAATGAATATTTGAGCCTTAGCCAACTAGAACAGTTGAAAGAATTATTATTAGAAGGCAAAGAGATAAAGGACTGTGTACCCACCTTTACAGTGGAAGCAATTAAGACGGCGCATTGGTGGAAGAAAGGAGAGCAATTTGAAGTGTATTTTTACGAAGCTGATTGGCCAAAAGAAGAAAAGAATGAGCGTGGTATTCAATTCGATGGTAAAGGAACGCATTACCGAATAGTAGGGAAGAGAGATTTATTTATTCTGAAAAGTGATGTAAAAATAATTCCGAGATCGCAATATATTTCAAAGGATTTTAATAATGTTGCGCCTGAAACGAAACTTGTAAAAATAGTTCGTTCGACCGATTCGAAATCGTGGTATTGCAATATGTTGCCTAGCGCTCATTATGTATACGTACATCGCAAAGACTGGCCTGAAGAAGCTAAAAATAAGTTTGATTCAGATTTTCAATATTTGCGTTACGGTACTTCTGAATTACAAGCTATTCTTAAATCAGATTGCGCATATTCCATATTAGACCAGATGGATGTGATAGATCAACCCGTATTAACTAGCACTCCGTACAGCGATCCGGTTAATCACCCTTCGCATTACACTGATGGCAAGATCGAAGTGATCGAATTCATTGAAGATAAAAAGCTCGATTTCTTATTAGGGAATGCAGTAAAATACATTTCCCGCGCTGGCAAGAAAGACAAAGCTAAGGAGATCGAAGATTTGGAAAAAGCAATGTGGTATCTCAAACGTAAAATTGAAAATGCAAAAGCCGATAAAGAATATACAACGGGAAGCAATTTGTACGCATGAGTTTGCTAATGATATAGGCTATTCCGCACTGATCAATCAGATGTGGAATAGCCTTATTTTTGAAGGTGTCCGTTATGAACCTGCTTTATATTTCTTTACCTTTGAAGCTGATCAGGAATTTTTACGATCCTATTTATGCTGAATGCGATTTGCAGGAAATGAATGCTGTTACAAAAGTAATGATCGATTTAAATCCGCACTTAGAGTTATCAGCACCTAAGCAAGCATATAACGGCGATCAATTTGTACGTAATAAAGTTACGCTTATGTTCGATTTTAAAATCCTTTACGTTCAACTTTCCGAAGAAAATCAATTCAATTACACCTGGAATGTTCACTAGCACCCTTAATATAGATATTGAAACCTTCAGTGATCACGATCTTAAGAAATGCGGCCTCTACAAATACGCGGCATCCCCTGCCTTCCGCATCCTTATCTTCAGCTATTCTATTAACGGCGGCTATGTGGATCGAATAGACATGACGAAAGAAGAGTTACCGGATAGTCTTATAGCCTTGATCAAAGATTCAACTTGTAAAAAGATAGCCTGGAATGCGATGTTTGAACGGACTTGTATTGGTGCTTATCTTGGCTGCACCTTAGACCCTGCTCAATGGGAATGTACGATGATCAAAGCATCGATGCTAGGACTGCCTATGTCGTTGGAAGATGCAGGTATAGCGCTTAACACGGATACAAAGAAAGCAGCAGTAGGTAAGCAATTGATCCGGGTGTTTTCTATCCCCTGTAAACCGACCAAGGCTAACGGTATGCGTACGCGCAATCTGCCTCAACACTTTCCCGAAAAGTGGGAACAATATATGGATTATTGTGATCAGGACGTTTGGACTGAAATGTCAATCGGTAAGCGTATAGACTTTTTTGAAATTCCTGAACGGGAAAGAAGACTATACATACTTGATCAGCAGATCAATGATAGAGGTATATTAGTTGATCCAATACTTATTCGAAATGCAATACACCATAGCAAAATCTTTACTGAAAAACTTATCGAGGAAGCCAAGTTGCTTACAGGTTTACAAAATCCTAAAAGCGTCAAACAGCTACGCGAGTGGTTGGAGATTGAGATCGATGAAACAGTACCTACCCTGGGAAAAGAGGCTGTACATGAACTTATCAAGACGTGCGATAATCAAACAGTCAAACGAGTTCTACAAATCCGCCAACAGATCAGCAAAACGTCGATAAAGAAATACGACGCAATGTTAAATATGATGATGGACGATTGTCGTATCCGTGGCCTATTCCAATTCTACGGGGCACGTACGGGACGATGGGCGGGGCGTGGGGTTCAAGTGCACAATCTTTATAAGAACGATCTCCCTGACCTGGAAGCCCTTCGGCAGCTTGAATTAGAAGGCGAATTTGACTTGATCGATATGGCCTATGATACTCCTGAAGCCTTGGCACAATTGATCCGTACGGCGCTTATAGCGAGCCCGAACAACGAATTAGGCATGTCGGACTTCTCCGCTATTGAAGCCAGGGTATTAGCGTGGTTAGCGGGGGAGAAATGGAAGCTGGAAGTATTTAATAGTCATGGCAAGATATATGAAGCTACTGGTGCCAATATGTTTAAGGTGCCAATCGAAGCTGTTACCAAAACTTCTAAGTATAGAGCGCGTGCTAAAGTAGCCGAGCTGGCCTGTGGCTATCAGGGCGGAGAAGGTGCATTGAAAAGAATGGGAGCGGAGAAAATGGGAATGGACTTAAAGGAACTTCCGGATATCGTCGGTAAGTGGCGCGATGCTAATAAGAACATCGTTAAATTTTGGTATGCTGTAGAAGATTGTGCAGTAGAAGCAGTGAAGACTGGAAAAGTAGTAACGCTTCGTAATCTGAAGTTCTACATGAATAAAGGCGTACTACATATAACGCTTCCATCTGGCCGTAATCTATCCTATCTTAAGCCTATCGTTAAAATGTCTACGATCAAGTCGAAGAAGACAGGGAATGAATTCACAAAAGAAGTATTATGCTGTCACACGGTTGATCCGAAAACAAGGCGATTTATTGAGACTCCTTTATATGGCGGCTTGTTAGTTGAGAACATAGTTCAGGCCACTAGCCGGGATATACTAGGCGAGAAAATGCTTGCTGTCGATGCAGCGGGTTTTCTTATCGTGCTGCATGTGCATGATGAAATAGGCTGTGATATGAGTGATGAACCGTACGGGCTTGATATCAATTTAGAAATGTTTAATGATATCATGAAAGCACCTTTGCCGTGGACAACTGGCTTACCTTTAAATGCTGATACAACTTCTTCATTTTTTTATCGTAAAGACTAATTTATATGATAATTCAATTCGATGTAGAAGATTCGTATTCACGATATACAAAATGCTATAGCTGCACGATCTACTTTCAGAATGCTAAATAGTTAAACAATGAAAAATAAAATAGATTATGTTCTAGGCTTCGCTTTCAACAGCGATATTTCTCAAATACTGCTGATCCGCAAGAACCGGCCTGATTGGCAAAAAGGTAAATATAATGGAGTAGGTGGTAAAATATTAGACAGTGAAAAAGGTAAAACGTCTAATGTAGCAATGGTACGTGAATTTGAAGAAGAGACCGGCCTTAGAACTCGTTTATCTCAATGGACTATATGTGCTAATTTATGGGGTAATGGTCATAATGATATGATCGATACCGATTGGTACATGGATGTATTTGCTATCAAATTATCTGATGGTGAATTTGCACAAGCTATCTCTATGACAGATGAACTTATCATGCGTTTTAATGTAGCTGATCTTCCTATGTTCCACTGTATATCTAATCTCGCATGTCTTATTCCTATAGCTAAAGCTACTCTAAATAATGAGATAGATTATAACCTTCTACTTAGCTTAAAATAATTGTCAAAATACTTTGACAATTAAAATATAACCCCTATCTTCGATCTATGCGAAAAATATACAAGTATCCGCTTGAAATAACGGATACGCAAATAGTGATGTTACCATTAGGTACGATCCTATCCGTAATGGAGCAAAATAATAAGATCGTCTTATATGCACTGGTTGATCCCAATGCTAAACCCGTAGATCATATTATCGACATGTATGGAACAGGACATGAAGTACCTGACTTTGATGACGGCTTACCTTTCCCACAAGAACGGCGATTTATCGGCGCTGTTCCTATGACTACAGGATTGGTATTTCATATATTCGAACGCATATGAAATGGCCTTTCATCATAGCAGAGATAGCTGGTGTAATTATCACATTTATTAGGATGATGCGCGTATGCGTATTTATATTTGCACTTAACAATGTATGCACTGATATTCTTGGCTTTTTCATTTTCATTCTCACTATTGCCATATTAGTTTATTACTCCTATAATCGCCTAAACAAATGACCCATAAAATACTGTCGTTTATCTGCTTTGTTATAAGCATAGGTATGGTAGTATTATACATTATATACTATCGACGTGAAAAATTCACTGTGGAAACTTTTCTATTAGCTGTCTGCGTTATACTAGTGTATGCAGCTTTAGGGTATGGGGTATTCACCTGGAAAAAATAAGTATGACTACGGAAGAGTATAGGAAATTTAAGAAGCGGCAGTACATGGCTAAGTGGAGAAAAGATAACCCGTTGAAATACCAATACGATTATCTTAAGCGTTTTGGCATGTGGAAAGGTCAGCCATTCAATTATACTTTTGAAGAGTTTGAATCAATTAAGGGTGGAGAAGTCAATACAAAAACTATAAAATAGTGGAAGATAAAAATGCCATCAACAGTTATATCTGTGAACATCTACATGAAACTTTCACTATTAATCTGCATGCCGGTGTAACTCCTTTCACCATTTCATGTCCGCAATGTGGTTATCTCGCTTATTCATCTATGTATAAAATAAAAATAGATCGTAATACATGGGATTCGATATCCCATGTCTGGTATAAACCAACTTGGTTTGAAAGACTATTCCTTATTAGCCTACAAGAAAGGCAGCACGTGAAACAAGGTGGTTTACTTCTTTACAAAATGCCTGATAAAAAGAAATGAAATACACAATTATAATAGCGCTATTACTGTCTGCTATATTCAGTAGTGCACAAGAGATCGTACAGCCTCACGGACAAGGGTATCCAACACCTGCTAATATATTCCATTGGGATAATGCGCCTACTGAAATGACAGTGGAACAAATGCGAGCTATCCCTTATCTCGCTATTGGTTCTATAGATTGTGTTGATAGCACAAACCACACTTTAACTTTTCAGTTACTCAGTCTGTCACCGTTTGTTTTACACGTCGATACTTTTTATTTCAGCGTAAACTATAGTGGAAAACCACTTAGGGTTGGCTATTCTGAATCGACGCAAACTAGCCCGAAGGCATTCATTACGCAAGATCATCCCTTAACCTTACGCGTTAACTTATCTCAACAAGCCATCGCTAAATACTACACGAACAGCCTGGATATATCCGCAAAATTTACTTATGTTAATCCAGCCAATGGAGTTAAACGTTATTATTACTTCCGTCTTATTTTAGCTCCTACGGAAGTTAACCGGATAAAGAGATGCATTGAGAACGAAAATACTTACGAAAATTCTTTACGCTAATGCAACCATACAAAACACCGCAAAGTAGGAAGAAGATATACCAGGGTCTAATAGCTGCTATTGATCTAGGCATGCGCTTTCATCTATGCAGCCAACTTGCTTTTATCACTAAAAGGAAAGTATATACCGTTATGAACTACTTCCCGGAATTACAACAGCAAGAACCGACACGTCATAATAAATATGACTTCGGATGGTGCAAGAAAGACCGGAAAGGTATGGCTGAACGTCGGCAGATGCTCAAACGTGCTATCACTTTATGTAATAAAAAGAAATAGATGCGTAAAATTCTCTCGAAATACGTAGAACTAATTGTTATCATTGCAATCATTATTGCAGTAGTAACAATTACGTGGCATGAGTTGAATAAACAATTAAAATAAAATAGATGCCTAAAATAATTACAGAAGTAAACGCTACTATTTATTTGGAATTGACCGAAGGTGAAGCCGGTGCTTTACAGGCAATAGTTGGTTATGGTCCTGATGAATTTCTTAAATGGTTTGAAAGGAATTTAGGCAAACATTATATAGCACCATATCGGGATAGTGTTAAAAGTTTGTTCATTAAAGCCAGGAAATTAGAAACAGCAGTAAATCAATTAAAGGAGGCCAAAAAACAAATAAGAGTAATTGAATGTTAGTTGTCACTTTATATAATAAAAAGAAATAGAATGGACGAACAATCAAAATATGAAGCATCTAAAAAATTAGCTGCTTTATTAATTAGTAAAGGCTTTAAAGAACAACCAGACGAAGCAGCCGGAAGGATAATTACAATAGGTGAAACTGAAAACGAAGGCAGCATATACTTCCTTTCTTATTACGGTCGCTTGGATATCGGATTTACAGGTAATAAAATATATTGGGTTCATAGCTTAGAAGAGATTAATGAAAAATTACGTTTACACGGTATAAAAGAAATTATATGAATTGGATAAAAGTTAGTGAACAACTTCCGGCATGTACAGAACCTTTCATGGTTTATAACGATGATAATATTACCCGGCAAATAGCCTGGGAAAATGATCATGTTTTTGTATTAGCTTTCGACTCTGAAAAAGGAATAGTGAAAGCTAAATTCGATAGAAATTATAGATGGGCTGAAGTATCTTCGATCTCTATATCTCCGTTAAATCCCACGCACTGGATGCCTTTACCTGAACCGCCTAAAGAATAATCTATGTATAATTTTACTTTCAGTATAGAGCAATTGCTCCATTTCGTATTATGTATAATTGGTACATGGATTTGTATGTATGCACTCGGATACATCGATGGTTTAAATAATAAAAAATGATTGAAAAACTTGACCAGATATACGGCATTAAAATTAGCTTCACCTTATGGTTTGCACTCGATGTTATTCTCATCTTCATCTTAGTTATTATCGTCACCTTAGCCATGGCCTATTACTCCGGGTACAAAGCGGCATCGAAGAAATGGGATAACACTCTGTTCGCTGATAAGCCTACCGATCCTGTAGACAAAGAAGATATCAAATAATCTGCTCAGTATCAATATACCTGCTTATAATTTTCTCCGTCTTATCCTTTGAAGTGTAATAACCTTCTCTTAACTTCATTGGTTCAATATCTTTATTAATGGCATCCACACCGACTTATGACGGACTGCTCCAAATTTCGTTTGGGCGTTCCCGTTGGGAAACGAATTGGAAGAATACAGAAATAGCATGGTCAGACCTTTTAAAACGGCTATCCAAGACCACTCCTACCTCCGAAACCTACGATGAATACATGAGCTTCACCCCGAAGCTACAAGATGAAAAGAAGGACGTGGGGGGCTTCGTAGGGGGTATCATCAACAAGGGGAGACGGTTATCGACAAACATCACTTCCAGACACCTCCTTACGCTCGATATAGACTTTGGCGGGAAAGATTTTTGGACGGAAGTCATTATGGCCTTCCCCAATGCTGCTGCGATCTATGGAACCCATAAGCACCATCCGACACATCCACGCTACCGGTTAGTCATGCCCTTAAGCCGGCAGGTCTTTGCGGACGAATATCAGGCCATTGCCAGGAAGGTCGCGGAGACCTTGGATATAGAGGTCTTCGATATTACCACTTACCAGCCTGAACGATTGATGTACTGGCCTTCCACTCCGAAGGATCAGCCGTACTATTATGAATGGCATGACGGGCCTTGGTTAGACGCTGATGCCGTGTTAGGCCAGTACATTGACTGGACCGACGTATCACAGTGGCCGATCTCTAAACGGGAGAGAGCCAAGGTATCGAAGATGGGGGAGAAGCAGGGAGAGCCTACAGAGAAGCCGGGAGTGGTAGGGGCCTTCTGTCGCTGTTATTCGATCACAGAGGCCCTGGAAACCTATCTGTCGGACGTATACGCGCCTACAGCGGACGGAGAACGGTGGAGCTTCATAGCCGGGTCTACGTCCGGGGGCCTTGTCTTATATGAAGATAAATGGGCCTTTAGCCATCACGGGACCGATCCGATCAGTGGACGGCTCTGCAATGCCTTCGATCTGGTGCGGCACCATAAGTTTGGTAAGCTGGATGATGAAAGTGTAGCCAAGGATACGCCTGTACACAAACGACCGTCCCATTTAGCGATGGAAGAGTTTGCTATGAAGGACAAACGTGTAAGCGTTGATCTGCTTACTAAACGTATGACTGATACGGCATCTGATTTTGCAGATATAGATTTCACGGATGCTGAAAATACGGACTGGTTAAAGAAGCTGGAAGTAGATAAGAAAGGACGTGTGTTATGTACATCACCTAATATCGTTATCATTTTAGAAAATGACCCTAATTTAAAAGGTTGTTTTAAGTATAATTTATTTGAAAATAGAGAAGTTGCCTGTAGAGATTTACCGTGGAGAACTATAAAGAAATATGGTGACTTCTTAGAGGATAGTGACGATGCCGCATTTAGGGTGTACTTAGAACGTAACTATAGTATTGTATCCACTGGTAAAGCGTCTGATGCATTTAGATATTATATGCTTTCACATCAGTACCACCCGATCAAGGAATATTTTGCTAGGATAGGGTGGGATGGTGAGGCTAGACTTGACACTTTATTAATTGATTTCTTCGGCGCTGAAGATAATGAATATGTTCGGGCTGTTACGCGGAAATGCTTTGTTGCAGCCGTCGCCCGTGTGCATATTCCTGGTATTAAATACGACAATATATTAACGCTAGTAGGGCCGCAAGGGATTGGTAAAAGTTGGTTTATCGGTAAAATGGGCATGTTCTGGTATTCAGATACCTTTTCCCTTCATAATATAAAGGAAGCAATGGAACAATTGCAGGGAGTTTGGATCATGGAAATTGCTGAAATGGCTGCATTTAAGAAAGCTGATATAGATGCTGTCAAACAGTTCACCGCTTCTCAAACCGACCGGTTTAGAGTGGCTTACGGCAAACGGACCGCTTCCTTTCCCCGACAGATAATATTTATCGGCAATACAAATAAGGATGATTTTCTGACCGATCAAACAGGGAATAGACGTTTTTGGGCAGTAAAATTAGACCCGAAAGCTGCAACCAAAAATGTTTACAAAGAGCTTACCCCTGGCTTCGTCAATCAAGTTTGGGCGGAGGCACTTCATTATTATCATGAGGGGGAGGAGCTTTTTTTGAACGTGGAAACCGAATCGATAGCTAAGGATGTGCAGGAATCACATATGGAACAAGACCCTCGGCAGGAAACTATTGAGACCTATCTTGCCAAACCCCTGGCCTTCGATTGGGCTGAACGATCCATATTTGAGCGCCGGGCATGGCTGGAAAGTCCTAGCGATTGGTTAGCGGAGGGATCATTTCAGCGGGTTAAAGTGTCGCCCATCGAAGTATGGTGTGAGGCATTCGGAAAGCTGGAAGCAGATGCTTCCTATTACAATACCCGGTTTATCAGAGACTATTTAGCCAAACACCCGCATTGGGAAAAACGAGTTATTAGGACGTGGCACTACGGTTCGCAGCGCGGATTCGTAACCAAAGGGTGGGATATGCTGTAACTTTTGAGATTTTAAAAAATCTCAGGTTACGGGTTACAAACCGAAAAAACGGGTTGTAATCGAAAGTAATCGCTGAAACCCTTACCCATACTATATAGTTACATTATTACTTTATATAGTATAGTATAGGTATATAAAAGGGAAATAAGGGGTAGTATTAAGGGTATACCATTAATATACCCTTAATATCCTTTAATCGCTATCAAGTGTATAGGAACAGGGTGTCGTAACGAAACTTGTAATTATGGCAGGTGAAAAGAATCTCGAAGATCGGTTTATCAGGCAGGCAAAGCTAAGAGGTTTGAAGCCGATAAAGTTTACGGCGGACGGTGAGACCGGGATGCCGGACCGGGTGCTTTTGGGCGATCACCCCCTGGTTTGGTGGGCAGAGATCAAAACGACGAAGAAGACAGCCAGCAAGCGCCAACAGTTCGTGCATAAGGAGTTTGCTGGGCGCAACTGGAAGGTATGGCTGATAGATACGAATGAATTATTAGATGAATTCTTTAAAGAAGTAGACAATGATATTCGATCCGCACGCTTATCAGGCACACGCTAGAAAGCACTTATTTGATAATCCATTTGCCGGGTTGTTTATGGATATGGGCATGGGTAAAACGGCTATCACTTTGACACATATAGATGATGTAGTGTATGGAGAAATGGACGTGTCAAAAGTATTAATAATAGCGCCTAAGAAAGTGGCAGAAGTAGTATGGACAGATGAAAGGGATAAGTGGGATCATACCCGCCATTTGCGTACGTCTGTAGTCTTAGGGAATGTGAATGAACGATTGGCAGCATTGAAGGTAAAAGCAGATATCTATATCATTAACCGGGAAAATGTGCAATGGTTAGTCACTCACTACGCGTCCGCTTGGCCATTTGATATGGTGATCTTTGATGAATCCAGCAGTTTTAAAAATCCTTCGTCCCAACGGTTTAAGGCGATCCGAATGATCTTACCAAAAGTGAAACGGCGAATTATATTAACGGGTACGCCCTCGCCTAATGGTTTACCTGATCTGTGGGCACAATTGTATTTATTGGATATGGGAGAGCGGTTAGGAAAGACGATAACTTATTACCGGAATGAGTTTCTAAAACCGTTGAAGATGAAGGGTCATATAGTGTATAAGTATGGTGTTAAAGATGATCAGACAAAGCAACTTATTTATGATAAGATAGGTGACTTATGTATAAGCATGAAGGCAAAAGATTATCTTGATCTGCCTGAACGGAAAGACATATTATATAAGGTTAAGCTGTCGAAGGAAATGATGAAGCGATATGAAGAGTTTGAAGAGACAGAAGTGCTTACATTATTGGAAGAAGGACAAGGTGAAATAAGCGCGCCTAATCGTGCTGCATTAATAGGTAAATTATTACAATTTGCCAATGGTGCTATCTATATGCCGGAAATTAATATCGATGGCAAACTAGTTAAGGAATGGGTGCATATACATGATGAAAAGTTAGACGCGTTGGAAGAAATAATAGAAGCCGCAAATGGTGAGCCGGTGCTGGTGTTTTATCAGTATAAACATGATTTGGAGCGGATACAGAAACGATTTGGTGGGAAGAAGTATGAGGGTAAAAAGGACTTCGATGCCTGGAATAGGGGTGAAATCCCTTTATTGTTGGCTCACCCGGCGAGTGTGGCGTATGGGCTTAATATGCAGGCAGGGGGTTGCATAATCGTCTGGTTCGGCCCCACGTATAATCTTGAATTGGTACAGCAGGGGATCGCCCGATTAGATCGGCAGGGGCAGCTAAAGCCTGTTATGAACTACACACTGGCTTGCCCTGACACGGAAGACATAAGTGCAGTGATTGCCATTGAGAATAAGACAGGGATGCAGGAAGCCCTATTAGAAGCTGTCAAGGCTAAGGTAGAAAAAGTGAAGGCCAAATATCATTTAAATTACTAAAACCAAATAAAATGAGAACTGTAGCAATTATTAGCATGTGTATTTTATTGATAGGTGCGATGGTGATCACTTACCAGGAGCAACGGCTGTACAATGCGTTTTCAGACCATTCACGCATACCTGACAGTGTGCGGAAAGATACAGTGCTTATTATCGATAGTTCGCGGTATTACCGGCAGGGAAGCCCGGAGACGGATAGTTTATATGAGTTATACAGGGATAGCACCCTGTACAGAGATAGCATAATGATAGAGCACGCGATCAAAGATCGGGCAATGCGCATAAACTGAAATCGTGCGTATTACCTGGAAAATGTACCATACGCATGATTTCGATTCATGCGCATGATATTATCAATCAGTTTATAAAGCATTGATAGCTAATATGTTGTAACGCTACTTAACATAATGTTAGAAATAATTAAGGCCGGCTGAGCGTGAAAAACCGCGAATGATCCAACGCCATTTCCGGAAAAATGTACCATAAAAAATAAATTTGGTACTGTTAAAATAAATAATTATACTTGCAAAATAATAGGCATGACCATGCAAAATGAGAATAAACACACCATTGAGTATGTCAAACGACAGGCTAAAAAGTTAAAGAAGCTAAATAACATAACGCATACACAAGCATTAGAATTAACGGCTAAATCTTTAGGATTTACTAGCTACACTCATTGCCTTAATACATTAACTAATACACATAACAAATGAAAGAACGTTTCATGAAACGACGGCTTACCGGCACCATTAACATAGCCTGTAAGTACGATGACGGTTCCGTCCGCTGGTGGTCTGCTGATAAGGCAGAAATAGTGCAACATATTGTTGACATTGTTGAACAATATATGGAAATGGGATACACATTATCCCTACGACAATTGCACTATAGATTAGTGGCTAAGAACTGGATCATTAACCATCAGACAGCTTATAAGAAGTTAGGTAATATACTAGACGATTGTCGGTATGCAGGTATTGTAGACTGGGATGCAATTGCGGATCGCGGACGTGTACCGTTCTTGCCTTATTCTGTTGACAGTATTGCCGAAGCCTTAGAGGATACACACAATCAATATCGCCGGGATCGACAGGCGAACCAGGAAGCAGCTATTGAGCTATGGACGGAGAAAGATGCACTATCTGATATCTTGCGTCGAAGCACTGTCAAATATCACGTACGCTTATGCGTTAATAAAGGATATACATCATCGTCTGCGATCTATGAAGCGTATAACCGTATAATAGATAACATACGGGCGCAACGTTTCACTCACATCCTTTATTTCGGTGATCATGATCCTAGTGGCTTAGACATGGTAAGAGATATCCGCGAAAGATTGTCTTACATGATCGAGAACGGCAGATTTCAAAAAGCCGGGCTGACTGCTTCCGATTGCTTTGAAGTACGGCATATCGGTTTGACTAAACGACAAGTAGATCAATATAAATTACCACCTAACCCGGCTAAGATGACCGATACCAGGGCGGATAAATACATCGCTCAATTTGGTAAGATATGTTGGGAAGTGGATGCATTAGAGCCGCCTGTATTAACGCAGATCATTGAAACTAATATCACTAGCATAATTGAAGTGAGTAAGTTTGAACAGATGTTAGTAACAGAGAAAGCAGAACGCGCCGAACTTCGGGTATTGATTACTAAGTACGGCGGCGATGCAGATAATCTTTCTGATCCGGATGATCAAGAAATCGATGAAGATTAATAATCACTAAAATATAAACACCATGTTAAAATTAAAAGCCATGTTCGCTTTACTACTCGCTAAACGCTGGTATGTAGCAACTGAATCAAGATTGCAAAAGGATCATCGCGTTATTTCACGTATGCGTTACTGTCAGCATATACAGGCTATAATAGAACAGGATGCATTTTTAATGATGCAGAGAGAAGTAGATGAAAAAGTAAAAGAAGATTTAAGTAGTATAGCGGATAATTTTCACCGATTATTCGATAAGGTAGATAAGAATTAAAACAATAAAGCCCGGATCAACCGGGCTTTTTTTATCGTTTAAACGCTGCTGTTAGAATATTCTTTCTGTGATCCCGCGGCTTACGTATTGCGTCTTCTAAGTTAGATAGGCCAATGCATTTCCATCCATACATTTTCATGGTTCTTCTAAGGCTATTATGATCAAAATGAAATAAGTGTTCATTGGGCTTACGATGGTGCCAATTAGTGAACCATGTAATAGCTTTTTCAGTAATAAATTCAGTTGGCGAATGCAATGAATTAAAATGGCAGTAAGGTAGTGATATTGCAATCATGTCTGCGTTTATATCAGCTACAAAACTAAGGTCCGGGAAATGTTCAAGACAATCCCAAAAAGTCATTACACTTAATGGTAATGATATAGCTTCTTTTGCGCTTACTTCAGTAACACCAGGAGGGGCGGGAACATGAGATACATCAGACCCATACACTAACTCTATTTCAGTTGAAGTTATGACATGCTTAAGGAAAGCGCCATTGCCGTATCCACAGTCAAGTAAAGAAGTAATGGGGCCGTCATACATTGCTTCAACAAATCCCAGACGTAACCGCTGAAGGGCTAAGGACCGCTGTTCGTATTGAAGATTATCGTAAGTAGCTACATACGTTTTATCGTAAACGTATGGAACAGGATATAATTGTTTGATCACTCCGTTATGATCGCGGACATACTTTGTTTCTGTGTTGTCTTTTTCTTTGATAATAAAATGATTCATTGACGTAAAGATTTAAAAAATAAAAAGGTCAGTTCGGCTTGCACCGCTGACCTCTAAGGGTTCTAAAACTGAAGGTAGATAATTAATCGATATAAAACTCTACATGATCAATACCGCCTCCTGTACGGTACTTACTAAAATCTTCGTTTATAATTTCGTCATGTTTCTCACAGTCTTTTGTTATAAGTTCCCTCCATTCCGCACGCAGCGTTACAGGGATCATATACCAATGGCTACTATTGTCCTGAGTGAAAAAATACTTAGCACGTTCTTTCCCCATCACATAGGCGATAAGATCGTCGGCTTCTTTTAAAGTGTAACGACTAACACCTCTATCAATGTTAGATTTAATAACTTGTTCAATAGCCCATTTACGTAGGGCTTCTTCATCACGAAACATAGCTTTAACTTCTGCTGCTTCTTTCTTTAGCTTATTCAGATCGAATATGCTTTCAATAAATTCTTTTGACATAGTTTTACTAATTTATGAGGCTACAAAATGTGTTCGTTCGGTGTGTAGAATAGCGTGTTAGTTTTTCCTGGCTTTACTTCCAACCAATAGGGTTTACCTAAGCCTTGTGCTATAGTTAAGGCAACACCTTGATTACAGAATAATCTTCTGCTATATGCGATAGCGGTAGCCATATCTAGCAAGTCTTTTGTCCATAAAGGATTTAAATCGATACCTTCATTCATACCATTTATAAAATCATTGGCATGTCCTATGAAATATGTATTGGTCCAGTCAAGGCTATGTTTTTCCATTACATTAACCCATTTAATGGGAGAGTTATCACGCCATCTTGCTGTAAGGAATAGTAGATTCGGTTTGTACCTAGTAGAACGATGTGTTATTTCAGATAAAACTTTCCATTCGTCAAATCCATGCAAGAAAGGACGATTCCATCCGTCACTATAGCAACGATAGTGTAGCATCATATTTCTAATAATATGCACACGATCACGGCCAGGACGTACACGCCATTCATCAAAGTTATAATGAAAGGATAGTGAGGGATCGAATTGATTAAAACCTAACGGCTTACCGTCTATAGCAGCAAGGGTAGGTCTACATTCAAAACCTTGCGATTCGAGTAAAGGCTTAAGCGTAGTATACATTGAACCTTCACCTTCGTGGTATAGGTTTTCTTTTACGTAAACTAAGTCAACGCCCAATTTACGAAATACTGGAATGGCATAAACGCAATCGCCTACGCCTCCCGTTATAACTGCTGACTTGCCCATTACAATATGCCACTTTGATCAGCGAATACGTTGAATGCACCTTGCGGAGTGTCCGGTAATAAGGCAATATACTGATGGTTCTTTATCCTATCCAATTCCGCCCATGCATACATCATGTCCTTCAAATGGTAAGGATAGAACATCATGGTTTTTTTATGCAGTGTTTCGTTAAGAATGGAAAGTCCGGATGGAAAGCCGATGAAATAATCGAGTGATCGCAATAACTCAATTACATAGCCAAGGTTACGTCCAATAGTATCCACAAACGGAATATGATTCTCTTCTAACAACTGCATTAAGTTCTTAGAGAGATCAATATCCCACTGAGCGCCGATGATATAAAATACAGCTTCAGGTTTTTCGGCATATATCTTTTGAATAAAATCAAACCATTGCCGTTCATTCCATAAGCCCCATTGCCTCGATGTATTATAAGCAGATGTATAAATGCCAATACATAAGTCAGGCATCAGTTGGTTTTCTCGATAAAAGTTAGCTCCGTCCTGGCCTGTCATATAAGGAAGCTCAAATGTTATTTTCAGATCAGGTAAAAACTCTTCTATCCGTCGCCCCTGTTCCAAATGATGATTACAGGAAAGTGAAAAAGATTTTTCGTCAATCGAAGCCCATGTAGCCGTATCATATTGCTTCGATGTTTCACGTATTGTTTTGTAACTAAGGCCCGGCACGTATTCACAACTGTTAGTGACTTGTGGAAGCATATCGAATATCTGCTTACCGCGTTGCGGAAAGCCATCGCTAAGATGGAAATCGAACTTTTCACCGGTATTTATCAGCTTCATTAGTATCCACGCGCAATCCCCGATTCCTGCATTAGTTCTTATCAAACGATGTGTTTCCATGATTTATTATTTTTAATGTTCCAAATATTTCCAGGACGTACGTTAAACATTGCTGCTAGCATGTTATCGGAATAAGTAGATGCACGTATATAACGCACATCATCAGCAGTCAATTTTCTTTTTGTATTTAAGCCCATATCCAGTGCATGTAATTGATTATTTGAATAGCTTATCCATTCTAATTCGTGAAATCTGTTATCCCATTTTAGACCTTTCTTATGGTTTACAGCAGGCAAGTTAAAAGGATTAGCTATGAATTCTTTTGCTACTAATATATGAACTGATTTAGTTAAAGTAAAAGCATTAACACTTAAATTTATAGATGTGTATTTTCCTTTTCTAAATTTTAAACTTAGTACTTTACTTGCAATAAATTTTTTATTATCACCAAAAGAAGTCCATCTATCTAACGATTTAATCCTCCCCATATTACTTACTTCATAATGTTCCGGGCATTCAGATATAGGTTTCCAAATTTCATTTACGTCATCGAAAGAATATGAACCGTCTTTAGATTGGATAGTTATTACCATAAGTTTAAAAATAAAGCTGGTGATTATTCACCACCAGCCTTACAGATTTAGAAGTATTGAAACTAAGAAGCCATATCGTCGGCTTTGTTCGTAGCACTCTTCCCGCCTTTATTACCTGTCTTAGCAGGGACAGTTTTAACGGTAGCGGGCGTGGATTCGGGCGGTGTTTTGGTAGTTGTTGCTTCAACACCACCGGCACCAGGCGCAACTGCTTCTTCCTTAACTTTTTTGGTACGGGTGCGTTTCTCGATAGAAAAGTTAGTACCGATCTCGACAGGAGCGTCGATGATCTCTTTGCGACGAACTGCGTACACACCTACCAAGTGTTTAACAATATCATCGCCGCTCAATTCACCTTCTTCAGCAGGCAATTCGAGATCGCGGATACCCTGGATCACCGGGTTAAAGAGATTAGCCAAGGCTTTTAATTTCTTCTTCTGTTCATCGTTGTTGAACAAATTTTCTACACTCATTGTAAAATGGATTTTATTGTTTGTGAAATTGGTTACGAATTTGGATTGCCATTATCGTCTAAAGTAAGTAATACTATGGAAGGTATTTCAATGGCGTATACTTTTACAAATATTGGTTTGCCTTCATTTATCGCTTTCAGATCGTCTACATTCGGTTGCCATGCTACTATGAAAGAATAGTACCTATCTTTGTCAACTCCAAACCATGCAGGCGCACCATCTATAGCTTTACTGTCCGGAGTACCGGGATTTTTCTGTATCACTATATTTGCGCCTGGAAAGTTGACCGGTATCATTTAAAAACTGATGGTTGTTTTTGCGTTGCAGCATTAGATGCTATTAAAGATAGGTACATTGACTTAAGAACTATACAACCGATCTCTCCGATGATGCCTGATAGTAGTGTTCTCCAACCATAGTACCATCCTGTCCAAATCCATACGATGAAACCGGAAAGGATACATAAAGAGCATACGAAAATAAATACATCCAAGATAATAAAAAATAATCCATTACTAGCTTTCATATCTACTTTTTTGCGGATAGAGCGTTATAAATATTTCTTCGGTGAAGATAGTGAATGCGGGATCGTTAGTTGAGAAATAAGGAAAGGAAATAGCACCATCCGAATATCTCACTTCGTCTCTTAATCCATCAATCAATTCCTGTTCCTTATTGAACTTAATATCATCGCACTTATAACCTGAATGATGTTGTGCGTATAATGATTTCAACAGGTATCCGTATGGGGTTTTCCAGTCGATGACATTTTTACGATCTGCTGAATCACCGAATATCCGAAGGAATAAAACAGGGTCTATACACATCGGCGCATGTATATCGAAGTTCTTAGCATCTGAATGCGTAATACGTAATGTATTACCGATGGTAGATTTGTACGGATCGAATTGATGACGATCTTTAAAACTTTCGTAGAGTGTAGACTTGTATGGATAAGGTGGATAAGGATTCCAATTTTGAAGTAAGAAATAATCATCATTAGCTAAGATGAATTCACGATCATTATTATACTTATCTATATAATACCGCACCTTTAAATATATATTCGATTCTCGATATTTAGGATCAGGACTGTCTCTATAAGGTATAACGGTAACTCCATTTTTCAGAAGTTCCTTATTCAGCCATTCAGGATAGCCTCCAATTAAAACTAAATTATCATGTGGTAAAAACTTTTCAAAGCTGCGAAGGGCATACCGTAGTTCACTATGGTTGTTGCCGCTTCCCATTAGCAATGGGATTACTAAGTCCATCTTTAGGGATTATTAATTGTTTGATATAGCCGCCGATAGATTGCCCTGGTGCTTTAAGATCGACAATCTTAAGTACAACCTGTTCCTCAATCCTTACTTGCCGATGTGTGCGGGGTTTAGCTTTCTTAGCCATTATCGATAAAAAATGATAGTATAATTCAAAAATCGACATAATTAACCACTTAAGCAAATTTATTTTACATTTGAGTTAAATATTAATCATCATGGCTCACAGAATTCCAAGGCCCTATACGAAGCTCACCCTTCAACAGCGAATATTTGTAGAACATTACGTGACTTCCGGACCGTATGCCAATGCTACGAAGTCGGCAGCGTACGCCAAATACAAAATGCCGCATATTTCTGGCAATGATCTATTAACCAGAAAACCGGTTATAGAGTTTATCGATAAGATGCGCGAAGAGACAAGGATGCGTAACAACATCACCATCGACGATCTTATCAATGAATATGCTAAAATAGCGTTTGCTGATCCCAGGGAATTATATGACGAAGATGGTAACTTACTGCCTATCCATAAACTTAACGATGTATTGGCTGGTGCGATATCCACTATAGAACAGGAAGAGATACGAATATTGGGTGAGAGCGTAGGGACATTGAAGAAGATCAAACGATATGATAAAATGACTGCGCTTAATGCCCTACGTGAAATGCTAGGTTTTAAATCTGCTGAAATGATCATTCGCCGCGGTCCGGATGGTAGGATACTTGAAACGGAAGAGACAGTAAACCCGGATGAACATAAAGTGATATTCGAAGATAACACTGAAGATAAGGACGAAGATTAATATGGCGATCTGCAATTTTAGTAAAGTCTACAAACCTCTCTTTTTTGATCGAGGTCGGTACTATGATTTAATGGGTGGTCGTGGCCGTGGTGGTTCTTACCACGGCACCATGTATTTTCTCCATCTTATTACGCAAAAAGGATATTTCCGCGGTTGCTTTTTACGGCAAGTATTAAGCGATGTGCGCGGATCGCTATTCCAAGACTTTAAAGATCGGATAGAAGAAGTGGAAGAGCGGAACGGATCAGTCAAGTCTACCGACTTCGATATTAATGAATCATTAATGACTATATGCTATCGACCAACTGGCAATACGATCATATCGAAAGGCGTAATTAAATCTAATAGTCGAACAGCAAAATTAAAATCTATAGCAGGGGTTACGCACGTACTGATAGAAGAAGCGGATGAAATAGGAAAGCCAGATTTTGATCAGTTAGATTTATCATTACGTACAATAAAAGTAAAAGGCGGAGTTAAGATATTACGTATCTATAACCCGCCTTTTAAAATGCATTGGTTTTGGGATGACTATAACCTTAAGGAAGCAACGAAGGATGACTACTTAGGTTTTCCGGTGCCTGTAAAGGAGAAATATTACAAGGCTATACCTAAATCAAATTCCCATTTAGTTGCAATCTATTCCACTTTCTTAGACAATATAAAAAACTTAGATGCAATAACCGTTCAAAAACTTCTGCGATACTTAACAAAAGACCCGGAATACTTTTATACGGTTGTATTAGGTCTCGTTAGCGAAGGACAGAAGGGCAGGATTTTCAGCGGATGGCAAGCTATCACTAATAGTCAATTTGATGAAATAGATGCAAAGTCTTTATTTGCGTTAGACTTCGGTCTCGCATCACCGGCAGGACTAGTTGAAGTAAAGTTTGTAAAGAACAATATGTACGTTCGAGAGCTTAACTATGATCCCTTAACAAACTTAGAGATCGCTATTAAATTATGTACATTAGGCGTTAACGGTAGTCATTGCATTGTCGCAGATAGCGCTGAACCGGATAGCATATCTAAGTTAAGACGAGGCTTCAATATGTCCGATCTTGAAGGGGTTAAGGCGACTATCATGGAAGGTGATACGATAAAACCGATCTATAAACAATTATTGCAGGGGTTTAATATATACCCAGCTACAAAGGGGAAAGGATCGATCAAAGCAGGTATATCAACGGTGAAAGAAATGAATGTCTTTTATACGGAAGATAGTAAGAACTTGGCAACTGAATATAGAGAATATAAATGGGCGCTAGATAAAAATAAAGAGCCAACAGAAGAGCCTATAGACGATTATAATCACTTAATGGACCCTATCAGATATGCCAGGAAAGACAGGGATAAGTACTATTAAAAACCACCTTACTAAGAATAGAAGGGGGTTGAAAGAAATGAAAGTAGATTTAATCTTACAGAAGGCGAAGATATAAATTATTTTTGGAGCTTTGAAAATAATTTATATCTTCACAGTTCTAACAAATTTTATTGGCATGTTCGGAATATGTAATAGGCTACGCAATATAGAGCGCAAACAAGATGCTATTTTGCAAAACCAAAGCGATATCATCGAACAACAGCACCTAATTTTAAAACTCATTTCAATCATGAACACTGCACTTCAGAATTTACAAAATGAAGTCGGAAATAATACCGACTTGCAGCAATCAGCTATTTCTTTGATCCAGGGCCTCGCGCAACAGATTAAGGATAATGCCGATGATCCTGTTGCTATTAAAGCGCTGGCTGATCAGATTCATAGTAACTCTGCTGCCTTGGCTGCTGCTATCGCAGCGAATACACCGGCCGCACCTCCTGCTAATTCATAAAAGCCGGACTAGTCAGGTTAGACTGGCTTTTTCGGGTTTTCTTTATAGGGTATGGATTTTAAATTCCGTCCTTGGTTTTCACCAGGGACTTTTTTTATTTTCGCAGTTTCAGGGAAATAACTATATATTTGATATTATTTCCAATTTATTGTTATTTTTACATGGCTAAAGTCCTAAAAGAGAAATCGACAGAAGAGTCGATAGAACCTATAGCATCAGATGCACCTTTAACCCCGCACCGCTGTACGAATTGTGAGCGTCTCCTATTCAAAGGTAATGTAGGTGCAGATGGGAATGTACAGGTTAAGTGCGGACGATGCGGCACATTAAACATATTCAAAGTTCGTGAAGCTAGCGATCCTATGGCTACGGTTCAGGATAAAGTGTATAGGAACAGACAGAGAACTAGCGGAAAATAAGCTATCTATTAAGAGCCCCATATCGAAGAGGCCAACAGTATTTAAAAACACTGTTGGCCTCTTTTTTATTTTATATGGCAAACAAACTATCGAAATTTATAGGCGGTGCAGCTAACGGATTGAAAAAATCTTTAGCGTTCGGCGATTACATCGATATCATTTCACCATCTATTTATAGAGGAGGTTCATTCAACGGTAATTTTTTCTTTGGTGGCAATGGAATAGATTACCGATTTGCTTATGAGAATCATAGAAGTGCTTTAGAAGCATACATGAACTGTCCGCCCCTGGCCGCGGTGATGAATCGGAAAGCTCAATGTTACATTAATGGTAAAACAGAAATCCTTAATACACAAAAAAAGGAAGCTAATTCATTAGAGGCAAAACGCATAAAGGCACTTATGCGTAAGCCCAATCCCATACAAACGTGGAAACAGTTCGAGGCGCAACAATACATATACATTCAGCTTTTCGGTTTCTGTATTACGCTTCCTATTATGCCTGCCGGGTTTGAGGATATGGGGCCGATGTATGCAACATCTTTATGGAATATACCACCTTACATGGTGGATATAACGGAGACGAATAAACTTTTCTTCCAAACAGATATAACAGGACTCATAGAATCGATCCGACTCAATTATAAAGGTCTTACATCAAATCTCCCGCTTAAGAATCTGTTTATCTTCAAAGATTTCACACCTGGATCGTATTCTATGCTGTTCCCGGATTCGCGTATAAGAGCAATAGCGATGCCGATAAATAATACTATTGCATCCTACATGACGCGGCATGAATTGATCAATTATGCAGGTGCGCAAGGGCTGTTTTCATCCGATGCAACTGATACTTCCGGCAGCATTCCTTTAAAGGAGGATGAAAAGAACCAGCTTCAGGAGGATATGAAGCGACAATACGGCATTCAACGCGGTCAATGGCGTCACATCATAGCACCTACTAAAATGAATTGGACGGCTATAGGCAAGCCGACGAAGGATTTGATGTTGTTCGAAGAAGTAACCGATGACATTATGCGTATTTGCGATGCGCTTAACTATCCCTCCCCTTTACTTAATAGCGAGAAAGGCCCTAACGTATCGAATACCGCACAGTATCAAGCACAGATATACACTGATGGGGTTATCCCTGAATCGGAAGATTATTATGAGCAGTGGAACGAGTATTTTAAAACCGATGACTGTAATATAATCATACGAAAAAATTACAGTCACGTTCCGGCACTTCAGGAAAACAAAAAAGAACAAGGGCAAGCATCTTACTATCTGAATCAATCACTAATGCTGTTGTGGAATCAGGACTTAATAACGGCTAACGAAATTCTTGAACAGAACGAAATAGATACTGTTTCGGGTTGGGATATTTACCGATCTGACTTTATTAAGCTAGGTAAAATACAACCCAATTTTAAACCGACTGATCCGGCTGCATTAGATACCGGTGAAGAAGACCCAAAAAGTGAAGACGATGGAAAAGATAAATGACATAGTTAAACGTAAAGAAACGATCTATGCTGTAAAAAGTTGGTCGAACGGCACTATTATTAAAGACGTTGACGTATCTAAAAAGATAGTCACCGGCTTGTATAATACGTTTAACTATTTCGATAGTGATTATGATGTTATTTTACCGGGCGCTTCACAGAAGTCTATCACTGAACGCGGTCCTAATAGTTCCGCGCCTGCAAAAATAAAGCATTTACTTTTCCATGACTGGACTAAGTTACCAGGAAAGATACAAGTGCTGGAAGAAAGAACCATAACGTATAACAATCAAAAGATCACGGGCATCTATTTCGAAACTAAAATGTCCGAAACACAGGATGGTATCGATACTATTATTAAGTATCAGGATGAAGTGTACGATAACCATAGCATCGGTTTCCGATTCTTAGACGGAGAATGGCTGGATGAAGACAGTGAAAATTGGGATAAGATGATCGCCAATGTCATTAATCATGCTGACATAGTGAAGGCTGGCATGGCGTATTTCTGGAAAGAAATTATGCTGTATGAAGGGTCTACAGTTGCTTTCGGCGCTAACTCTTTAACTCCTGCATTAGGTGTTAAAAGTCAGAACAAAGATTTGTTGGCGATGAAAGTTAACGAACGTATTGAAAGACTGAGTAAACAATTAAGATCAGGGACCGTTTCGGATGAATCTATGCAACAATTCGAAATGGAAACCTTGCAGCTTAAACAAATTATAAGTGAGTTATTTTTGACCGGGCCGTCTGAACAAACCACCCGTAAAAGGGCCGGTACTAAGGACACTCAACAAATGATCACTTGCGATGGATGCGGGACGGATTTTGATTCTCAAAACATGGAGCCAAATGAAGAAGGGGCTTACGCGTGCCCTGACTGTAATGCACTTTCCATGCGGAAACAAAATTCTACCATTTTTTCTAATCTCCAATTTATTTAAATCATGAAATTCAAATTGAAAACAGACGGCCTGACGGGTGATCAATTAAAATTCGTCGAGGCATTAAATGTGAAGTTTGCGGATATGCCTGAAGCCGCAACTGCTGAAGACATTCAGACCGCTATCAATAGCGAGTTTAAAAAACAAACGGGCGATGATGGCATGTTTAAGGTAGCCATGAATGCGGCAATCAAGTCCGCAACAGACGCTATTTTGGATGACACCAAAGAGGGTACATTGGCCCACATCATCAAACGTCAGGGGGCGGAGATCGCGGCTCTACGGGAACAGGCTGCTCCTGCTACCAAGTCGCTTAAGGATGTTCTCGAAGCTGTAAAAGACGGTTTTTCCAACATCACAAAAGCGCGTACAGGTCATGCAGAGTTTCACCTGTCGTATGATAAGCATACAAAAGCTGCCGCTGTTACAGCGATCTCTACAGGCGGTTCGATCACCAACAGCATCACCACGGGTACGGCACTCCGTTTGGGCGATGGTCCTTTTTATGAGATCAAGCGTGGTACGCCTTTCATTCTCGATTTCGTGAATGTCGGGGAGACCAATCAGCCGTTCCTGATCTGGTGGGATGAAGCGCCGAAACAGGGTGATTTCGCCGTTACGCCTGAAGGCCAGATAAAGCCGATGGTACAATACGAATTCGTTCGTAAATCTTCCGATTATAAGAAGATCGCCGGGTATTTAGTATTGACGGATGAATTCATGAATGACATGCCGCAACTGGTGACAAACATTCGCCGGTTGGCCAACATCGATGTGATGAACGGGCTGAACGCCCTGGTGCTGGCCGACATGATCGCCGCCCTGCCAACCTATACCTATGCCGGATTGAATGGCAGTATCTACCATGCTGATGACTACGCTGCTATCGGTGCCGCTATTACGCAAATCCAAAGTCTGTTCTTTCAGCCTACAGTACTGGTGCTGAACCCGGCTGATGCCTGGAAGATGAAACTGACTAAGGATGACGTGGGCCGGTATCAGATGCCTCCTTTTGCCTTTAATGGCAGTACCTTTGAATTCGGACAGGTCATCACTGATCCGCGTATCGCTGTAGGTCACTTCCTGGTAGGCGATGGTACTACCTATAATGTGGACTTCAAAGGCGGTCTGATCATTCGTATCGGATATAACGGTACGGACTTCGTACAGAACCAACAAACGCTGTTGGTCGAGCAATATTTCTATGACTACATTTCGTCCAATCGTTTAGGCGCATGGGTGTATGGAACGTTTGCCGTTATCAAAGGCGTTATCAACGATACAACTAACAGTTAATAAACTGTTAGTTGTGTTATTAATTCATTGTAAAAATTAAAGCATATGCTGTTTCAGACAAAAGATCAAATAGCGATGGGTGAATCCGAATTGAAGGATTGCACTTTTCACAAGTTCAGTGACTTAACAAACATTGAAGGGACCGGTATTTATGAAGACATGCCGAAAGGCAAGCGTTACCGGGTTCATACTTTGGTTGCCAAAGTTCTGATCGAAAAAGGATACGCGAAAGCAGCAGTTTAATCTATTAGCATCTACGTATATGTCGTTAATTGATAATCGATATTTTACCGGAAGTCTGACCATAGCACAATTAGGTCAACCTGCCGTTGTGGACAATTTAAATGTGTTCATACAACGGCAAGAACCTCTATTCCTACAAGCGGCATTAGGTTATCAACTATGGAAAGATTTTGTGGCAGGGCTAAACGCACCTGTTATAGATCAGAAATGGTTAGATTTACGGGATGGTGTTGACTTCACTTCTAACGGTATGTGGCCTCCTTTTCAATGGCGTAATGGTTGGATGCAATATCATCGGGATTGGTTCATACCGATGAATCCGCTACGGGAAATGCATTGGGTAGGCTTTTGCGGTGGTACTCCTTTAGGCGGTAGCAATAATTCGAATGGCCCGATTAGGACGTTCATTGCCGGACAGCCGGGCGCTCCGGTGCCAGGACAAAGCGTTTTTACAAATGCTGATCTAGCCGGATCACTATATACAATAGAACGGCGGGGGTTTGGGACGATGATAGAAGATGTAGACGTGGATATAAATAATAACAGTCAAACAATTACCTTGCTTAAAGTAGGTGATAAGTTTGCCAATGGTGAAGTGTTTATATTCCATTTCATTAACATCCAGCCTACAGGATCACCAGCTACAGCCTATGCATCACCGTTAGCAGGTTATGTATACTACCAATGGTTTCGTGATCAAGCCGCTAATATCTCCGCTATGGGAGTTATAGAAGGGGAAAGTGAAAACAGTAAAGGAGCGGTGGGGATGACTAAAATGTCAGATGCTTTCAATCAAACGTCTAAGGATATGCTAGGCCTATGGCAGTTCATAGATATGAAAGGCGTAGACGTATATCCTTCGTATGACCGGTTGAAAATTAATTACAACTTCTTTAAGCCTATAAATAAATTTGGTTTCTAATGCAAAATCCTGTTTACATAGTAGATGTTATTGGTGATATAGTACAGGCTATAACTCCTGACTTATTACCAATCATTCAAGCGAATGAAACAGCAGCATTAGGTAAGACGATGATTCAAACCATCGACTATCAAAAAGGGCATTTTGAAGAGTTAATTACTACATTATCTAACTATGATAAGTCACCGCAATTGCGTAATATAAAATATCCGCTTGTATATCTTGTTCAGGATTTTCCTGAAGATAGAGGTGTGGAAGTAGGATTTTACGCAACGGTAACGCTTAACATAGTGGTAGCACATCAGACGGATAGCACGTACACTATAGATGACCGTATGAATAAAGTATTTAAGCCGGTGCTATATCCTATTTACTATGCACTTTTACAAGGCATGGCAGATAGTGATATGGTCAATGAAAGCAGTACGGAAAAAATACGGCATCGTAAATGGGACCGCGCATATTGGGGCCGACAATCGGTAGGAGGTACCGATAAAAATAAACTGAACGACTACGTAGATGCTATAGACATAACGAATCTTTCGCTTACAATATTTAACTGTTAAAAATTTTTTAATCATGGCAGACGTACACAAAATAGATTGCGGCACCAACAGAAAAAACGTTGGTTTTGGCCGCGGATGTCCTATCGATTGGAAGCTGATCGCCGGTTGCTTCCTGTTCGACAGTCCTGTAAAATTCAATAGGGCGCAACTGGCCGATTTACAGAATACCCTTCAGGGTTTGGCATGGCAGGACAGCAAAACCGGGCGCTGTTATCCTGTACATAATTTCCTTAATCCACAGGATAACACGGACGATCCAACGATTGAAACGTTTGCGGACGGCTCTAAAGCCTTCGTCCGGGATGGCGTTTATGACTGGACATTCCAGATTACCGCGGGCGGCTTCTGTCTGTTGGAGGCATTGAGAACGCACAATGGTAATGGCAACACATGGGTTCTTTTCTACGACAAGGAAAAGAAGATTCTTGGCTACAACGATAGCGGAGAGATCGCAGCCATTCCCATGCAAGTATTCCAGGCGTTGCCGTGGAAGATGAATACCGGATCGAATACAGCCAAGTATTTGCTTCGCTTCATTTTCGATACCAATTACGCCAATGAAGACAGCGAATATACGCAGGCTAATTTCCCGCTTACCAATGTTAAGGGTTTACAGGATATCAAGTTACAGGTGACAGGATTTAACCATGGCACCGGGCTTGTAGCCGTGACTGTAGAAACAGATTGCGGAGGGGCTAATCTGTTCGATGATTATAGCGTTGACTTGGTAAGTTCCAGCGGTGCGTTATGGCTGGCTCAAAATGGGGCAACCGGGAATCCAATAACTGTTACTTCTGTAACACCTGTTGCAGGTTCTAAGAGCTTTAATGTTCTGTTGAACACGGCAGACCCGGATTATCCTACCAACAATGCAATTTATATGCAGTTGGCCGCACCTTCTCTGCTGTCTGCTGCTGGTATCATCGGGTATGAATCCGAACAAGCCCAGCTTACAGTGATCGCTTCTTAATTAGTAAATAGCCATCCGATATAATAATCGGATGGCTTTAACTCTAACGGTATGGAACAGGTTAAAAAGATTTCCGTAGCTAATTCAATCAGAAACGAAATCACACCGGAAACGGCTAAACGATTAGGAGACGGAAAAGTAGTTCCTATTCAACGTCCTAAACCAAAGTTCAAAAAAGTAAAAAAGTAATAGCATGATGTACGAAGGAACTAGCTTTAATGAGAAAGTTGTTTTGTCTATGACAAAAAAACAATTTCAATTAGTAGGTGGTACAGGAAACAAACTTACGCAGGCTCAATTAGCTGAAGCATACGATTTGATCAGTAGTGCGAATACAGAAAAATCAAGTTATGCGAACGATACAAAACTTTCTTCAGGCAGTGGAGAAACAAAACTTAGAGTTTCTAATGGTGACAAGTCTGTCGGAGACAAGGGCGGAGTACCTCCTGGAACAGAAGGATCAGATGTACAGCGGTATTGATTCGAAAGGTCAGCATTTACATTCTTACGCATGGGCTTCTTATGCCAGGAAGAAAAATCAAATGAACTCGATTCCTGGTTATGGAAATCCGGATTTGAGACTTTCCGGATCGTTCTATGAAAGGATGACCGCTAGCGCATCGAAGGAAGGTATAACTGTTTATTCCACTGATGAAAAAGCTGCTTCGTTAGAAGGTAAATATGGTAAACAAATATGGACGTTGTATACTGAATGGTTGCAGTCTTATATTGAAAAATTACGACCCGCATTTACAGACAATGTAGCAGCTTCTTTATCTGAATCGCCTTTTTAAAATGGGACCATGTACTACCTGCGGAGACTCCGGATTGCAACGGAACAAAGATCGAACTTCAGTTAGACAACAAGCACAAAAGCAAGCACTTGAAAAAGGGAAACCGTTTTGCATATGCGAAGAAGCCGGGCAATTCTTTCCGGCAGAATTTGGGACAGCAGTTGAAAACAAATTCAACATTGTCGAAGTTGTATCAGGACTGCCGGGTGCCGCTTGATATATTTTTAGAGTGTTGTTTCGATAAAGATTATGATCGGTTAGTAATTACCGGTGAGGCAACAGAAGATGAAAAATTACAAGCCTGGGAAAAGATATATGTGGAGTATGCTAATTTACTCACTGAAGGGGATGGTAATGATTTATATAATAAGACGATAGAGATAAATTATTTATCAACAAAATTATTTATCGTCAATAAAATTGTAAAGCACTTATCCATTTCTTTCAATACTGAACTACTGGATATCTTAAAATACTATGGTGTTGATAATAGGATATCTGAAAACGATAGTAACGATCAGCGGTGTAAAAAGTTAGAGATAGTAATTAAATTATGCAAGCGGTGGAATACAGAATTAGATTTACTGCATAAAGAATTTGAAGCACTACAAGCTGAACACTCTGATAAAAAAGGCGGACGTGAAACTTTCGAAGACTCTTTAACTAATATATCGGTTTACAGGAAGTACAGTGTGATAGATAGAGACATAACTGTTAGACAGTTTTTAAAATCTATCAAAGCGATGGAACAACAAGCGATAAAATTAGCTACTAAAAATACGTAACAATGCCAGGAGTAGAAAGGATAGATAGTGTATATAACATCGCTGCGATCACCGGCGAACATGATCAATTGCAGAAGATACTTCAGCAAGATGCTACTGCCTTGGTTAGGCTGTATGAAAATTTAGAACAGTTCCAAGGTAAGTCAAACGTAGCCACTGTAGCTAAGAATTGGCAAAATGTTACATCAGCTATGACAGGAGCCGCTACCGCATCAGATGCACTCATACAAATACAAAAACAACTTAACGATCAAATACAAAAAAGTGCCGATCTTGAAAAACAATTAGCTGATGCAATTAACAAGGGGACTACGACACGTAAGAAAAATTCCGATCTTACTAAGGAAGAGATTCAACAGAAATATGAAGATACGAAAGCTACTAAGGATCGCACAAAAGAAGCCATCAGCGAACTAGATGCTTATAAGAAATTAGAATTTCAACGGGATCAGGCAGCAGCTAAAGCAAAAACTTTACAAGCTACTGCCTTGCAAACCGGTAATCCACAAGATGTAGAAGCAGCGAATAAGGCAAGTGCTGAAGCCAATTCTATGACTAATGCGCTTAAACGTATTGATCAAACAGTCGGAGAGTCCCGCCGTAAAGTGGGTGATTATACGGGAGCTTTACGTATCCTTGAAGAAGAGTTAGCGCAAGTTAATTTACAGATGGAGAATATTCGGAAGTCTGGCAATGATGCCGGTGGTGTATTACCTAAACTCGCTCAACAGTCCGAAGCCTTATCTGTAGTTATCGGACAACAGGGCAAAGGATTTTCATCTACCAGTGCGCAAATACGGTCTAGTGTTAAAGCCTTGGATACATTACGTGCAGCCGGGTTAGGAGCGTCACAAGGTTTTAAAACTTTAGAAGAGTCTACGGCGGATGCCAGACGCGAACAGAAAGATTTCCTTGAAGCTCAAAAATTATTAGCCGACAATTTACCTATAATAAAATCGATCACTATAGCTGCCAAGGCCTTAGCCGGTGCATATGCATTGGGGCAAGGTGCAGCCGCCATATTTGCAGATGGAAATGAGAAAGTGGAGAAGGAACTTAATAAATTAGTTGCGATCATGACCATTCTGCAAGGCTTGCAGGAAATTCATGAACTATTGGAAAAAAGTAATGCAATAGCTACTATTTTTCGTTCTGCTGCAACAAAAGCTGGTGTAGCCATTACGGGCGTAGATACCGCTGCTACTTTGGAAAACGCCACTGTGAAGTACCAACAAGCTCAGGCTACACTAGCTGCTGCTGAAGGTGAAGCTGCACAAACGGTAGCCATGGAAGCCCTAACAGTGGCCGAGATCGAATTAACAGCAGCTACAGAAGCGTCTACAGGAGCTATTAGCGGTCTTATCACTGTTATAGGAGCTACCGGCCTGGGATTAGTGATCGTCGCCGTAGGAGCCGCGATCGTCTTTCTGGTGATGAAAATGAAAGAATGGACGGCAGAAACGGAATTGAGTATAAAGCAGCAGAAGGAATTAAATGATGCCTTGTCCGAACAGATTTCCAACTACCAAAAAATTGCTGATCTACAAGATAAAGCAGGTAAAAGAGGACTTGCCGATCTTCAGCATCAATTGGAACTTGAAGAGAAGAGCGGTCAAAATCAATATGCCATATTCGCTATTAAAGAAAAGATAGCTGCAAAAAATGCAGAGATAGCGGATAACAAATATACATTAGCGTTATCAAAAGCAGAAGATACATACGTTAAAGAAGGTCTTATCGGTGTTGATGCTTTACATCGTGCACAAAACGATTATTTCGAGAATTTAACGGATAAATCATATAAGGTAAGTGTGGTTCAAAAAGAATTGAACAATGCGCTTGCTATGTCGGATAAGCAGCGCAAACAAAAAGACATAAAGGTCGATGATATTAAAGAACGATTAGAAGCAGCGAAAGCAGAAGAAAAAATAGCAAGTGATACGTATGATTACTATACTAAAGCGGAAGAAGATAAAACCAATACCACGAATGAACAGGAAAACATTCGTACGGAAAAAGCTAAATTCGCCGCTGATGAAAGACGTAAGTATATCCTTGAATCAACTAAGTTAGAAGCTGCTGGTATAACTGATTCAAATGAACGCGTCTTATCTGATTTCCGATCTTCTTTAACTGCACGCCTGGAAGCTGTTAAATCGAACGCTCAACAAGAAAGGCGTGTAGCTGTAGCTGATTACAACGATGTAAAAAATGATCCTGGCTCTACTGATACGCAACGATTAGAAGCCTTTGAAAAATTACAATCTGAATTAACTAAAATAACAAAAGACGCATCTGATAAAAGACGGGATATCGTATATTCTTATTATGTCAGAGATCGTGACGCGCAAGTTGAAATATTTAAATTAGAGCAGCAGGATCAACAAGCCAGGGCGCAAAAGATATTAGACGATGAAAAGTCAACAGGTGATCAGCGAATAACTGCACGACTTGCCTTTTATGATACACAACGTAGAATACTAGGCGCTGAATTTTTAAAAGAACTTGATCAGGAAGGTATGACAGAAGAAGAGCGATTGAAGATAATCGCTAAATATAATTCTGACATACTTAACTTAAATATCGATCATGAAAGGAATTTAGAAGAGGAACAGAAAATAGCGAAGCAGCGGCAGCTTGATCAATTGGATAAATTCTATCAAAAACAGAGGGATAAAACCATAGTCTCTCAAACTCAGCAAGGTGCTGGATTGAATGATCAATTATTATCCGGTCAAATCGGTCCCGGCGAATTTGAACGTAAACGTAAAGAACAGCAATATAACGATCAGAAAGAATTAGCACAACAACAAGTTGCGCAACAATTTGCCTTAACTCAATTATACAAGGAAGGGACGCAAGAACGGGCGGATGCTGAAGCTGCTTTAGCCAAAGCGCAAATGGATTTAAGTAACTTAGTTACAGATCATGAGTTAGAGAACATTAAAAAAGTAAAAGAGCTTCGAGAAGAAGCAGCACAAGAATCCGCGCATGCTGTTGTTTCGTTGATCGATGCATCTTTTGAGCGTGAATTAAATAATGTTCAAAAGTTAATCGATCAAAATAACAAGTATAAGGAACAACAAACGAATCGAATTGCTGAATCGACATTAGGAGAACAAGAAAAAGCGAATGCTTTAAATGTAATTAACCGGCAGACTGAAGCAAATAACGAAGCGCTACAACGCAGGCAGCGCGATATAAAAGTGCGTCAAGCTAAATTCGATAGGGATGTAGCTGTAGCTGAAACTATTGAACAAGGTGCTATTGCTGCTATTGCTGCTTTAAAAATACCGATCTATGGACAAGCCGAAGCTATAGCTATCGGCATCATAACAGCGGCCAAGGTGACGGAAATATTAGCTCGACCATTACCTACCTACGGTTTCGGTACTGAGGACCACGTAGGAGGTCCAGCATGGGTAGGCGATCGATTTCAGCGGGAATACATACAAGAACCTGGAAAGCCCGGATATTGGTCCCCTGGCGTTCCTACTATACTTGATCTGCCTGCCCACACTCAGGTTATACCACCTTCAGAGATCGAAAGAATGAGATCGGAAAATATGTTTATTAATGATCGCGGTGTGCTGATCGTTAATGATAAAAAAGAAAATACAGGTAAAGTGATAGCGGAAGCTATAGGATATCAGACAGAACGTTTGGAAAAAGCATTTAAGCAACAACGTAAAAACACTTCCATACATATCGATATAAATACGAAATGGGGTGAGTATCTTCAAAAAAGTTTACATTAATGGGAGTTTCTAGTCAATATTGGAAATATTTTTTAACGGAAACTTCGTCCGGTCTCTGCTATTATATCGATAGTATGGGCAATCTTCAAAAAGGTAATATAGTCTTAGATGGCAAAGACTATTCATTGCCTGAAGACCCGGATGGCTGGGAAGACATACAGTTATCCTATGCCAGGAATTCCACGTATTGGGGTATTAACCGATCCTTCTCTATACCGTTAAAATTTATAGGTGATGGGGCACGTATTGTTCGTAAGCTCTTTTACTTAGGCCGCGGTACTGAACAACCGGTAACGCTGGTGGTATGTAAATGGGATGAATCAAACGGTGCGTTCATGCCTTACTATTCCGGTCAACTTGATCTAACGCAGAATGTTAATGAAGTAACTGAAGGGGTAACAGTGAATGTAATGGAAGGTGGTATAATTCAGTTATTGAAATCCTATGAGAATACTACCATCGAACTACCTTGCGATGGTTCTATACCAGAGAATATAAAAATATTAGCCGATGGCATTAAATTCAATGATGTATTCCATTATCAAATACTAAAGTTGGCATCACCTTATGCAGGCGATCAACCTTTACCGTTAGTGTATGTATCAAATGATGGAGATAATATAGGGGTGATAAAAGGTGATCAGAATTTAGAACAGCCATATGCGGGGTATTACCAGAAGTCGGCTAATTTTATTTTTAGTTCGACTCAATCGGCTACCACTGTTCGTATACAAGGATCGATATCTATTAAATCAGACCCTTCACAGCATAACACTATATTCTATATGTATGCTGTTACTTCTTTAGCTCAACCTCGCGGAGTTGGTGGTACGGATCATGCAGTTGGATTGGTTACTGGACAGAATCCGCAACCTACAGACCCTACGCCTTTCTTTCTGCCGTCTAAAAGTCAGATCGTAATTGACGGACAACGTACGTTTGATTTCGATCAAACCATATCTTTACAGCCAAATGAAAATCTTTTCATATTCTTCTTCAATAATTTTTCCGGAAGTCCTATACAAATATTGGGCGGATCGTTAAGTGTTGCTTTCTCTTCTAAGTTAAGACCTTCGCGTGTGTGGGGGATTACAGCACCCAATGTATGGAAGCTCATAGGACAACGTTTGAATGCTTTAGCCTCCACAACTGATCAACCTTTTAACTATGCTTTCACCAGTGACCTATTACAGGAAGTAGAACGGTTTGTGTTGACTTCAGGGGATGCGATACGCGCATCTACTGATCCTAATTATTTTCAATATTATAATCAGGCTACCGTCAATCCAAGCAATCCGAATAATACGGACTATAATCAATTTACAACGCAAGGACCGGTACTTAAAATAAAATTATCTGACTTCTTTGCCTGGATAAATGCGGTTAAATGCGCTTCTTTGGGCAATCAACCGGATAGTAATGGTAAGGATTCTATCTTTATAGAAAGCCGTTTCTATGTACTCGATCCTTCTAACGTGACGATGACGCTTCCGCAAGTGTCGAATTTTAAAATATCACCAGATACGGATCATCTTTTTAATTGGCTGGAAGTAGGATACCAAGCTAACGATTATGATGAAACTAGCGGTAAGTTTGAATATAATAATACCTCTCGGTTTCAGCCGAATGTTAAAGCCTTGGCTAAGACATTAGGTATTATATCACCTATAAGAGCCGATAGCTATGGTTTTGAATTGAAGAGATACAATACGCAAGGCGGAAAATCGTCAACCTTTAACCAGGGTGATAGTGATAAGTGGGCGCTTAACATAGACTTCACTTCTTTCGTGTATGATTTTTATAAAGCATCATTCACTTCTAACATACAGAATACGGCAAGCGCTACTAACACAAATCTGTTATTAATAAAAGGAATGAACTACCAAAGCGTAGTATGTGGCACGTTAGATGGCGAATATTTTATTAATGGTCTTGACTTTTCAATATTCATGTTTAATCAGCCTGCACCAGGAGTTAAATCTATAGCAGTTTCATTCACTGCTTTACTCAATGGATTAGCAGGGGATTCCGCATTGATAACGATGTACATAAATGGAGTGGCTATTAGCCAATGGTTCGGAATTGTTACGACAACTAACACAATATTTAATGGCGTTTATTCAAATACGTTATTTTTCAATAAAGGCGATAATATTTATTTCACTGTTGATACGTTTAGAACTTGTACAGTGCAGATAAATTCCATGTCACTGAATATTGGAGCCGGGTATTTTATTTGTCAATTGGCTGGACCTCTTACAATACAAGCTAGTATAACGCAACAATTAATATCGCTACCTATAATAACCGCTAATACAGTTGTTGTAGATGGCAACACCATACAGGTAGTATCTTACGGCTTTCAATATTTTCGTTTCTTATCCAATGTGCAGGATAAGAATTTTAATTGGTCCTTAGCTATATCGGCTTTTATTCAAGGTGGAACAAGTGAAACAGTAACTTTCGATTTATGGAAAAACGGTGTAAACATAGGTCACATCGTATATAACGGAACGACAGCACAAACTACAATTAATGCAGTACATAATCCGCAATTCAGTGGAGCAGTTGGCCTAGTCAATTACGATACTTATTGGATAACGGCATCCTGTACAAACGTAAGCTGCTGGATTTATTCTATAGACTTTTTATTTCAATCAGGTACGATTAAGGCTTATCCTTTCCTTCGTAAAGTTTATGACGTTATATCTGGTATACCTAACCCGGAAACAGGTTTTAATATAGAAGATTTCACGCCTATGCGCATGTTAATGGCAAATGGAAGGGCCTTAAGGTCTATGCTATTCATGATAGGTAATGGGTCTTTATCTTTCCAAACAGCAGATAAAAATCAATTCTTAAGTAATACATTGAACGGTGTGTCAATAACAGAGAACGCTTCTATAGACTATCACCAGTTAGGCAATCCGAAATGGCTTCCATTAGTATTTGAATTCGATACGCAAGTTCCGTATACGGCTAAACAAATATTCGACGCTTCTGCTAACGGTTACATTTCATTTTTATGGAAAGGAAAAACGTATTATGGTTATCCACTAAACGTTACCGTTAAGCCTGCATTAAATGATTCTCAATCGTGGAAACTATTAGCCGCTGAAACAAATTTAATTCCTGATCTTGTAGAATTAGATTGGGATGGCATATTAACACTACAGCTTATGGATAGTATGATACCTTATATAAATCCTGTTCACTTTGTTCCTTTGAATTATATAAAGGCATCTAAGTATAATAGTTATACGATGGATGAAGATTGGTTAGTGAATAGGATAAAAGACTATTGCGATAAAAATAATTACTTCGCACCCTGGCAATTAAACGATACTATACCATTTCAATGCCAAACATCCGGATTATCGCCGGCTACGGTTACAGTCCTTAATTGCAAAGGACAGCCTATAGGCATTTCATTCGATTTAACACAAATCGTTACTGATTCTGTTATATCACCGCAATCCGTATTTCAAGGTGAATTTTTAGCAAGTCTTTTACCAGATGAAGGTAAATATTATTTCTTATGGACAATGGGCGTAGGTGCTGGTACGGCACAATGGATTTCAGAAGGGATATGGGTTAAAAAATTATGGCCTAAATCCCAGTTATACGATTATTCAAACAGCAGAAATAAACTAGCAACTATATTTAATAGTGCTACTCCTTTCCATCCTTGCATACGCGTTCTTTCACAGATAAATAAATATGTACCTAAGTCCGCATTCAAAACATACAATAATGAGCCGCAAGATAGCATACTGTTGAATGCCATCCCATACGATACATGGTCTTTAGATGTAGGATTTGGGTCAGGTATTCCGGATTATCTTATCAGGAAAATAGCAAGAATATTCGATCTTGATACTGTTTTCATAGACGGAAATCAGTATACGCGTGATGCAGATAGTGAACCGGATATAAAATACATAGATGGCCAAGCGAAAGGATATTTTAAAATGCAAATCCGTAAAGCTAAGAACACAGACGGCATCACTCTAAATACGGCAGGCCAATTAGAAGGACCGCAACAAGCTGGGTACGTTATTGACGCTGCTGCGTTTGGTACAACTAATGGTCAAAATCTTATACAAGTAACAGGGGATTAAAATATAGTTATGAACATAGGAGTTTTCCAAGAAACGAAACCGGTAACAGGAGCTAATAAATTAGTCGGAGCGATCTATAAACAAACTGCTCCTACTGTCATAGTTGGTAGCCCTGTAATATGGACCTCACCGTATACAGGGCAAACGCAAACACATACGTTCGCGTCTTTACAGGCTGTCGTTTATATTTATATCTGTTGGGAAAGCCCGGATGGAAGCCCTACAGGAACTATCCGTAATCAATTCGAGATACAGCCTAATGCAAATACATTTAATGTCCGCGACGATCTGTATCTCACTGCTGGCATATCACCTTTTATCGTATCAGGAGGTCCTGGATACGGACCTGATAGCTCTTTACCCGGATGGAATTGGTATATAGAACGGGTAGAACAAGGCACGCAAAATCCGAATGTACAGTATATAAAAACGATTGCAGGTGTAGACACAACCATCGATGATAAAAACGCGGATGGTTGGCGTTTAGCTGTTCCTGGTGATGTGGTTGGCGAGAATGAGAATTTTGTTATACATTTCTATCCTCAATTGACAGCTACAGCTACAGAAACGCCTTCGCAAATAATAACGTCTACAAATATTCTGTCTGTCAATACAGCATTAGACATGACTGCACAAGGTCAATCGTATTGGCTTCGCGGATCGTCCGGATATTTCGAAGTAACATTACCCGATCTAGGAACAGTAGCAGATAATCAGCCTATCTATTTTATGAGCAGTGGGGGATCACATATAAATGCAAGTCTGAAATGTTTTTCAGGACAACAAATCGAATGGTATAAAAATGCTTCTGATCTTGCCTCTTCCACTTTAGCTTCAAGAATTGTTTTAGGTCAAGGGGAACGACTTGCGTTATACCGGTTCACTATGCCGGATAGCTCCAAAAGATGGTTAGTGATGTTCGGCGGAGAAGGGGCGCAACAAGTCGGAGAGATCGTACATTCTTATTCAAGGATAGGACTTAATTATCTTTTCTTGGATGGCACACAAGGATTATCAAGAACAAATTATTCGAGGCTATGGGATTTCATTTCAAGTCTTGATCCATCATGTGTTGTTTCGCAAGCTGCATGGGGTAGTTCTAGTAATGTAGATGGTCAATCTTATAATAATAATCATGGTAAGTTTAATACTGGTGATGGATCAACTACCTTCGGACTACCTAAGATTTATGAATACGGTTTTCTTCGGGCAAAAAGCGGAAACGCTGGGACAGCATCCGACGGCTTTCCTGGTGACTTGAATAGTTTGATGCTTCTTACGCATAAGCACGATAGTTTTATAGGATTAGTTAGCGGCGCTCCGAATGGTAAAGGCCCTTCAAAAAGTGGTGGTAAATACGGCGGTGCAGTGACTACTGAAACTGATCTTAGCAGTATAGCTTATAATGTAGCTGCACCCAACACAACAGGTACACCTGTTGTTAGAGCCGGAAGTGAAAACAGACCTGATAATTTTGGTGTATACATGAGTATTAGAATTTAAATATCACAAATGTGATGGAAGAAAGCGTAAAAAAATTTAATTTTGAATTTATGAAAAAGCTATTATCTGCTATCCTTTTATTAATGGTTTTTGGTGCTAACGCTCAAATATACACGAAGCCAAACAATTCTTATGGGACCATATCGAATAGAGTGTCTATAGACAGCACGCTTTTCTTCCCTACCGGCTGTGGCGTGCCACTGGATACGCTTTGGTTATTCAGTCAAGGCTTCAATGGGAATGCAGAAAAGAAACATAAATTCGCCCTCTATGGCGATAGTTGCGGTCACATGGCTTATATATGGGAGCCTTCTTTACAGGCTTGGATGCCGTTAGGCGGTGGTATGGGCGTAGATTCTATCTATAATAGAGGGGATAGCGCTTTCTACCGCATGTCTACGATTGAAAAATTTGCTTTTTTACTTGGAACAGGTGGAAGCACCGATACGACTTCTTTATCTAATCGCATCAACTTAAAAAGAGATATAACGGATACTTCTTATGCGCATCATTTGCAAACCAGGGAACGTGGTCAGCAGATAGCTGATAGCATGGGTGGTTTACTGGATAGTAAAATGATAAATTACGGTGGAGCGCCTGGATATTTAGAAGGGCCTTTTGCCAGTCTTCCGGCAGCAACTAGTTATCCCACAGGAACGCAGTATATAGCGGCAGATAGTGGTTTTCATTATGTGGATACCGGAGCCGGTGGATCGCGTGGATGGAAATTAATACGTACCTCTAATAGCGGGGGTTCTGCTTCATTAATACTACCTTCAAGAACATATCCGGGTAACATAACGTCGGGCACCGCTACATATTTGCCATTGAATTATAGAGACGCATACCTATTAGATTTCGTACCTGCTGGTATATCCATAACTGATAGTTCACATGATGCAACACCCTATATAAGAGCGGCAAGAGATTTCTTAGGAATAAATGGCGGTATAATATGGTATCCATCAGGTAAAATAAGAGTTGATGATTCTGTAAAATTCGCAGTAGCTGTTAGAAATGAAGGAACCGGACCTGTGATCGGCTCCGAATTCAATCAACCATTGGGGGGCCGTCGGCAAGGCGGTACGCAAATTTATGGAGGCGCGAATAACAGAGATTTATTTTTAACGGATTCCAATTCGTTAGGAAGGCCTGTATGCTCTTTTAATCACATGGCTATAATTTCAGCATTACCAGTAGGAACCCCTACAGGCGGTGCAGGTATCGGTGTGTATGGATTTAATCAGCGGTTTTCTATGTATGATGTGATGATTTCCGGATTTTATAGAGATGTGGATATTGTATCTGCTTATTACTGGTCTTTAATTAACTGCCATTTTTCGTCCCCTGTAGCTGATGGAATTAGAATGGATAATACACAACGAACAGATACCGGTGACTGGTCTATCATGGGATGTAATTTCATATCAGGTGCATTTAATACTACCTTAGCTGTCGGCTTGCGATGGAAGGGAGGAGGCGGAGTGAAAATTATTAACTGCAAATTTGATGCACAACAATTTACCCACACTACACAATTCATGTATCTGATGGTATTTAATAATACTGTAGCCTCAACTTCAGATATACAACTGACTAATATATCTGCTGAAGATGTTCAAGTTACAGGATTACTCGATTCTGTCCCGGCTGGATTAAGAGTAGCGCATGTATTACTTACGAATGTTCAATTTGCAGGATTCGGTTCAACAGGTCCTATGATAGATGTATATAACGTTAACATGTTCACGATGGTAGCATTTAACGTACGTGAATACATTTCTAATCCTGGGCCAGCTATCAGATTTACAAATTGTAAAGGAGTGGATGTAGCACACGGATATATTACGGGGTATGCAGGTAATAATTATGCAGCTACAGGTTCTATAATTGATCGACTTGATTATACTGATGGAGGTTCGGGCGATCCAACAACACCCGCCTACACATCATCTATATCCCGTGGCAGTGCTGTATTAGGGGATGGGACTTTTGTGAAAGATAGTTTATTTGCTTTCCTTCAGCTTCCTGGTGGTAATGTATCGAAAGGTCAAATTCTTTTACCTGAAGGTCCTTTAAGGACTCCGCATGCCGGATTGATCGGCAATTTTGGAGGTCACTTATGGTATGCCAATAATGGTCCGACATGGTTACAATTAGATCAACAAACAGCAGGCGCTAACGGGCAGATGATCTATAATAGCGGTGGAACATTAACAGGAAGTAATTTATATACCGTTAATCCGGGAAGCGGTCGATTTCAAATAGGCTCAGCAACAGCATCAGCGCCTATTGATCTCAGTATTGTCCGCAATGTTGCCGGTCTTACTGGTGCTTATATTGAGAATTCTATCACAAGCGGGACAAGGGAATTTTACTGGTATCAAGACGCTACTCATTTTTTTGGTCAAGGATTAAAAGGATCAGCAATAGCAGGGAATTGGGCGGGGACAAATTTCCCACAAGCAGGGACGGCGTACGACTATACATTTGGTTCGACTTCCGGATCGCTTGGATATCTAAAAAATGCCAATCCATATGTGGTGCAGATAGGACAAACAACAACAAATATCGGATTTAGAGCCGATCCTATTGGATTTAGAATTACTGCAAACAGCGATTTAGGAACAGCCAATACTGTTAGTTTCGAAGCGCCTACCACTGTTAAACTCCCTGGCATATTGCGAAAAATATTCGATAGCACACTTTACAAGATACCAATTCGGGATGTCAGTGGTAACATATTTTATGCTGACTTAGCACCTATACTCGCTTACAATACAGCATCGACAACACCTACTCTTCAGCAGGTATTTAATGTGGGGGGAGGTGGAAAGGCTTACTTATCCAAATCTGATACGATTAGTGGAGGCACTTCATATACATTTGGCACAGACTCAGCTTTAAATGTTCAATGGAAAGGTCAAACTGCCTCTTTAAGATCGCAGGACGGATTGGCTATAGTACAAGTAAATAATACGGGATCGATTGATTTTTCAGGCAGAACCCAATCTATACAATCAGTAAATCAAAATGCATCTTTTTCTTTAGTTACAACTACAAATGCGCTCCCTTATTATTATATCAATTTAACGACTCCTTCAGCTAATTCAACGGTTACTATTCCGACACAAGGAAGCTCTAATACATTATTTCATTTTTGTAATACTTCCACATCGGGTTCGTTTTCATGGTCCTTTACAGGCGGCACAGTTACAGACGGAGCGGGTAATACGATAGTATCTATACCTAATAGCGTTTCATTTGATCTGTTGCAAACCGGTTCTACTACCTGGACTATAAAAAATATAAGCAATATAAAAGGGTGGGCAATAGCAGGTTCTTATTCATCAGTCGGAACCGCTACCACCACTTTTACGGTCACTATCGGAATTACAGAACCGATAACAACATACAAGGTCAATGTTACTCCGACAGATATTTTAGGAGCGGCTTTATTTTATGTTACAAATAAAACAGCTACTACTTTTGATGTAGTCTATCTTTCAGGATTAACGGGAACCGTTACTTTTGATTGGAATGTAATTCCTTAAAAACACAATACATATGCTAAAGATCAAATTATTTATTTTTTTATTAATTCCTTTTATCTGCAATTCCCAGATATACAATGTACGGATATTACCGGCTAATGACGGATGGTTAAACCCTTTTTGGAATTCGTGGTTTATACCTAACACTTCGCGTACTAACGACACATCACAAATCTTAGTCGATATACTCGGTAATCCATCTAAGATAAAGACAATTCTATCAGCCAGTGATTATACTTATGATAATGGCGTGGGGTATTTGGCTGGTAAAACTTTCTTACCGGATACTGTTATACGTTATGGATCATACGTAAATCAGAAAGCAAGAACCTTAACTTTTATTAACTTAGATGATTCTGCCAAGTATACCATTTATCTATACGCATCAAGGCAACGAACAGATGGACAGCGATCTATATTTAATATAGGCAAAGATACGATAACCTTTATAGCGGATACCAATACCATGCGATGGCCGACCTTCGCAAATGTTCGATCTATAGGAGGAAAGATCGTTGTATCAATGGTGAATGCGCCGGGATCAGTATATACATACTTGAATGCATTCCGTCTTAGTGTTACACCGAAAAGTAAACCGGTTGCAGTAATAACTATCGACTCAACAGTTATTAACTATCCTAATTCAGTAGTTACTATTTCTGCAAATAAATCACTTCGTGCTATTCCTAACTTCGTTCAATGGTATCAGTCAGCAGGATTACCGGTTATTTTCACTACCTTGAATAGGGATAGTATGACGATATCCGGACTTAGACCTGGAAGTTATAGATTTGGTGCGATCGTGCAGGATAGTCTAGGCAATCTTGATTCGACTTCTGTCGCTGTAAAAGTCAACCCGTTTTTATGTCCAATATGCCCAATCTGTCCTCCCCCTGTCGTGTGTCCTACGTGCCCGTTACCAAGGACCGTGACAGGGGTGAACTGGACAATGGTTAACGGTGTATGGGCACCAACTTTTATTTATTCTGATGGAAAACCATAATGATGACCCCCTATACGCTCTTAAACAGGATAGAAAGCTGTTGATTTTTGTTTTAGTATTTGAATTTATAATGTTGGCTTACTATTTAAAATGCTTATGTCAACTGTAACGAACATACGTCTATTTGCGTTAGATGATAGCGAAGCAACTTTAACGCTTATTGAAACCGTTATTATTGAAGAAGGTATACAGAAATATAAACTATTTCGGAACAGTTCTGATTTCTTAACTGATATCGATGATAGTGTACATATAGCTATCATCGATCATCAGTTGTCCGGACTTATAACAGGATTAAATATAGCTGAAGAAATAGTAAGCAAGCATCCGCGTTGTTTTATCATCATCCTTTCCGGTATGGAGTCGGTGGACTTAATAAGTGAGTATGTTAAAATAGGCATCGACTACTATATAAATAAAAATAGAAAAGACTTTCTAATAGAACTAGGTGCTGGTATAAGAAGAGGCATTAGAAGGACAACGCAAGATTTCGAATTCTGGAATAAAATGCTAAACCGTGAATCAACAGCACGCATTGTATGATGCCATAGGAGATTTTTTAAAGTTCTTATCCATTCTTATCGGCTTGGTTATACTCGGTATAAAATTTATTAATGCCAGGGTTGGTAAAGAAGATGAATTAAAAACGCTTAAGGATAGAGTTAAGACATTAGAAGATAAGTTTGATGAAACCATGAAATACATTTTTAACAGGAGAAAATAAAATCGTACAGCTATGAACAATCCACTATTAGCATTTTTACAAGAAATAATTTCACGCCTATCCAGTAAATCGCCTAAGTTCTTTATTATATGGCAATGGGTTCTCGGTTCACTCACTGCTATTACCGGTTTGCCTATGATAATCGATTGGGTATTGAAAGTATTTGATACAGCTTTACCTGTATGGGCTGTAACGTTAGAAAACCACGTGGTTACTTTAATATCTGGGTTGATGTGGTTCATGTCGAAAATGCCTATTGAAAGCAAAATCGTTACTGTTACTTCGGATGGCGCTATCTTAAAAAAGACCGATGATAGCAAATTGCCTTTCACTGTTCAACAGGATATTAAGCAGGCAGAGAACAAGGGGTTAGTAGGTAATGCTTCTCTCGATGATGTAATTAATTCTACAAACAAATAAAAACAATCGTTATGAGCATTTTTCAGAAATTTTTTCATTGGGTAACTTCACTTTTCGCTAAAGGAAGCGAATTCTTAGAGAATACTTTTTTGCCTGCAACCATTGCCGTTACCAATGCGCTTAAATTCATTGTCGATACGGATACACCGGATATCATTGGTCATATTGCCGGTGCTGCTGGTGCCAAGCTGGAAGATAAGGTACGTGATCTGTTGGCTAAGATCGTACCTAAGCTACAGCTTGCCCAGCAGTGGAAAGGTCAAGACCCCAACACGATCTTAGCTAATATTATTAAGTTGATCGGGGATTCTGATGTTATTACCAAGACTGCGTTTTGGGTGGAATTTTCCGGCATGTTGGCGAATGCCTTTGAAGACGGTAAGATCGATTTGGGTGAAGCCACAGCTTTGGCTAAATACTTTTATGCTAATCATGCTGATGTAAAACCGGTGGGATTTGTGCCAGTAACTACTGTACCGAAAACACCAGCGCCGGAAGCTCCTATTCCAGGACCGGATGGTAACACAGATACGGAGATTAATCAAATTCCGAATTCATGATACTCACCGCTGACAAGCTGAAGGCGATCATTCCAGGCATATCGCCTTCAGCTTTATCTACGTTCCAACCGCTATTCGAATCACTCCTACCGATGTACGATATAGACACACCGGCACGTATAGGGGCCTTCATCGCACAAACGGCGCATGAGAGTGCGAATTTTACGGCCTTGACTGAATTTGCATCTGGAAGCGCCTACGAAGGGAGGACTGATCTGGGAAACACTCAACCAGGAGACGGAGTAAAATTCAAAGGGAGGGGCCTTATACAGATCACAGGCCGGAGTAATTATCTATGGTGCAGTAAATCCTTGTTTAAGGATAACAGGCTTATAGATGCGCCTGAATTGCTTGTAGTGCCCTCCAATGCGATTCGATCCGCTTGCTGGTATTGGACGGTAGCCCGTCCTACGTTAAACTTTATTTGTGATCAACCGGAAGGCTATACGCATAGTTGGCGTAATCCGCATGGCGTGGTCAAAGAATATGGTAAAATAGAATGGATAACTGTTTTGATCAATGGCGGTCAAAACGGAATAGCGGAGAGAAAAGCTAACTACGAACGTGCAAGAATAGCGCTTGATTTTTAATATGTGTATTGGTTAATGAAAAAGCCCCCTTCATTCTTGAAGGGGGCTTTTTATTTTTTATGGTCTTATCGTTTCTGCTAACAGAATTGTTCTATTTATTTCTGTCAACATGGCATCTTTATCTTTTTCAAGATACTGCATGATCTGCATGGTTTTATCACTGAACCCGGCTAGCAAAAACGTACGATCTTCGTGGAATTGCAGTGATCCGTAACCGTTCAGATCAAATGAATAGATCAACGGATTTGCTTTGTACTTACCTCTATAAGCCGTTACAAAGCTATCTATTCCTTGACCATGCCCCCATCCTTGCATATCAGATAAAACAATGATCCGATCGTACTTCTTAGCAGCCCGCATGAATATGCTAGGGAAATTCGTTGATCCGCCGGGAAACTGGATACCTGAAGCTAATGTAACTGTACTATCCAATGTATTCATCATATGATACTTAGCATCATAATCAAATGTCATGAAATCAGCATTCGAAGCCTTCACTAAGACAGCAGCGAATAAAGCGCCGATCTTAGCCGGTGTCTGCTTATTTTTACCTGTAGCGGTAGTCATTGAGCCGGATACATCCAACACTACTAAAGTTTCACCTTCGAACGTCGGAACATTTGATAGAGAGATATCGATAGCCTTGGATATGGCAACCATAGCAATACGCGCTTGACTTGATATGGATGGCCCCAGCTTCACCATTTCTTCATATGCCGTCATATATTGGAAAGGGAGAATGAGTGACTTCTTAATGAAGGCTTCACTTGTTAAC
>Ga0307517_10000600_pt1 | contig 61481 bp, 59 predicted proteins | sample 23_EM_MG_FD_194515 | JGI IMG/M metagenome (GOLD analysis project Ga0307517, IMG submission 194515) | Populus trichocarpa ectomycorrhiza microbial communities from riparian zone in the Pacific Northwest, United States - 23_EM | ecosystem: Host-associated > Plants > Roots > Unclassified | place...
TACTTTGTACCCTCCACTCTCACGGTGATAAGGCCTGCTCTCTATCCGGCATCTCCACCCACCTAGATAGTCTCTAGGATCGAAGCCCCAACCCCATCGGTGTAAGGGGGGCGTAGAGGAAATTTTTGTGTATCGGTTTTAGATCCTAGAACGCGATACCCAATTCATCCTCGCTCATACCCCTTTCCTCCTCATAATTATCACGAACCCCTGACGTTTCTTCGCCGTTATTCTCAATGGAATCCACCGTTCGTGGAGGTCGTCCCCGCCATCGCTCTACTTTAAACCTAAGTAGTCTTTCCAATGCCTCCAAAGAATCGGTCGCAGCAAGAGCGGTTCGGAATTTCGGAAACCAGGGTCGCCGACCACTAGCGAGATGAACCATCCAAGAATGAAATCAAGGATCGCAAAGGTGTGTAAGTAATCTCTCAAAAGCCACCCCAAAAATACGACCCCTCACCATTGGAATTCCACGAAATGCCGTACGTGTGTGCGTACCGTCATAAGCGTCGTTCCAGGGTACTCCTCGCAAAGAGATAAATACTCCAAAGAGATGTCAACTGGATCTGGGATATTTGGCCCGGCGAACAGGCTGAATGAATATTAATAAATGGAAAGAAAAACAGGGTTGAGCTTCTCGTCAGTCGAAATGAGCCTGGACGGCCCCTCGACCCGAATTGAAGGATAGAAGAGCCCCTAAACCTACTCACCAAGGATTCCCAAGCAGAGTTTCTCCTACCATTATTCCATCAGCACCCGTGAATCGCAAATTGTCCTCTAGATCGCTAAATCCGCGCACATTCCCGTTGCTGATGACAGGGATGGCTAAAGAGTCCTTGAGTAGCTTGACTTGTGCGAGGTCTGCTGCGCCCTGCCGTCGCCGCTTGGCAGAGACGGTGCGTGCATGTAAGGTGACCCAGGATGCCCCTGCAGCTTCGAGTCGTGAGGCCAGATCGACAGTTTTGGGAGTGGGCTGACAAAGTCGCAACTTTGCCGAGACGGGGATAGTAAAAGAGCGCGACATCGCAGAAACTAAGAAGGTTTGGTCAAATGGAATTATTACCCCAATCATGTTTATTCCCATACCGATATTTCCGACCAGTTGCCAGTCCTTCTGCGACAGAAGGTAGGCGCCAAAGTGGCCATCTCGTGCTGCATCTTGTGGGCAACCAAGGTTGAGATCTATAAAAAGAAATTTCCGAATGGATTAGACGGATTTTGTAGCCGACGCATGCCCACCACATCAGTGAACCCTGGTTGGACCCCTTGTCTCAAGCGCTCTGGAGTGCTCAGGAGTGTTTCAGGCAGGGGTCCCAACCAGGATTTGCTGATGCTTCCACACGAAGTTGTACTGACCAATTGCATCGCAGTATCCTTGAATCTTCCTGCCAGCTTGCACGATCGTTTCTGGATTGTGGCCACAGAGTTGTGCGACAACGGGCCGATTGAGATCGCATTGACTGCCCAGAGTGAGATCGTGGATGTGATATTCCTGATAATCCTGGTCGTGGAGAATTTTTTCTGGGAGATACATTTGCGTGTAAGTCGTGGTGGCCCCATACTTGCGCACAAGAAGCCTGAACGGGAGATCTGATTGATTGACCATTGGGGCAGCAATGTATTGAAGGTTATCCATTTTCGTAGACTCCAAAGTGCCGGAAGTCGGGGTTGGCTGCACCCGTGCGTCACGACCGTTCACAACTTGTTTTGTGGCTGAAACTCCGTGGGTATCGCGTCTATAGAACAGAAGCAGGAAAAAGAAACCGCTAAACGGTGGTGATTATCCGTCAATCCGAGTCTACGTCGCAAGTGGGAGAGTGCAGGATATAGGTGAACAACCGCCACAATGACTTGAATTAGGAGATACCGGCGGTAGTCCTCAGGGTCAAGCGCAGGTAATATAATATCAAGCACAGTTTTGAGACCACGGAGTAAGATTAGAGTAAGATTAGATTATCTCACGAGCGCGCCATGGATAAACGTGCATGACGAGCCCCCAGGTTTCGCCGACTTCACCAAAGCTGTCTATTACAAGCAACGATTGCCGCTTCAAAGACTGATATAGAACCATCAAGTCCGTTTGTTTATCTCAGCAAACGTGTGTTGAGTCCAGCCAATCAGAGGCTTGATGTAATGTCGTGTGCCGTAGTCAAATCTTGCACGTTTCTTGTGCACACGAGCAGCTTAACCAGTGGGCTATGTCTTTAAACCTCTCAATTATAGAGTCACCGGTAACGGCATTGACTCTCTTTCCCCACTACCTGCCTCCGCAGATTCATGCCGGAGGAGCACAACGATCTCTACTTGCAACCCTCCCAGACGTGTAAAGCGGTTGTCTGCCGATTTTATTTCATTTCCCAGCTTTACCCAACCTCGTCCCATTTTCCCCATGCGTCCGTACGCTCCAAGACCACCCACGTCGCCTGAGACCACTCTTGAACCACCCCCACTTCCTGCGAAGCGCGGCCGCAAGCCGGGACCCCTCTCGCGTACTGCACGAGAGGCCCAGCGACGACTCAACCACTCTATCATTGAGAAAGCTCGGCGTACAAAGATTAACGAAGCTCTTGCCAGGCTGAAAGAGCTTGTGCCAGTCGGATATGGTCAGGTGAAACTACCTCCAGCCGAATCGGTGGACCCTGACGATGAAGATGAAGACGACGACGAGTACACCAACTCGAAGAAAGCAAAACCCAAACCGAAGGGTACGGGCAAGAAAGAGGAGAAGGAGAAGGAATTCAAGCTCGAAATACTTGTGCGAACGGTTTCGTTCCTCCAGGACCTGCTGAAGCGCGTGGCCGACTTGGAGACCACCGTTTCTGCTCCATCGACATGCCAGAACTGTCGCGATCCTGGCCCTTCCGAGAAGTCGACAAAGCGGAAACATATCCACCTTGAAGACGGCGACGAAGATCACGACCGAGTCCAGGAGACCGCGCACTCTGCTCCTTCTCGAGGCGCAAAGGCTCCCCGCGTGTCCGAGAGTGCGCCCATGCCTTCTGCCAACGCGAAAATACCGCAAGATGTGCCTATCTCTCCCACTTTGCTTCCGCTTCCATCAACCCCTGTCTCCCCACCACCCGCGGCCGATGCAGCGCGGTTACCATCTATATCCTCATGGCTCCTCAACTCGGTCATCGATCCTCAACTCCTACCTCCTTCGAACAGGCCCTCATCGCCGCACGTGGGCTCATACCTTCCTTCTCCACCCTCGTCAACCCATGTCGACCCCGTGCGTACATCCCATATGCCTCCAGTGCTGAGCCTAGGTCCAGTAGCCACAGCCGCTATGGTAAACGCCCCCAGAAGTGCCACAAGCCCCATCAGCAGCAGTCGTACTCCGGAAGATGAGTCCGCCGCGTCGCTCTTACTCCAGATTCGGGCCGGCTCGTCTCCCAATTTCCGTCCCGTTCCTTCATCGCCGTCCTCCGCTTCCGCTTATGGCCTCCCTGATCCTTCCAACTTCTTGCTACACTCCGACGTACGATCTCAGCGCGAGGGAAACCATGTACGACAGGCCCAGACACCCGGGTCCATGCTCGGCATGAATGTCAGCGGCGGGAAGTTTTGAATGTCAGTAACTTGATTGGTAGTTTTTTTTGAAATTTTTTTTTTTGACTTATACTTACGTTTCCATTTGGATTCCCTTCTCGTTCTTTTTTTCTCCTTCATCAAACCCCAAACCCCAGAAACCGCACTTGTCTTATTTCCTTTTAAACAGCTTGATGGAAACGTTGAAGATAAATATAACTATGTATACTATAGACCTATAAATAGACCCCAACAAATTTCGATTGTGTATTATTCCGTGACGTTATCTGAAAGCAACCACCTTCTCATCTTCTAGATCTTATCCTTAGCGAACGACCGAGGGAAAAAGGCGCCCAACTGGTCGGAGCAGGCGGCCGATTTATATATGTTTGCCGCTGCCGAGAATGGAAGCAAGCAAGGTCTTCTGGCAATTCCAACCATTCCGGTTTTCGCCAAGCCCTGATATGTCAAGTTCCGGTTCGAACATTGAAATTGTCAGGATGTACAGTTCTGATAGCTAGGCTGCATCCCCATTCTATCTATTCGTTTGTTGCTTGGCGCTTCTGGGATTTGATAGCGTTCTACGCCTTCCGTTAGAAGGAAGCTAAAGTGTCGACGGGACTCTCACAGTCGCTTCTTCCCAGCTTGGTTCCATATTGTCGTGTTAACGAACGAGCCTTTCTTTCGACTTGGGTCATCCACTAGAAAGGCATCATAGAAATTTTCATGCTTGGTTCCGTTTTATCGTGTCAAAGAACAAGCCTTTCGTTCGGCTTAGGTCCTCCACTAGAAAGGCATCATAGAAATTTCATCCATAGGTTCCTCTAGGATGTGTTTACATCGAGTAGAACTGAATTCTAGAAACCCTGTCAGTGTCCCTAAAGATTAAAGATTCATCTCTACAAAAATTGGACGAAATCTGCCAGGGTGGACTAGAAGAATGATGAAAACGCCGCTGCTATACCACGACTAGAGTTGCGTTTGTGTTTTACTTTGATAATTCACACAGAGTTTCATCATTATCCATTCCCCTTTACCTCGACCAAAATAAGTCCACTAGTAGAATTGACTTCTACTTGGTGATAATTACCTTCGCACTGTTTCTCTGTCCTTTCATTCACCAACAATCCTATGACTTTGGTGGTTCGACAGTCGAATTCTCAAGGGCACAACTGAAGAACAGTTACGATCGACTCCTCTCAGGTTGAAGCTTCGAGAGATGATGTAAGGATGTAGGACCATGTCGGAAATATGTGTTCATACATTTGGTCATCCAAATTCACCGCTTCGAATTTTTTTCAAGTCTGACAACGACGACATTGAAGCCAGGCTGTCAAAATATGGGTGCTTGTTTGATCGGAAACAACCGGTTGGAAAAGCATTCCAATATTGTCCGCACTATAGTAGTCTTTCAGCGCTATCTTGGTTAATTTCCAACCACGGAACTTCCGATAGAAAAATGCCCGCTGGAACGTGCCCAAGGTTTACTTTACTGATTGGCCTCAGTCGAGGCGTGGTCGCATTGAAGATGTGCGCCGCCGATTTCTCAACCAACGTCGTACACACAGACTCAGTTCATCCTTCATACACTGTTCTTACTCTGCTAATGGCCAGTCGTGTGACTCAAGATATGAAATTGTATAGCTTACGGGCGTATATATGCTTGCCTTTTGCCTCCGAACGAACTCGGAGAATTCGGTCGATGTATCCGTCAAAAAACAATGACATCTTTAAACTTCAATATGGGTCGCGGGATCGGCTATATTTCATAAAAGCCCATCTCTACGGAAGGACGAGTACTGTATTCAAATATTCAAATCGATGTCAATCGATGGATTATATCGGATGCATTTATTATTCTTATCAAGATTTTCAAATTCGAAGAAATACACATGTAGCCGTTTAAATCGCCACCCCCATGACCATCCTGGAGAGGCACTTGAAGGTATATCACAAGTGCTTGATTGTCGGTCGATTGCGATTGCTTCACGGCTCTTGTGAAGAGGTCGGGTGTAATTTTATGTCGATGGCTGGCCACGGGTCTACGGTCTTTAGTCCCCTCGTTCCACCGAGCACATGCACTCTTCACATCTTTTGAACACCGAGAAGTCCTCAAAGTCCGTTTTATTACAGAGTGTTTCTTCAGTTCCTAAATCAACGGATGGTGCGGCTTAGACGGTGCCCCGTGAGGCCTTGAGGCCTTGAGGCCAGACCATGTGAGAGCCCGGCGTTCAAAATTGTCGCAGGACACGATTGTTCACTCTGCCTCACGACAAGCCTGCCTGAACTTCCCTGAGTTTCTCAACTGCGTGGAAAGGTTTTTACGTGCTAATGTTACGGGACCTTTGGAGTATACCTCACACTTTCATGACCATCTTTAGTAATAATTTCCCTTCCCGGGTAGTATGTTGGGAGATACACTCAACGTCAATTTATACGTCATCCGGTGGATCCGGCTGTGGACATTCCCGATACCTCACTACGCGAGATCCGAGTGGATACAATATACGCCACATCAAAATATCGATCATGTGCCGTGGCTTCAAGCTTGTGATCTGCTGCCCATCCATGCATGACGGGCTAATAGGTTGTATTTAACATGCTTAACATACTTAGACCGAAAGGCGCCGGGTGGCAAGGACTTGATCTTGACTGAGATGTCTTCGGACTCATTCCTATCGGAAAGTTCCATTCAGACGAGAACTGCGCGTGATACGCGTCGTATAAGTCTGCAACCTGAATTTTTAAGAATTCAACAACCCTGTATACAGTAGATTATAAATAAACTACCGGTCGCAGATCAGCCGAATATTGGGAGAATTTCTTTCGCGGAATGGAGTCGGGTATTTTGGGAGGACATCGACCTTGCCTGCGGAGGCCTAAGCATTTACTCTATGAGGCAAGTTCAAGAGCCAACGAAGTCTATTTTTATAGCCTACATAATTTGCCTCAAAGTCGGCAAGTCTGGACCGGGGCTGCATGCATAACTTGAACGAATCAATACTTCTGAACCAAAAATAGTCCAAAGACTCAATGGTAAAGTTTGAAAGATTATAAATAACGGTCACCGTCGGGATTGTCGTCGTACACATGATTTGCTTACGAGAGGATACGAAAGCCCCGGCAACCAGTTAACAGGAGCATCAACCTAGATATCAGGGCATACATATATACAAGGCCTCGGAGTTCGGGAGGCGCGTCAGGGCGCCAATCGGAAGTTTGATCATTACTAACTAGAATAAAATTCTTTGTAAAATTCTCCTGAATCCTCGGGAATGGCGATGTCGGGAATATATTTATTAGAAATAGAAAAGGCGCAGTAGTCAGCAAAGCTGACTACTCTACTGCGCACTTTCCTTCGTTCCATCGGTCGGCGCCCAGGTACCAATCGACGACGTAGATTTAACCTTACTGGCTTATCCCAACCCTGTCTCAGGGCATATTTAATATAACTCATTTATCGAGCTTGAAGCCTGAAGTCCCTAGAATAACTGCTCCAACGTGTGTCGCTAGATTGCGCTCCATTGAGAACTATATATATTCCAATTTCCAGCCATGTACTAAGTAATCAAGGGATTGGCGTATCCACTGGTATGGTATCGTCAATAAATTGAAGTGGCGATGTCGTTCCATACGAGGAAAATTGCAAGAGGTAGAAGCAGACATAAATCGTTATGTGGAAATATCAAAAGCAGCTTTGCCTCATTTATGGCGCCAATTGAGGGCATATCACGCTTAGAGTTAGGCGCTGGGATCTTCAAGACATTGACGGAAATTTCAGGATCCCTTATCGATCGTAGTTATTCCGGTGTATGCGATTTCACAATTGGGTGCATATGTATTCGTTCCACTGGGATTCAGCTCGCCGGAAGACGTTGATTCCCCACTCGGTAACCAATTCGACTGACACCCACGCTCGGTTGCTTATCCTTGGCACGCTCGATTTTTTCCCAATTTCCACTGCTGTGGTTCATGGGAGGCCTTATCGGAATTTCATTCAAGTAAAGCCACCGTCCGGTGATCATCGAGGCTACATAGAATGAAGATCGGACCTTCGCACCGCGCTTGCTCTAAGTTCGGAATGCGGACATTGTCGCCACTATTCGGTGAGCCAGGTAAAAATACAAGTTGAGTGCGCAGGGGCCCAATGGTTTCATAGCCGGCTTAAAATAATTGCTCAGTGAAGATTTCCACGCAAACGTTAACTCGTTTGTTGAGTCGATGATAGATGCCAAAATCTAATAGTTCCGGGCGGACCTGTGCACCGAAAGCCAAAATATCTTAAGTACGGGGACCATCGGGTAAAAATTGAACTTTTATTTCATCGACTTCGCACTTGGTGCAATCAAAACTAACTTAAGTATCCCAGCCAGCCCAACACCATATTCCCAACTAGTACGAGGGCCCTAACCTAGCGATTATCCCACGACGCTATCGCGGAACCCATGTGGCGACATATGGAATGGAGACTAAGTATCTCAGATGGTCAATTTCTGTAGAAGAGTCCCTAATGAAATCCGGGCAACCACCAATGGAATTTAAAATCCTGTGCAGTTGAATTCAAGTCGAAGGAGTGAGTGTGCACTCCCATGAATTACCTATCATCCCTTCCCTTGGGACCCCTCACGTCGGAAGATTACCAAAGACAAAGATAAGTCCAGTATCATTGCGTGAATGCAACCAAGATCGCCAAGTATGTAGATAATATATCTTATCTGTCTAGGTCCTTCGAATTCCCGGAAAGTGAGTATGTAAAAACAAAAATCCCGAAAATGGCGCAAAATTCTCAAACCAAACGCCTGGTTGGCGACATGTGGCGTGCTCCCTTTTTTTTTTTGCCTTATCGCACTCGGGGCTTCCTTTGTCCAAGCATGCAGGTTCACAAACACTGACACGCCCGCAAAACGCACGGAATCCAACCAAACGCACGGAATCCAAACGCACGGAACCCACCCACTTAGCTGGTAACGAGTTGTCGAAATAGGCCAATCCTGAAACCCGCAGTTCGTGTTTTCGATCAAGAAAAAAACACCGCTAGCCATGCAAAGGTGCGCGGGCAATGATACAAGTGTCAAACCCGGAGTTCGAAGAGTACCGACGCCGGACCGTTCATCCTTGGAGCCCCGAATTAACTATAACCACGCAGGATGCCAGCGTCATCTATGACCTCAAGGTTACTGTGTGGAGAAAGAATGAAGTTTGAAAAGCGATCGGAAGCAAAAAGCGCGGGCATACATACACAAGGGGAGAAGCGATCGGCGAAAAAGCACCTTGTTCCGACATCCCTTGACAATAAGATAACCGCGGCAGTCGAGCACGCTTATCTGAAAGTAACTCCAGTCTCCAGCCAACCCCATATGCAAATAGACGCGATTGCTGTGTGGGGAAATTATACGCAAGGAACAAAGTATTGGTTATTCTGGGAATTTGATTGTGGGCAAAGCGGCCCCGAAGGATAGGAGACGATAGGGGTAAAGGCGGGCACACTCTTTCTTTTGATAATTTAGAGTTTAAGCTTGACTCCTTTTAATGGCCAACGTTCTGTTCTGTATGGATTGATTAAATGAAAAGGGAGAATGAGCGCTGAGGGTGACGAACCGAACGTGCACTGTAAATGCCAACTTCATGTAAAACGTTGGTCAGAACAGGACCTGGGAAATCGTGAAAAATGATAGGAAAACGCACGGCATAGGCCTGGCCGGAGTAAAACAATAAATGTTCTTCTGCCAAAACCATAACGTGGAATCCATAGAACGTTGCTATCTAGTTAATCCCTGTTCGAGAGAGAAAAGCAGTGGAAAGGAGATCTACGTACAACTTCTCTGCTTCAGTCACCGATCATAGAGACTCAAAAAAGGCAAGCAAAGGTCATGGCGTGTGAGGGGTGCTCAATTTTTTTCCAAGGTCGAAAGATCCGGGATTAACGCAGCGATGAAGTGCAAATGAGCATGCAGTTCAACCTCAGGTTCGGCACGCTTCGAATGTCGTTGTCGATGTGGGAGTTAGGAGCAAGTTGAGTTTGAGTGCTGGCAGGATTTAACTCAGGTTCAACCGGGCCGGGGTGCGGCAGGCTCCGGCTACATGCATGCAGCAAATATAGTCTATTCATGCTTATCTCAGTGTGCCTCGAGAATGGGAGAAATTTCCTTCGTTTTTTGAGAATATAATACTTATATACGAATGCACAAGGAGAGATAATAAAAACAAAGAGGTAACAGGTAGACAACAGGTGATGCGGAGAGAGGAAGAAAAATTGTAGTGCAATGATGAAAATGGGATGCGGTGTCCAGATCGATTAGACGTGTATATAGCGTAAAGCAGGCGAGGCAGTACCCCAGGGGACGTGTGAAAACAAAAACGAAGCCGCGAATAGGCCTCCAAGAAGAAGAGAAACACAAGTCCAAGGGGCGAATTCCTAGCACGGGTTACCGCTTCCAACTATCACTTTCAAGACCAACCCGCCTTTATCATCGACGCCCCGCGCGAGCATTTCGAACGCCTTATGCGTACCGTCCAGCTTGAAGCGGTGGGTTACGAGCTTCGCCACCAGCTTGGGTAAGGGGCTGTTGGAAGCGAGAAGCGCGATGGCTTCGGGGTAAGTGTTGGCGTAGCGGAACGAGCCGAGAATGTCGACTTCGCGGAGGGCGGCGGTGGATAGTGGGAGGTAGGCGGCTCGGGTGCCCATGCCGATGAGCATGACGCGACCTCCAGTCGTTGCGGCCTAAAAAGAAATGGCAATCTGGATCAGAAGAGATAAAAGAGAACAAGGTGAAGTGGGCTTACGAAGATGCTCATCTGGATAGCGGACTCTGCACCAGTGCACTCGAACACGATATCGAAGCCCTCGGGCGCACTGAACGCAGAAAGTGCCGCCATAGCACCTTCCCGTGCCCTTCTGAGGGTCTCATCAGCGACCTGCGCCGGGTGGGGATGTGAATGTAATTTTGAGGAGGGAGTTTTGCTGGGTATTGAGCAACACGCATCTGGTTGGTGAGCTGGGACTACACCGCCAGGTGGGGGCAGGCAGAACACGTCATCAGCGAAGCCATTCCGCTTCGCAAATTCTAGACGGGCGGGGTTGATGTCGATTGCGACGACGCGCTTCGCGCCGCGGTGCTTTGCGAGTGCACACGCGAGCAGACCGATAGCACCGACGCCAAAAACTAGGATATTTTGGTTCGAGGCGGATGTTGATGGCGACGATGAGGATAATGTAGGGGGAAGGAGGCCGACGCGCCGCGAAGCATGAATAAGTACAGAAAGAGGCTCCGCAAGCGCGGCGAGTTCAAAGGAGACGTTGTCCGGCAGGCTGTATGGTGAAAAAATGAGTTAGCAAGGTTTGATTGTCGAAATTGAGAGAAGAGGAAAAGATGTGAACTGAGAGAAATAATCGGAGATGTGGGTGGGTGTGGGAAATATAAGGAGAACTGCTGGGTTGCTCATATGGTAATGTGATAGAGACTCTCCATCAAGTATTCTCCCCAGCGACACCAGAACAAAATAAAAATGAAACCAAGAAGGAAAAAACACTCACGGGTGCAGGACGTGGGCTGGATGGTTAAATTTTGTCTGTAGCGTGCCGTCGACGTGGGGGAAACGGGACGCCGAGCTACAGAAGCGCATGCCCTTGCAGAGATTGTACCGCCCCTTCTCGCAGAAAGAACAGGAGCGGCAGTTGATGCCCGCCTCAATGGCGACGCGCTGCCCAACCTTCAAGGTCGTTACCCCAGGTGCAATGGCAGTGACGATCCCGGAAGCCTCATGACCAAGCACAAGCGGTGCGCGCACAGCAAAATCGCCGTTTCGACCATGGGTGTAGTAGTGCACTGCATAGGTTACTGAGCATGTGCGGAGTAGGAGGATAAAAACATAACATACGGTCAGAACCACAGAGACCGGTGGCGACGACTTTGACCTGGACATCGCCAGATGAAGGGGGCCAGAGAACGCGCTCCTCTGTGCGGACGTCGCGGGGACCAAAGAGAATAGCAGCGGTGGTTGAGGGGAGGGTCATTTGTAACTGAAATGTGGGGGTATGGCAAAGGTGAAATTGGCGCCCCTTTATATATGTGTGAACAGCTTAATATTTTGCTCATCCTTCGGCAAGTAAATGTGAACAGGCATTGCAAGAATGAAAGGACAGACGGTCCGAACATTCCGCCTCACTCTTGCCCCATGTTCACCCCGATCGGGAACGTCCAGATCAGGCGCTCTCCGGCAAGTTCCTTTTCAGGCATCATCGAGATCTCTCCCAATGTGGCCTGCGCACGATCAAGATTTCTCGTCATCTGTTCGTCCCCAGGCCCGAAGAAAAAGGAAAAAGGTCTAGAAAAAGCAGGAGGTCTAGTCAGGAAAGGAAGGACGGGGCGTGGTACTGTCAGTGCATACTGGCTGCATGTCGACCGACGGTCGCCCCAACTTCCAAAGCTCTCTGTAATGCAGCATGCGGCCAGCCGTACCGACCTCCGAGTCGATCATGAAGAAATTGCGTCTCCTGAAACCCCTATGCCAATCCCAAAATCCAATTCATTCCAAATCGTACTCCCGTGCCGAATTCGAATCCAACCATACATATTATCGATGATCTACAGCAAATCTACAGTTCGGTCCGACTGTGGGTTCGACGGAGTGCATAAAATGTGGAATGTCAATCTGATACGGCTCTCGTTCGACCCATATCCGAGACCACAAACAAACTTCTTATCTCGCAAGTGGCTACTTCTTGTTTACGTTGACCTCGAATCGTAGCCCCGTAACTAGCGAATACTTGGTTGTCCCCCGTTACTGTGAGTAAACATTTCTTTCTTTCCCATCGAACCCTTCCACCACCCTCGACGTCAACAACACCATCGACAACCATCCAATCAATATCCCACTCCACTTTCTAGTGCATCCAAACTGGAGACTTAAACTGTAATCGTGTAAAGCATGATCTAATGATAAATTACGCCCTCCACGTCAGATATCAATATCCGAGTGTTCAATGACTTCCTCAGCAGCACCAAGCCTCGACCCAACACCGATCATCCCATCGCTCGACCTCTTCTCGCTCGCAGGCCATAATGTTCTTATTACCGGCGCTTCAAGGGGTAAGTACCGTTGACTCCCGATTGTGACTGTATTTCTTCTAGAATGACGTGGACAGCAATGAGATTGGAGTCAGGACTTGGCTTGGGGGAAAGACATGGACCAGAATAGCTGACATTTTCTTTTCTCCAAACAGGCATAGGCGCCGCATGTGCTGTTGCACTTGCCCAAGCTGGGGCCAGTCTGTGTCTCGTTTTCCGCCCTCTACCAAACTCGACGTCCATTCTGGCTGACTATACGGTTACCTCCATCAAGACACTCTGCCCAAACGTGCGTGTCGAAGTGGTGCACTGCGACCTCGGGAACACGGAAGACGTCAAAACCGTATTTCCCCGTGCTTTGGATCTTATGGGTGGGGAGATCGATGTCTTTGTAAACTGTGCGGGCATCCAGAGACGCGACCAGGCAGTTAAATTTAGTGAAACAGATTGGGATGATGTAAGTCCCTTTTCTTCTTTTGGGAGCTCTCTTTTTTCCTCGGTGTTTTACGTTCCATGCTTTTGGGTCAAAATGAACTCTTCTTTGCGCCAAGCCTCGCCGGTGTTATTTGCTCTCCCCTATGCCTTTCTTTGGTTCTGCCTTGCTCTCTCAATCTTCCCTTTCCTTCCCTCGCCACCCACCTTTCGCCTTTTTCCGCCATTGAACCAGCATAGACCTAACCTGATATAGTTGGATTGGTAACGGTGATTCATTCATCTACATTCAAATTTTTGCGGCAGGGCATGCTCCTGCATGGGTGCCTTGTATGGCATCATCGATGACGTAGTTTGTTTTCCTGTTCAAGTATCGGATTCTCCGCGTTCTCTGCGTTCATGACTCCCTGGAGTTGTTTGTGCCTGCCTTGCATGATGGATAGGCTTAGGATCGCGTTAGAATCGCGTATACTTCCATCCCTGCATTAATCATTGGGCCGTTGGCTACGCCAAAGCGAACGCAGTGTAGTCGAGCTCGTGTGATTGCGATTTTTACGGTTATTGTCGATGTCTCAATGACCAGGCGCTTATTGCTGAGAGGCTTATTACCGTGTGCACAGCAAATTAGCCTAACCTGGCGCATCTTCCTGGACCTGACTCACGTATCTGACATTCTTATCTTGCCGTGCGCAGTGAGGGTGTCCCGGCGGTCATGCCGTGGGTTATTGGTACTGCGAAAAGCTGGGGCATGGGACATGCACACCACGGATATAAGAGGCGCCGTAAACCTGTGCATAGCTGGAGATGGACGTGGGTCACCCCGATTGGTCTTGTACTTGCTGGTTTTGCCACATCATTCGTAGCAATTCCACGACTCGTTGGTGAGGACAAGAAATCGGGCGGATTGGTGTGGTGGACGAGTACTGCCTCAGATCTGCTAGAAAATCTGCTAGAAAATTTCTTGAACCACCGGCGTAGCTCGTCGATGAGGCTGTCTCATTCCGACTCAGCATCCTAAAACATCGGTAACACATCTGCGCACTGCGAAATCAGTGTTTTTGTCTTTTTCATTTTCTCCCCTTCCTATTTTAATTCTGTTTTCAATTCATCCGCACCAACCTAACCCAGCTCACCCCTCTTGTGCTTCACAGGTAATGAATACGAACTTAAAATCCGCATTCCTACTTTCGCAAGCCGCCGGTGCACACATGCTTCCCCGTCGTCGTGGATCCATTATCCATTTTGCCTCGCTGCTGTCCTTCCAGGGCGGGCTCACTGTACCTGCGTATGCTGCGGCCAAGGGTGGCATCGCGCAGATGGTCAAGGCGCTTGCAAATGAATGGAGCAAAGAAAATGTGAGGGTGAATGCGGTTGTGCCGGGGTATATCAAGACCGATATGTGGGTGTGGATCCCAGGCTTGGTCGAACTAAACATAGATGTGGGTGGTGAACTGATTTATTTTGTGCGTTTTTGTAGGAACGAAAAGCTTTTCGCAGACGCGACGCGCCTCCGCCAGATTAGTGAGCGTATCCCGGCTGGGAGGTGGGGCGACCCGGCAGATTTTGCGGGCCCGATTGTATTCCTCGCGAGTAAGGCGAGCCAGTATGTGTGTGGTGAGCTGCTGGTCGTTGATGGGGTGAGTCGATTTTCTCTTTCGTTCTGGAAAAGTCTTTTCGGATCCAAGTCTTTCTTTTTATGCTTTCGATTTTGGAATTGTTCGGGATTTTCTTTTCTTTTTCGCTTTCTTCCCGAGTTGTTCCCATCTGTTTTGTTCTCGTTCGCTTCGTGTTTATTTCCCAGAGCGTGAGTTATTGGCTAGTTTGGGTTTCTGGTGCGAAATCTCCCTAATTAAGAAAATGTTTTTGGACGGGAGAAGCGCACGCCGCATGGGTTCCGCGTGGGTTTGACGCATTGCCGGCCAGGTGGACATCGAGAGATGACGTCTTTGACTACCTCGCTGTCCGGTTGGCTCCTTCCTTCCCTTTTCGTTTGTCTTTTCTCATTTCGCGTCGCTCCTTGGTGGAAGGCTGTAATCGAGGAATGATGGAGGGCTAGAAGGGCAATTGTTCCCTTTTCAGACACGCCTTTGTTCAGACCTGTTCAGCCTTAGGCGCGTAAAATTCCGGCCATTTGGCCTTGTCCGATTTCTGCAGTTCGTTTTTGGCTTATACAACTCGTTCGATTGTTGAGCCTTTTTTTCCTTTTTTTTTTTCTTTGCATTGGTAGTATTATTTTCCTTAAAATCCTCGGCCACCGATAAGTCGTTGCTAACCCACCTTTTTATTTATTTTTATTTATTTTAATTACAGGGATGGATGGGCCGATAATCATTCGGTTTCTGGAACAATATATATGTCTGGCAAGGCCGATCAAGGGATTAAAAGATAGATATGTAGCATTGTGAGGTTGGCGAGAAGAAATAAATGTACACTGTTCCTATTTTTGTTAAATGCTGATTCACTCTGCATCCGCGTCCATGATTGAAATCCCATTTTTACTTGAGCGCGCATCCAAAACAACCCAGGGTCAGATCGTGTTGCAGCTATATCAATATTGAATAAATCACAACTTCAACCTCCATCATGGTGGCGATTTGTTCCTTTCCCCGTTGTTCGCCGGCTCCGAGGGTATACCATCCCACAATATATACTCCTCCAGGACATCCACGGACCACCCTTGCCAAGACATACCCGCCTTAGACCCTGGGGGCTCGCAGAATGAATGTCAGCGACTTTACATTAATTACTTTCGCGATCTTTCCTTTCTTGCTGTGCTTCGCTGTCACTGCACATGTCGCGGATTCAAATCAACCTAGGTCTGATAGGCAATGTCATCATGGGAGCCCGCTTACGCCAGCATCGTCTTCTTGAGTTCGTTTTTGTCGGAAACATCATATCCGAACCCCTCCGCGAGCGATCAACGCTGCAATCTGGGCCTCAGATCAGTCCACTCTCAGTTGTGGGCCGCGTGACTCTCGACGCGACCTCGAGGCGGCACTGTTTGAATATCTGTCAATTATTATGGGACATCGAGGCCAGGCACCATCCTTTCGACGCACCTACACCTGGCCTAGTGCGCACACCGACGATATACAATTTCTTGACACTTCGGGAAAAATGCGGTACAATAGTTCGGGGTATTACAAGTTTCTGACGGTACTTTGGGGCATACTTGCCACCTTGGGCTATACAGGCACAGGATTACGACGAGCCGCGTTGGCTTATGCAAATGTCATAAAATACTGCTACGGATGACATTTAATTTAAAAATTCGGCAGCCGCGAGCGCCTGTTAACATACACCCAGGATGGGCGCCAACCTGAAAGCATAAACATCCGCTATTCGGGATGATGACGTTACCATAGGTACAGCCCATGAAGCTCAACAGATATGACATACCTGAGATACTCGAATCCTTAAATATTTACTGTTGACCGTCCTGTATGAGTCAGGTGGTGAAGTGAGTTTGACCTTAGGTTCAATCAAGTTAACCGGTGACGCTACAGACGGAATTACTCGAGAATAAGAACGCATTCATTTAATGGTCCACCCCCATGACATCCCTTATCATGGTGGATCATGACAATGCCGTAATTCCGTTATGTAACATCTCTTCGAGTCCTGGCCCCCATTACTGTAACAGATATTTGTCAATTGAAGAGTGCAGTAGTTAACTCCCTTCGACCATTCCTAGCAGTTGTTCCAACTTGAAGATGTGTCCCCACCGATCGGTGAAATTCATTTCGCAAAGGGTGAGGTAGACTTGGGTAGCTTCGGCGTCGACCCTGAATTACACCTTGCAGACTCAGATAAGTAAGCCGAGCGGCGTAGACCAAGTCAAGTTCAGGTAATAAGATATAGAAAAACAGGTGAATTCACGGACGTCGGCAGTGCCCAAGGGGAGTGTGAATATTTTGGGCTGACGTCTTAACCAACCAACTATGGTACTTTTGTGGCTTTCTATAGGCGGCCAAAAATAAGTAATGTCCATTCCTTTTGTTTGATATCAGCCTCACTGTTTGAGGAAATCACTAAAAATTTACTTATTCCACTATCAAAGATAGCATCAACAGAGACGGGTACAGGGGGGCTTGGAACTGCCTATTTTAAGGGTCAAATATTGATCATATGGTATCCTTCGTCCAGGTAAAGGCTGGGGCCGGTGCGAACCTCCCGTATCATTAAAAGTGAAATGTAACCAAAGTTTTTCCCTCAGTAAGAGAACCGATATCTCGACGCATACTCGCTTCTGGGAGCTTCCATTGCCATGAGGTCTGGGACTTGTGCACCCTGCGATCGCGCAATTACTAGTCGCCTTGCAGCTATAAAAATAAGACCAGTACTGACCCTATATTCTGAATTCCGGGTCATATATCATCGATAAGTTGTGGTGTGAGGGCTTTTAAATAAGTCAGTGAACGCGTTAAGCGGACTCTTTTTGGGGGGCAATTCTACGGTCACTTTATTTAAAACATCGCCTCTAGGATTCTCATCAATCTCTCCATGGTAGGATAATTTTGGGAAATTGGGGAGCACCTTGATGTCAACCATCGCGAGCCCCAAATGGTTAACCGATATAAAGAGATAAGTAAACAATCCCAGTCGCGCCAACGAACTACTGTAATCGGAGCCAGGATGACTTCGACGATAATAGAACACCTTTTGAAATTCGGAACGGGTTCCGATGCAGAAGCTGCTATTTGTTTACATTGGTTAGCCAGTGTACCCACCACGGCCCGCTCCGGCGCTTACCCTGCATTGCTGCTCTGAACCCACTTCTTCCGTAAAATGCTCAGTTTGGCAAAACTTGCTTCGTATCCCGTCTAAGCCCTACAGCGAGTAACTAAGGGTCCGATGGGATCTCGACATCATGGGCTATTTATAACAAGGTTCCGTCCTTTGATGTAATGTGGGCGATACTGAAGTGAATTTCCTCCGTGTAAGAATTTGTAGGCAGAATATTAGCGGAACTGGAGATAGTGGAGGACGAGAAGAGACCTAAACAGCTTTTTTCACAAGAAACCATGGAACCAGTCTTACTTAACAAATGATGCCCGAACTCCGACACTCACCGCCTCGTATCAGGATCCCGCGAACATTTCGCCCCACACCAAATATAGATTCAAGGAAACATTAAGATGCCATCTTGATGAGTTCGCCGCCCTTCAGTACTCAATCGGTACAGAATATTTTCGGGGACTGGAGCTTGATTCCTTGCTAACCAAGGTGAATTTGAATGAATTGACTTGGTACTAAAATAATTGTGCAATATGATCGATAACAATTTAAACTGCTCAAAATATCCCACCATTGACAGTACCTAAGATTTAGATGAAGTAGAATATCAAGTGCTTATGGTAATCCTGTGCAGTTGGCCTTCTCACTCATCCCCTTTTTTTTATGGCGTAAATTTATTACAAATATGATTTTATGTGGGCGGTGATCGACCCAGCCTCATCTTTGACTCTTAGGGACCATAGCCACTATAGCCACTATAGCCACCAATCTACCACATTCGAATCCGGTACGCATTCCCGAGATTGCGAACGAATGATAGGGCTCCCAGAGCTGAAATTCCATTAACCAGCATACGACTGTACATGGCTTCAAAAAGTAAAGTCACCCGAGCATGTGTGCAACGATGCCAGCCATCGGTTCGCTCGGAAGTGTTTTTTGAGTTCTATTTCGGCGATGACGAGAAAAAAATTTGGGGAGACATTTTATCGCCGATTTCTATTGAAACCTTGAAAGAGAGCTAGATGGATATCCTTTTCAGTGACGGGGGAATGCGCATTCCATGGGTATATAGGACAAATGATGCCCGCAGAACTGGTGGAGGGCAAGCCAATGGGAAACAAAATCAAGAAAATTTCAAAATAATAATAATAATGAGGAGCAGAGGAGTGGAGGAAAGTTTTACCTTCAACACTTCTAGATCCACCTGCACGACGGCGAGGCGGTTTCTGCGCGTGTCTTCAGAACAAATAAGCCATTGAAAAAGGGCCCTCGATGCTTGCCACAGCTCTCCAAGTTCTCCGGGAGCAGCAGAGTGCCGGGTGAGCTTACCACACACCCTAGATCCGCCTTCTGTGTCGTTTTTTGAGCACAGCGAGCAGTTTCGGACCGGTAAGCGTGCGAACAAGTAAAGCCTTTGCAGCGTACTTACAGATTTATTCCCTGTTCAAGTCAGCATCAAACTTACTGAAATCAAAGTATACATACCAACCAATAACAATTGACACGGTCATAAGGCTCCGATAGTTTCTGTCACCAAAGGTATGGAGTGAGACTGTGTTGATGGGTTTAGATCTCGTCATGTCATGGGAGTCGTGCAACCATCCTTTACCACATGCTGATCGGTTTCTCTACGTGGATATAATAGCCAGACGAGTGGTTAAAAACTTCCGTTAAGCCTTACGAGGTCATACTATCTCCCTTATCCTCCATAGGGCGATGCAGGTGATTTTCAAGCCGAAATTCAATACGAGTGATAAAAAGGTGTCGAGCGGCCCGCCCGGCCCCACCGAAAATAGGAGCCTTTATTTCGAGCTATCTCTTTCCCCATGAACGGAGTTAATGACAAGGTTGATGAATTTCATCAAACGCGACGGTCTTCCGAGGAGGAGCTTCCAGGTAGACTCCCCGAAAGAGACCCGGACTATCCCTGTAATATTTGCCATTCTCCGAGAACCTGGCGGTTACGTGTTAGAACATTTTGTTGGCCCACTGCGCCCGAGTGGCACTCAACAAACTTTGTGGTCAGATGAGATCCATAAACCACGGATTTTTGGCATCCAGCATATCTCCTCTTCATTCCGGGAAACGAGAAAGGGAATACACGAGGAGAGGAGATCTCCGATTGAGCAGATGAGGCAGTCGAAGTCGTGTAACCAGAAATCGATCATCGAACCACAAGCGTACAGCGTGAGTTTACGGTCCGAAACGCAGGGATCAAGGATGGCCAGCAAATGAGCAAGATATCTTTTTCATCAGAAAGCGAAGAGAGTGTAAGGGAGCGCCGTTTGGGGGGGATTGATTTATTGAGAAAAAGTCTAAACTTAATTTTTCCCATTTATCTCGTGTGTCCGCGTGACAGACAAAGAGGCAGCACAATACAGAAAACAGGCAAACTGGTGTTGTTGTACACGGTCCTAATACGAAGTAACGTGTTAGCCATTATGAAAAAGCGAAAGTACACTGACCAGTAAATCCAAGTCGTCTCGACGGAAGATTCCAATGAAAAACAGAATCCAGAACGCGGTAGCCTGTGTCTGTAGATGAAAGAAGCGAAGATGATCCCTAGCCAAGTAAATAAAACTTTCGTTAACACGAGTCAGAGTTGGATGATCTCGGGAGGACATTCTACATGGTAAACGAAAGTTCAAACACTCAACGTTGTCGAAGAGTGAATGATCCGCGTCCGAGGGTAGGAATGGACAAGAGATAGAGCGCCGTAGAGATAGAAGTCCGTTCATTCTGACAACTAGCATTTCAGCATGTACATGTGACGTTTAAGATCGCCCCCAAAGGGCTGCGGCTCACTCTGTACGTTCCTCAAGGGAGCTACGATATCCACGGAATATGTACCCTGTAGTTCATTGCGATGTTATTGCGCTGGAAGCAGACCGCATGTTCTTCAATGTGGGATATCGTCGTACTCGTGGGAGTCGTTTAGAAGGCGTATGCTCTTGTAAATGACAAGGGCAGGAGACTGAGCGAGAAGCGAGGGCTCACGAAACCCTGACAACAAAACAGTGGCTTCAAATTTGGTGGTAGATGACCGGCTGGACTTACTTTATTCGTAAAGATCAAATTGCTGACAAATTGACATACTTATTATATCACCTGCACAATTGACACGGAAACCGGGTTTCCGGAGTCCTAGACAGCTCTAAGAGGCTCTGAGGCGGTGACAAACATGCAAGTTGAAAACTGGTTCTTGAGGGTGATTCTGGCTGAGTCTCGATTCTCTATGCTGCTGGAGGGAGTAAGTAAATAACTTCACAAATTACGTAATGTATTTCCAAGAAGCCCGGCGAGTCGCTGCGCTCTGGACTCTAAAAGAACTGCATCTTCCTGTTATCTTTCGGCCTGTGTTCTCCCTGACTTGCCATGCATTTCTGACAATCCAGAAGATTTTGGCTGCCAAGAAGTGGCATCAAGGGGACAAAGGCACTTCCAACAGACAGATGAAACATGTGCATGACACTGCCGTCTTGGTTTCAAGTTCAGGCAATCAGGGCCTGGGCGACCAAGGCAACATACGGTTGAATCCGAGGACATACCACCAACACGGATTGACTCGGGATTGAACATTGATCTAATAAACTCGTATATAAAACGGTGTCAACGGCAAGTTGACAAATAATCGCATCCTCTGACCCCGATTCCTCTCTACCCTGTAATATTACGACTTATACCCGGCCATGACTATTATCCTGACGCCCTACTGGACCAACGGAGTGCAGAAGTTGAAAATTGCGGAGCAACGTATGAGTCATAATTCAACTATTCCAAATTTCCCACTGACGTGCCACGTAGCTGCTGACCCACCCAAGCATGGTCTTATTCCTCCAGTACTCGACCGCGACATCCACGTTCTCCGATGCTTGGACCAGCTCCGTTCGAAGGACAAAAACCTCGAGAAATACATATACCTATCCTATTTAAAAACTGAGGATCCTCACATGTTCTACAAGTTGTGCTTGGAACATATGTCGGAAATTACGCCCATCATATACACCCCGACGGTTGGAGACGCGTGCTTGCACTTCTCCCGAATTTATAGACGTCCTGAGGGCCTCGTCTGTACCACGCTTCGATCATGCATCAACTGGGAACTGACAATGTAATACAGTACGTTTCCATCAAGGATAAAGGAAAGATTCGCAATGGTATGTGTGACCCTGCGCTTTATTAAATTTCCTTCCTCACCTCACTCGCGTTCTAGTCATCGCCAACTGGCCAAAAATAGACGATGCTCGCATTGCCGTCGTTACAGATGGTATGTACGCATTTATAATAACGAGTTCGAAGGCTAATTGCTTCCAGGTTCTCGTATTCTCGGCCTAGGAGATTTGGGAGTGAATGGCATGGGAATATCCATAGGAAAGCTTTCTCTCTACGTTGCTGGAGCTGGGTACGTTTGCACATTTTTCTTTCCATCATTTTCTAACTTTAACCCGCAGAATCCGCCCGAATTCGACTGTTCCCATCTGCCTTGATCTTGGGACAAACACTCAACGATATCTTGATGATCCCTTCTATATGGGGATCCGCCAAAAGCGCGTCGGAGACGCCGAAATGGAGGCATTCATGGACGAGTTCATGGAAGAGATGAACCACGCTTTCCCTAAGCTCATGATTCAATTTGAGGTTGGTAACCATTTTGAAATACGTTTTCACAAGAAAGAATTGAACACAACCTGCAGGATTTCTCCACCGACAACGCATTCAAGTATCTTGAAAGATTTCGCCACAAGTACCCTGTCTTCAATGATGATATCCAAGGGACCGGCGCCGTTGTTCTTAGTGGTTTCTTGAATGCTGCCAACCGCTCTTCGGCAGCTTCTGGTCTGCCCCTTACATCCCATCGCATTCTGTTCTTCGGAGCTGGATCTGCAGGCGTTGGAGTTGCCTCGCAATTAATGAGCTTCTTCACTCTGAACGGCCTCACAGAGGAACAGGCACGTAGACAGATTTACCTCGTCGATTCTCAAGGTCTTGTGTATGACGCCCGTGGCCATGTTGCCGAACACAAGAGATGTATGGTTTTCTCGAAATGCTACTCCTGAAAACTTCGGCTAACGGCGAATATTAGTTTTTTCTCGTGATGACTACCAGGGGCCTCCTATGACGGATCTCCTCGATATTATTGACTACGTCAGGCCCACAGCTCTCCTTGGCCTGTCGACCATCACGGTAGCGGCCCCTTTCTCAAACTGTGACTGAATTCGGACTCTAAATCTAATTCGCAGGGCGCGTTTACTGCGGAAGTCCTTGATGCGATGGCAGCCATTAACCCTCGTCCAATCGTTTTCCCACTCTCGAACCCCGTCAAACTCGCCGAATGCTCTTTCGCTGATGCCGTTGCGCACACCGGAGGCACCGTTCTCTTTGCGTCCGGATCCCCTTTCGCAGAGCAACAGTATCAGGGAAAAACCTTATACCCTGGTCAAGGGAACAACATGTATATCTTCCCTGGTGCGTTGTCAAGGATAATAATTTCCTTCTCGTCGTTCTGACGCACCCATCTCAGGTTTGGGCCTTGCTTCGATCCTCGCTCGGGCATCCGAAGTTACAGATGGCATGGTCGAGGCTTCTTCTCTTGGACTTGCACATGCATTGACGGACGAGGAACATTCCCTTGGTCTTTTGTATCCACGCGTAGAACGAAGTATGACTTCGTTGCTTTTTTATCCCTCATCTTACACTTACGCCCTTCCTTACAGTTCGCGAAATCAGCGCCTTCATTGCGAAGGAAGTTATCCGCGCAGCTCAAAAAGCGGTATGCGTATCTTCCTGATTACAGAACATTCCCAAACTTACTCCATTTCTCAAGGGGGTCGATCGCTCTCCTGACCTTCTCACCAAAAGTGACCAAGAGCTTATTGCTTTTATCAATCGGAAGATGTGGAAGCCTTAAATTTGTCCTTTGGCAACTATGTCAACTACTTCATCCCTATTAGCCACTAAAATCCCATGGGCTCATGAGACGAGACCATCGATTTCGGATGATGTATATATGTACTAGATACTAGATTTTTATCCCATACATAATGGTAAATAGATTTACATTTTTAAACAAGCAAAACGCGATTGGAGGTTATACCAGGTGGGTATGATTTACAAAGCAATTCAATACATAAATTGGACTAGTTTCATGGTTGAAACGTTGGGATTCGACCTTCGATTACCATTCAATTCTGGAGTAGGATTCACTAGCGACCTGAGCTCGCGCTAGGCGAATATGCAAGTTTTTGAACCTTGGGTCGGTTTGATCGAAATGGGCATTGCCCACAGCGGCGATCCATGAATGAGACGCAAGTCTTATGCCTTGGCTTGCTTCCAGTATTTTCGGAATTTTTTTCACATGGTCGGCAATGTGATGCGGCCATGGTTCATGTTCTTTAGGGTTAGTGGGAAACAAAAACGGTAATCTTGAAAAGCAGATGTACACTCTATTACAAGCCTGCCATTTTCTTCAACGTCGAAAACTCGTCTTTCCCAGTGGCTCTACACAGAGCGTGAAACTTGGATGCCGGGTTTGCCAACAAGGTTGCTGGCCTGCAAAAAAAATTTAAGCTTTCGTCTATTTAACAATCAGAAATGACCTTACCGATCGAACTCGATGATCCTCCCCTGCTCGAGCAGCATTATCCTGTCGTAGTCAATTACTGTGCGTAAGCGATGCGCTATTGTAAGAATGGTGCTTTCGGCGAATTCACTGAGTAGATCATGAAAATCAGAGAGATGCAATCCATCATGCGCAGATGACTTACTGTCTAATTGTTTTTCCGATCAATTCGTCCGTCGCATAATCCACACTATATATCGTTAATGAGACTGATCACTAGCATTGAGAATGTAACACACCTTGCCGTTGCCTTGAGAAACGTAGCTTCGTTAGGAAGGTTTCAAGGTACAACCCTACAACCACGACGCACCTCATCCATAACCAAAACCTTAGAACGTTTCAAGATCGCTCGGGCCATACATAGGAGTTGTTTCTCGCTTTATAATCATATCAGTATCAGTATCTAGGTAGCTAGAGTCTAATTCGTACCCAGTTGAGAAGTTTTCACCGCCTTCCGAAACCTTTGAATCCAGATCGCGAAAGATGTTGGCATTTACAGTATCTGCGGCCTCCGATGGGGTATCCTCGGATGGGATTAGATGGACACGACGAAGAGATTCATACTAAAATGAGTATGTTGAAACAATCAAATCATCGTCGGATAGGGAATTAGAAACGCACAATTTCTACATCTTCGTATTCGTCAAACACATCCAAAGTAGACCGCAGCGTTCCACTCAGAATCGTGGGATCCTCTGAAAAGATGTTCGGCAAACAGGCTGAAGAAATCGAGAAATACTCTTACGCGGAATAATAGTTAACCGGCTTCTGAGGTCTGTTAATCCGATTTTGGATATATCAACTCCATCAATTAGAATTCTACCCTCGGTGGCCTCTACAAATCTGAAAAACGAGAGTGCCAGAGTGCTCTTCCCTGAACCTGTCCTTCCGAGAATACCAACCTGAGAATTCATTTCAATAACCTGCTTTCTCCACAAAATGGTGCTTACTTTCTCTCCAGGATTAATTTCGAAGCTCAGGTGATGAAGTACATCAGGTAGCTCCGGCTGAAGCCAGCGTCAGGTACCGAAGATATGCCATGGTAAGGGCAACACCTACAGCGTAACGGATAACAAGATCTTCACATTCGATCGCTCCTTGAGCAGGCCAGGATGGCGAAGGTCTTGGTTCTATGAACTCCGGTGGTTCTCGTTTAAGGTCGGTATACTCCTTAACACGTTCCAGTGCAACCTATACCACAGTGATTGAGCAAATAGCAAGAATATCAGTTATCGCATACACTCGCTTACCATGGATTGCTCCAAACCAACAAATCGTCGAACCTAAGCAATAGATTGGTAAGCAAATTCCACAACACGGATGCTTCGCGGACTTACCATGAAGAGCAGATCATTGGTGATAGTTGAGGCAAATGCCAACGCAAAACCTGCCGTTGATGCGCTGATACTTGGAGTAATTAGGCAGACAAGCCCAGTGGCTCCAACGACAGCTGCCGAAAGCAAGTTGAAACGGACAGAGAGCCATCGGTTTACTGGATCAAAAGGTCAGTTACTGTATCCCAACTATATAAAGAGATGACACACCTCCCCACATCCAGTAGTAAGGGTTTGCATTCTACAATCCAATTGTGAGCTTCAGCTTAGAATGCTTGCCAAGGATTCGTACCGTATCAACGCAGCGAAGCATATCTCTCAAGAATTTCGAAGAGGCCCCGAATGCACGTAGGATCGTGACACCAGATATGGTCTCGCCATAAATAGAGTATAAGGGCGAGCGAGTAACAGAGTCTTTGGAATGTCAATTGGCAATCGGCAAACACCTGGAGGTATTCTCGTACCTAGACGTCTCATATCTCTAGAGGTTTGGCCGTAAATCTAAAAGAGATCACAACTCAGACCAAACCAGGAGGTGGGAGGCGATAATTCGTACTTTCGCGACTGCAGAATGTGTAAATATCAACAAGGATTAAAGTGGCCGCATATGTGCCTACCATTCCAGTAAATTATCCCAATGATCATAGCAGCAAAGACGAAAGGAAGACCTCCAACGACGCTAACAGTGACGATCGTTGTGGACGCAGAAAATCCATTAAAGACACTCCGACCAAAGTTATCCGAAAGACTGCTGTCGATACCTGTAAAAGAAGTCACCAAGAGACCAAGGAGCCGAAAAAAGTAGGGCCTACCTTCAAAGTCCTTTCCGAATCGATTTAAGACTCGACCTCGTGAGACAGTATCATGGAATCGAATATCAGCGAACAGGATGGACTCCAAAAGCCGTTTGTAGAGCACATCAGATGCATGGATCGAACCGCGATATAAGATAAACCATCGGATCGTTGTGACGACGAGGCCGACAGCGGTGATGACGGCGTACAGCGAAATATAGAAGACTGGACTTTGTCCGCCTCCATTGAGAGCAGAATTTGACCAATACCTAAAGTGAACAAAATCTTCAAAAAAAAGGCGATAGCGGGTGGAAGTGATGGGAAGCGTACCTGAGCCAACCATTCTCCAACACCGGACTGGCAGAGGCAACGATGAGGAAGAAGATGAAAATAGTCCAGTACCACCCATTACCACAAGCCCAAAAGTAGGTTTCCCAAATATCACGGCTGATGCGTCCAACAGCACGCTTCTCCTCCTCAACAAGCTTCCGTGCTGGTTTCCTTTCCAATTTGACAGACGGGGATGTTGATACGATAGTAGAACTCGTTTCTGACTGGGGTTCTGGATCTTCAGCTAAAATGCTCTCTTGAGCGACTTCGAGCATTTCCGTTTCATCCTTATCGCCCTGCGGCTCCCTTTCCGCTTGAGTGGATTGAATCAGGGATGCGATGGCCCCAGAGTTGTAGAACGCGTCCTTGGGACCTTCAAACTGGATGCGGCCGTTGTCAAGGGCAACTATATAGCTTGCGCCAGCTGTGCAGAGTTGGACATGATGCGAAACAAGGATGATGGTCCTGCCAGCCAAAAGGTCACCTTTGAGACATTCGTGATATAAATGATGGGCAGTATGGGCGTCGACTGAGAAAATCATAAATATCCCTCCAAAAATATTTGGCCCAGAACGAACTCACCAGCAGATAGAACATCGTCTAACAGTAGGATCGAAGCGCGAGAGTAGACAGCGCGAGCAAGCGACACTAGAATATGTTATAACTTATAAGTGTATTGTTTTTGAGGAAATGTGACATACCTCGTGCTTTTTGGCCGCCAGAAAGATTGACCTAGGGATTGTTTGAGCAGAGCGCTACAAAAAATAAAGGATCAATGACTCACTCCACGCTCTCCTATCTCAGATTCATCTCCGTCCTCAAGTATTTCAAGATCGCTCACAAGTGCGCAAACCTAGGAAACGCCCTGTTAAATCTCATGGCACATCTTGCACAAAACTCCGACGCACCTCCAAAGTCTGGAGATACCGCTCTTCATCATAAGGGAGGTTGAAAAGGATATTTTCTGAATATCATAAGCTGTTAGATTTTGGCGTTCCATCTTTCAAATCAGATCCACCTTTGATCGACGCATTTCTCAACCAAGCAGCTTGAGGAACATACGCGCAAACACCATCGACTATCCATTCTTCTTTGCTAACCTCAACATTCGTGAAAGAGGCCAAGGAATCTGGTGGCGACCGCGGGCATAGTACTTGACCAGTCAAGATATCCGCCTCCCCCAGCAGGGCTAGCGAGAACGCATCGTTAGAGAATTCACAGTTCCAAAGATGGCGAGAACGTACTCATAAGTAGCAAAGTCTTTCCCGATCCTAACTTTCCACAAATGAGCGACAGTTCTCCTTGTGGGAAATTAAGCGACAGATCCACGAGCAGGAACTTGTGCCTTGGAGTCGAGGCAGCTGATGAAGCTTGGCTTGCCACTGCACGGTCCTGCGGCCAGGTGGCGGTGCATGATTGGAAGGCGACTGTTTTTGATTGTTGATCGAGAGGAGGTACTGCGTTTACCTCGGCGCTGTTCAAGTATTTTTCGATACGACGGAGAGATACAAAGCTCTAATAATGGAATAAGTATAGGGTCGAATGAAGCTAGAGCTATTCTTACCTGAAGCATGTTGATAAATGTCTCTGGCAGAGCACTGAGGGCGAACTTCATCTCGGAAAAGACTACAAAATGTCTCCTTTATTAAGCCCGAAAACAATTGAGGTAGTTGAACCATACCGAGAATAGATGTGAAAGCAATGGAGGGTGTCAAGGGCTGGTTCCTATAGACTGTAAAATGCCAGAATGAAACGAGAGTAACCAAGATCGGAGATCCATTCCTAGAGAAAAACATAAGCATTGTGTCAACCGATCCAGACGTGAGCCATGGCACCAAATAGCATTCCAGAGAGTCTAATAAACGTAGGTTAGAACAAAACAAGAATGAAGTTAATAAATATTACCTCAATCGTGTAGTTGAGTTTCTGGTATTTTAGTTCCTTGTCACGAATCGCAAGGACGCGTTTTTCAAAGCTACGTTCCCAGCCCATGAACTGCATCGATAGTTGAGCGCGAAAGTGATGATTAAAAACAAAAGGTTTGTACCTTCAGCATGCGGATTCCACCAAGGATCTAAACAACAAAAAAGGTCAAAATCAAATGACACAAAAGTCGTTTAAAACTTGCCTCGTTCATCAGAGCAACTCTTTCATCGCGAGCGTTCATTAACCTTTCTTGGGCGCCTGCAATAATTTGAATAGAGATCAAGAGAAAATGGAAAAATGGAAGCCTACCAACGACGACCTTCCCAGCGTAGTGGTTCATAGGTAGGAATAAACACGTAACAGCGAGACCAAAAAAGCAAGATACACCTAAATAAAAATAAAATAAAAATCCAATCAAAAGACGTGAGGTTGAATACAGGGTGAATTACCGAGCAAATGGTATAAAAAGATGGTTCCGATAACAATTTCAATTGGAGCATCTAGAGATCGCGATGGAAGTCAGCTTTCACAACAACAAAAAAGAATCAGAGACGGAACACACCGACTAGCGAGAAAACATGCCAAGCAAAGTCACTGACTCTATCCACATCAGTGGTCATCAAAGTCATAATCTGAGCCTTGCTTGAGAAGTCGTCATCGTCGTTTTTGTTGGGAGGATCGGAAGCAGCGACTGTCTTTCCGGCGTCGGCATCAGAAGAGGCAGTTGGCTGCGGCGAAGGTGCAGAGGACGCCACGTCCTTCCTGACGAGGGTTTTGCCATAAAGGATCGTGTTGAGTTGAATCCTCAGCCGAACCTGGATTATCGTGGTAGATAATGACCAAAGTTGTCCAGTGACTACAGGGCTCCGTCAAAAGTGGAAAGAGAACAGGGAGTGATAGGAATTTACCTATGAAAGAAATAACATTTGCGAAAAACAGGCCCAATACGAAAACCCATCCCCAACCTGTTTCTTCACGTTGTGGGTCCACTTCAAGGTATTTGACAAGTTTTTGCAAGAAAAATGGCGGACTGTAGTAAAGGACGGCAGATACTGCCGCGAGCAGCAGTTCTGCGCTGAAAGCAACGTAATTGAGGCGGATTAGGCGATAAGCCAGAAGCCATCCACTACCTGGAGTTGGGCTCCAGGAAAATACCCGCAACTTTATTTCGCGCAGGGCCTTCTTCATTCTTGCATAGTTGTACGTTGCTCGCATATCTGCAGGGACGATGGGCAAATCCCCGATTTCGAGGCTTTCCACAATGTTTCCCAACCATACAACTTTTGTGGTATACGAGAAGAGCAGAATATCCCAAGGCGAGCCGTCTGCGTGTGTGTTTAGGAACAGTGGAGCACAAAAGAGAGGGGAACATACTTATCATGCCGCATACATTCTCCTTATCCGTGTTAGTGATGGATTGTACGGTCTTCTCTGAATATATGTCGGAGGGAGGGTAATGAAGCGGAGGACCGAGAGGAGTGGTATACGCAATAAAACAAGCGATACCATAGATGCCAACAAGTCCATACCAGAGGCCCAAAAGGATGAATCCATCTTCGATGGAAGTGACGACGGGAAGACGAGTAGAAGGCAGAATTGCCGTAGAACCCAACAACAGGAAGACCACGGTCAACAAAGTGGTCAGATGCAGGATAGAATCGGAGTGGTCGTCGGGATTATCTTGGCCAATCGACCGAACAGCAAGAAGGAAGACGTAGAGCGCGAAACAGACATGCAGCGCATAAATAACTGCATCAGACCGCTCCGCGTTCGCGACTGACCAGCCAAGAGATATTGTGCTAAATATGAGTGCAAATGACAACAATAGGGACAAGGAGGTCTTTTTCCATCGCATCTAATCCTGGAGAGTCAATACGCTAACAAGAAACACGAGGTTAACATTGTTTCCTCAACGCACCTTCGACCAGAATCCCTGCTCGTCGACTGGATACCCATCAGCCACGTCTTCAGCCTTGGTAACATCGAAAGGATCATGCTTGGGTACTTCTTCATCCCCTTCATTTGCGTGTGTGGGAAGTTGGATCTTGCCCTCGGTCCTCCGCGTTAAGATGAACACAACGAAGCTGAGCGCTGTGCTAACGTTGAGGACGACCGCGATCGGAAGCTGAAACCGAGCCATACTGGGGCCCTGGCAAATTTTGGTATTGGACAGCACCGCGTGTACCCAACTTTGAATATATATATGGCCAAGTGAGGTGGGAGTCACAATTTTTTTTAGCTGACAGATCGGCTAATTTTTAATTGGCCCAATGCGGTTCACCAAAAATAGGCCCACCGAGGTACATAATTGCCGCAGTGTGCACGAAATGGCGGACACTGGAACAATTGTGTATCTCCAGACTCCAAATCATCTCAATTCTATTTCTCGAGCATATATTTTTATAATCTTGAATCATGGGCTACAGAATCAGACCCTCCTAGACATATTATCGTGACTACTTTGTACAGTATTGCCACTGTCCTTTTCACACGAAAGCATGGGCGTACCTTTTTTTCCCCGTTCACATCGGAGATTGGAAGGGAGTGCTCTGAAATATGACACGCATGGAGGATGTGACTCGCTCAAATTCTAATAAACTTAAAATTTAAAACCGCCTTCCGCCAGGGACTAGACGTACTAAATCTGCTAGGATAGTGTCAATGTCATGAGTCGCAAGCCTAAAGTAAGCCCCTCGCCCTACCCAAGTATCCTGATTTATGGGAGTTGTAGGGAGGGTGCGCTAGCAAAGGGTGCATTACATGTGGGTCCAAGTCACATGAGTAAACAAATGTCTTTGGACCCAGAAATTCTAGAAACGGCCATTTGCCGACCCATTTCTAGTCAGAACTGGCCTTGCAAAAACTTGGCACACGACATACAATGACCCACGAGAAGTTACAAAACAGCTGCATGTAGTGGAGGTAGTAAACAGATCGACCCACCTACCGAGAATTGGCAATACTTATATTGTACCAGGCAGCGATCAATACAATCGTTGCAAGCCAAGGCTCAGCGCCTAATGCTCAGTTTTCAAATAATTGTTAATTACCAAGTTACCTGAACTCAAAGTCCGGAGTCAACGAGGTCAGCGACATCGAGGCGCTTTCGCAAAATATCACTACCAACGCTTCGCTAAAAGATATGAACCAGAACTCAGGCAAGGGCTGGAGAATCGGTCGAAAACAACACGCACCGCCTTTATCGCCACTCCAGTAAATATGGTGCGTATCCCAGTTCCTTCACATCGATCTTCATGCCGTCGCTGATTCGTGTTCTCGTCGCCCCTCTTGAAGTTAAGACCTGGAGTTGCAACAACCTGCCAAAACCCGAAGATCAGTCAACGTAAATACACTGAGAAATATAACTGCGGCGTACACAGCTGTTTTCGGCACGTAGGGCACGGAGGTTACAAATTGTCTCCGTTTTGCAGTTGCCAGTGCACGGAGTTACGCCAATTCCGCGTGTTTTAAAGGAGTTGAACTGCTGGAAAAGTGTGTCATTGGAAACGAAGGCCTCCGTTACTTTATGCCAAAAGGTAAGATTCAACGGCTGCGAGGCGGGCCAACCACCGATGACAGGTCCGTAGGTATTACGGGCGCTGTATTCGAGCTCCCAGGTGGCTTAGAAATACTAATTAGTGACTGAGGTTGTAACGTGAAAGAAATATGTTTACGAGAGGTCTGAAACGACGAGTCGGACATATCTCCTGAAATAATACACATCAGACTATCACAGGGTTACAATTTGCTGCGTACTTAGCGTTACCCATGAAGGTCCGTGAATCCATAATCTCATACGTATCTGGATCAACATCATAGAATCTAAATGCCGGATTGGCGTCTATGAAAGTCAGATTTGATCATCCTGAGGACGGCGAAAGGCTACCTCGTGGTGTCAAAGAAGGAGCTATCCACGCAATACTATCAGCAGTGTCAGATGTCTGAGCACTGTAATTAGAGTAGGCGATGGCGAATTCATCCTAAAAATTCCAATAAAACTCAAGGGAGAATCAGAGAGAAAGAGAAATACACGAACCACATGAGAATGGCCGTAGAACTGGGCTGCAATGGTGTTCTTGTATCGTTGAACAACTTTGTCAAAATAGTTGGACTGTTGGTGACAAACATACGTTAGATAAAAATACATTCAAACGAAAGCACCCATACTTGATCATGAAGGGCATCTGAGCTGCTTGGTGGCATGTGAGCGATGATCCAAGCACGTTGACCTGCGTCCTCTGCAATTTGAAGTTGCTGAACAGCAAAGGCCAGAACCCCATTCGGGTCAGGCCTTCAATATGTCAACATATACGGATGGCCGGAAGGTGTAAATCTCACTGAAGGTTATCACTGTCGAACAGGTAAAAGCTTGTCATCTGTAATCAGAAACTGACCACGAACCCCAGGACACGACCGACTCACTTGTCACGATACCAATAGATGGTATTCAAGGAGATGATCCTAGTACCAGTTTTAACGTCGCAGGTAGCTTGAAGAGGCAGAAAGCGGCTGACCTGAGATTAGTACCTGGAGCCATCGCCGCATAGCTTCCTGACATGTGCTGGACCTCGCTCGCCGCAACCGTTCCTATCATAGGCTGTCTCGATTGAACAAAGTCATAAGAATCATGCGGTGCATGCGAAGAGGCAACCCACACTCCACCCTTGGCTTTGTGTGTCAAAAACCCACTGGACACTTCCTTGGCTCGTCGTGTTTCTTGGGAAACTGTTAACGGGAGCGGCCTCACTGTAATGGAGGGTAAATCATGGATGATTTCTCTGAAAACTTGGAGCTTACTGGTTGCCAATAGCAGGAAATACAGGTGAATTAAGCAATGTTGTCATTTCTTTATTGAAGGCTTGGAGGTCGGACGTGTTCTCCCTAAAATGTACCATACTCAATTTTGTTGAAAGCTCCGTAAAAGAGAATACACTCACGTCTGATTCGATTCACAAGCCAGACTGCCGCTGGATAATCAGGAGTTTGAGAATAAGTGTAAATTATATGAAGAGGATCCTTCACCTTCGACGACGTCTCCCGTAAAGATAGAAAATCGTGTATTTTGGGATGAAACCGCCTTTAGCATTGATTGGACCAAACTGGTGGGTGTGTCGCATCGACGACTACCCAGAGGGCCAGCGGGAACTGCTATAGGGCCTGTATGATCCGCAAAATTTCTGCAACAAATTGGTTTTGTACAATTGGCATCGGAGCCCGCCTAAAAGTCACTGACGGCCAGAGGGGGAGTCGAATGGAATCCTTACCGAATACATCCGGTCAATGTGGACATCACTAAAGTGAACAACTTGAAATGGCGTTTTTCCAGTCGACGTGAAAGTCTTAGGGTTATTTGGGGGAGCGGGGAAAGGGACAGTGAACTTGTTAACGGGTGGTGGCTGGCAGAGGCCGATAAGGGCATTGCAAAATTTGGCTGCGGTTTGATCAAATGCAGAAATAGAACGCAGGTCGTGGGCGATGATGAGGCCTTGCTAGGATAGGAGTCCCTCGCAAACATCATCGTCCTCGGCCTAGCATGGACAGAAGTTCAGTACTCAGTAACTGCATCGACAAGCGACAAGAAATAATTACCCCGGAAACCTTACAGACATCTACTAAGGCACCAGAAAAGATGGAGTCCCCGAGAATGGCCACACCTTTGAGGACCTCCAAGAGAGCTCGACAAGAGGCACAATCAACGGCCTATTCAATGGCGATAACGATGTCTCCGACAATGCTCGCTTTACAAGCAAGGAGGAGACTGAAAATAAGAGTAAACCTGGCCAATAGTAACATCGTTCAAGTTGAAAGAATGTATGGTCGTCAGATCCTGCCCAACATCTATTGCGCAAAGACGGGCAGAGAAGTAACCGGGATACGGAACGATCCCACGTCAAGCTAAAAGTACAAATCAACGTTCGTCGCTTGTGCCGCTAAACCATGTGGAGAACGATCAAAGTCCTCTCTTCGAATAAGAATAAGCATTTTCATCATCGATGTGACCGTTCCTCGAGACCAGAAATCCACACACCTTGGGTTAATGTATTTAGTTAATGATAGCGTTGCCTTCAAATGTTCAATGGATCGTGTGCCTTCGAATCTGGTGCTATATCGAAGTGCTGTTGTAACTTGCAATCCCACCCGACTAGGCGCGAATAGCCCAACCGTTTTATCGTACCCACCATTCTGCGACAGGCATATAACTCCATTCAATATCTCCACAGCAGGAAACACAATCGGGTCTGCAGATGGCGGTTGCTAAGGCTGTCATCTTCAAGTTGGGCTCATGTCTGAATGCATGTGATTGAACCCTCGAAATGCAAAGAGTAGGTACTTTAGGCGTAAGGGAAACCCTTAGGGAAAAAACTCAAGGGTGTCGCCGCAAGTAATCTTGTCTCCATGCGTTGTGGGTGGAGCGCCTTATAAGGTCAATAAGGGTATTGCCTCTGGTATGCGAAGGATGGTGGAGGTGGCCGCCGGGCCATTCTGTCATCATGAGCCCGATTTCATGAGAAGAGTCATGAGTCGAAAGATATCAGGAATAGAATTGAGGACGCGGGAAAACATAGTTCATGGTGTTGCGAAGGTACCGGAGAATGCTACGAAAGAAGCTTGGCTTAGTGAGACTCTGAGGAGTTGGTGAGGAGATGTGCAGAAAGAGAGGACACTGCTTTCAAATGCTGAGCAATGTAATATATCCGACTCAAGAGTCAAAATAGCCAAATTTGGCACTTGTGTACGACCATTTTGGAGGCCGTTCTGTCTGCATAGCCTATAAAACATACTTGGGACCACCTTGGCACCTCCCGTTCGCATAAGGGATCAGGCATCCAATTTGGGTGAAAACGTCACTTTCCTGATGCAACGTATGCAACTTTGCATGGGGTTCTGGAGGTGGAGTAGAAAATTGGTCACTCGCAACGAACAGAGGTACAAAGGTACGATTTTGCGATTTCTGCACCCGGTTTGGATCAAACATTCGGACAAATTTTTGGCTTTTTGTCCGAAGGATCGAATTTGGGACCCATTTTCGTCCGCATAGGGACATCGCTCGGCATAGAAGATACATAAATCGTCGCACGATGAACTCACAACCGTCCTCATGTACTGTCGACAGTCGGATACCTCTTCGCAGCCCCTTCGCAGCCTCTTCCTAGATCGATCACTTTCATTCTTGGGCTGGTAACCAATTGATCGAAAATAATTCCGCGAGGCCCAACGCTCCTTCGAAACCTCTCTGTTTTGTTATATCTCCCTTTCTCCTCTCGGTGAACTCAGCCCCTGAAGCCCGGACATATTAGATAGAAGACCTCGGAAGCTTTGGATGACCCGATTCTCTAACTCACCAATGGTATGAAATAACTGGCCATGCGTCTGCGCGAGATTGGTGAGCCAGAGCCAGCTGTACTATCTTCTCGTCGATGATCAGTTATTTATACGCAGCAAGCATCCATTGACTGATATCCTATTAGTCATGCTCCAACTTTGAGTCTGAACAACAACCCTCCATTTTAAGGGAGCATTAAAGCCAAATGAAATTGCTCCTGGGTCACTAGGTTTCTTGAGACAATTAACCAGAACTATGGGAACTGAAGGCTAGGAAGCGGGGATCCTTAAGACGTCTGGGTACCGGCCGCCGTCCGCGACTCGGATGGGTTCTGCAACGAGAGCGCCTGATATTGGGGAGAAGATCAGCGAAGCTTCTCCCCCAATCTCCTTCTAAGCATCGAGAATTACCCGACAGCGGGGGATCCACATAACATATACCCATTTGCGATCTGGCTGTACGAACTGGATTACACCCGCGACTTACCTTCGCGAACAGCGGAGTCCATGTTGTTCTCGATTTTTTGTGCAAAAGAAGCACTATTCGGCACCCCGTTAGGTAGCTATGGTTCTTTTAGCGAGAATACAGTTGACCGGTAGTCGCCCTAATGACGGTGGACCCATTGTTTTTTCATTGGTTCATCCGCCAAGCAATCTCGAGAATATAAGTGCCACTCAACCTGCTTCGACTGCCATTTCTTCCTTCAACATTCGACCGCCATGGCCCCCACCGTACAAGGTATTCCAAACGGATTACGTCGAATTCCCTCAACCTCTCTGACTTTTATGGGCTTTGAAATATAGATCTTTACGGTTACTCTCCTTCACGAGTGACTGCGATGGTGTTTGTCATTGCCTTTGGCGGCTCCTTTGGTGAGTGGGCGTTTGAACTCTCAATTAATATCCTCTCATTTATATTTTCTCAGCCCTTCATACTGGTCAAGCAATTGGATACCGTATGCGGTGGCTACTATCGTCGCTTTCCCTGTGTGCGTTATTGGAAGCATCTGGCTGGGGCGGACGTGTGTGGTCCACATATGTGCCTTCATCAATCTTGGCGTCTTCGCTCGCGTGCGTTCTTCTAGATTGGACTCTATTCGGTCCATGAGCTTATCAGTTGCCCTAGAAATGCGAACATGCTCCTCGGTCCAGCCAATTTCCTCATGGCCAATTTCAGGATTTTTGGAGAGATCATGAACATCCTTGGGATATCGTACAGTGTCCTGACACCAAAGCGGTGTATGTATGCCACTTTCGACTCGTACGTTTATTAACTCCCATCTGCATTTTATTAGACAACCTTGTTTTCAACATCATAGTGAGTATGAACCCAATTTTAGCACCTTCGTTTCTCACTCGCAATACTTGTAGAATGGGTTTGGTGTCCTATTGATCATCTTGGGAGGTGTGGTTGCATTCGTTGTCAAAACCGCCGTTGGCCAACAAGCAGTCAGTCAAATGGTTGAACATCACACATTTCCGAAATCTCACTATACCTTATAGGGTCACAATGTTGTGCTTACGGGAATGGTTTTTCAACTGGGTGACTAGTTTTGCATAGGGTGACGTTCGAGATCTCATTAAACATCCTGAATTAGTCGTCATCATTGGGTTTTCCGGATACGCCGTTGACTACCTCTTGCGATATCACCACGATACACCGACATCCAAAGAGGCGGAGGATCGAGACCAGGGCTCTATCCGTGGTCAATATACTGGCAAGCTGAAAAAACTGACATACGCTCTCGGATTCACAAATGCTTGTATGTTTATTCGGTGAGTTGGATAGCCACAGCCCTAGTAGGACTTTACTAACGGTGAATTGTATTGTAGAACTATTTACCGCCTCTCTGCGCTGTCGGACACCAGTCCGACTGGGGGAGTTGCACACAATGAACTCGATCTCAGTAAGTTTCTTTGATTTTGTCTCCTACATGTCCTGAATTGCTTCATTCCAAGGTGTTTTTGATGGCGCCATGATGCTCCTGGCTCTTCACGCGCTGAATGTTTTCCATCCTGGTGGGTTGCTTCCAGGACCAAAAACGGAACCACGGAGTCCAGCCTAGTTTCGCCCAACCTCATTTGATTCCCGTTCTTCATGGAACGATACAACCCTCCTTTTAGCTATGCCCCTTTTTCTTCTCTGCGACTCGTTTATCTCTGGTTGGACCACTCGGCTTTTCATCGCCCATGTGTAGCTACAACTGACTGTTTTAAATCGGGCGTCCTGGAGTGGCTCGTGGGCACGTAGAGCGTGCGTCGAGTCTACTTAACAGGACCTGTATATTAGTGGTTTTGTGGTAGGAAGGATGGCCGTGTATTTGTAAAGAAAGAACGCGAATTGAAGAAAGGAAAAGGAAAGGAAAAGAGAGGGTATCAAAAAAAAAAAATACCAGTTGTCGTGCTACCTATGTGCGACCTTGAGGTCTACGCGTGTTCAAGCGATGTCGACATCACTCAGGAAGATCGACAGTAGGGTGGTATACTAAAAGACATATAACTCAGATGAGGATGCTATGACATGATAAATAGTGTCCATCTTTCATCTTCTGCACTCACAGAAGTGGGAGCGCGCACCGAATTCACTTAGCGCCCGGCTCGCGGGCCGCGTAAAAAGGTTTCTCAATAAATAAGCTTTGATATTACGAGACAGTGAGCGCTGAGCCTGCCGCGGCCGTTTTCGCCAGCTAGGAGTGGTTTCCCCACATAACGTAGTCAACATATATAATAATTACTCCCAGTGCCATTACATATGTAATATCATCACCTCTTTTGCATTTGTCGTCTATCCTCTCGTCGTCTTCCCGGGCCAGCCTTCTCCTCGTCCATCACCCTGGTTGCCATCTCTAAGCTCATCCAGGGCAATCTTCGTCGCTGCTGCGACTCCAGGTCCAACAGCATCCGCAAGAAACGCTACAACGCCCATCTCATTGCGCATCACGGGTTCGGATAAACCTAAAAATAAGTGGTATCGACGCATTTTCCTAACAGTCGGCGTTTTAAAAAAAAAAGCTCACCTTCCGAGCTCACGGATGCTTGTAGTTGTGCCGGTAATATCCAGGGAAATTTAAATCAACGGGACGGCGTATCGTTTGCGATGCATCGGTTTGGATTGGCACCTTATTAGTTGCACGCGTTCTACATTGGGCGTAAGAATTTTAGAGACACAAATACAAGGAAAAAGAAGCGTAGATAACAAAATAGAAAACGAAAAAAAACCACACACACGAGGTCAATATCAAGGGGACTAACGAGTATGAAAAAATTCTACACAAAACGCAGCGCATAATTGTAATTAGGGGATAATCAGAAGAGCAAGGAAGAAGCAGGGAGAGCGGAGGTCGCCGTTACAACACCCTTTAACTTAGCTGGAGTGTCGCCCCATCCGACACCGGCCCAACGTCGCCCTGCGCGCTCGAAGCGCCGACCTCACTGATCATCGTACCCTGGCCGGTGGTCCCATACGGATGTGCGCCTGCTTGAGTCACAACCTGAGCAGCGCCCGCCGGGTTATTTTTCGCTATCTCCGTTCTCACCGTGTCCACCATTCTCTTCAAGTTCATCCGCTCATTGACCAACCCCAGCCGCGCACTCTCCAACGACTTGCGTTCATCTTCAAGAATCTCCTCGAGTTCCTCGAATTGCGACATCTTCAGTTCGAGTTTCGTGAGCGTGAGCTTGATAAGTTGTGCGAGTGCCCCCTTAATTTGGGTGTCCTCCGCATCGGCAAGCGCTTTGGCAGCCTTGGCAGATGACTTGAGGGCAAGGTCGGCAGCACGTACGACTTTGGAATGTGGGAGTGTAGTTTTAGGCTTTTGAGATTGCGAGGCTGAGCCTTCCGCGGCCGATGTAGCGTCAGGCGCTGGGGTCCCGGATGTACTTCCTCCAGGAGCAGCGGTTTCCTCTTTTGCATCTTCGTCCATCCTATCGTCGTCTTCCCCAACCTTTTCCTCCTCGCCCTCCTGCACCTTGCTGCCATCTGTAAGTTCATGCAGCGCAGTCTTCGCAGCCTCCGCTGCGACTCCAGGTCCAACAACACCCGCAAGGAAAGCCACGACGCTCATCACAGGGTTATCTGCCTGTTCGAACGGTATTCTGCCGAATCTCAAAAGGCCCGCCGATCCCTCTGTGTTCAAATACGGGTCCTCGATAGGTAATTCAAGGAACTTCCGGATACATTGCTGAGCTGAACGCGTCCCGACGTGTTCTTCGATCTTGGACCAATCATCGTCGTACATCTCCACACCCTCAAGGAGAAGAAGCACCTCCTGGTCAAGCCAGTCGTCACTGCCCTGGGACATGGCGCCTGCGCCGACGGTGAGCTTCACGAAGTCACCGCTGTACATCGAAGACGGGAACCGCCCGTCGAGGTAGCAAGGGGCGCAAATCTCCAACTTCTTGTCCTTCAGATAGTGGTACCGCACGAGCGAACAGTCTGCGCCGCATGTGTCGCATGTATGTGCGATTGTAGATGAAGGCAAGCCAGTGCCGTTGGCTTTGACTGGCGCAGATGCCCCATTGGCGAGGGTAGTGGCTTCCGAGGTGGTGACAGGTCGTGAGGCTTTGGCCGTAGTCTGGTAGATGGAATTTCGGAGTTCAAGAGAAGCAGGTGTGGCTGATGCAGTGGGGATTTTGGAGCCATTCATGCTGCCTGTTGCAGGGTGTGGCCTTCTTCCGGGGTGCATGGATTGAAGACCACGGGGTGTATCTAGAACGACGCGGAAGTGGCCTGTAAATGGTGGTGCAAGTGCTGCAGGTCGCTGGTCCGGGTCGATCTGCAATTAAATATGAGTCGTCTTAAAACGCGCAGAGGAGGCGTTTACTGCGACGAACCTGATAGTTTATCAAGCCCCATTGTTCCAGGAAGGCATGGACGCGCATAATGGCGCACACATCGCCCGCTAAATTCCTTCGACAAGCAGTAACAGTGAGATACTCGGTCGGCCGCAATCTGTACGTGTTGATCATAAAGTCGCGATAGTCCTTGTAAATCGCCGGTGTTTTACTCCGATTCCTCGAATTAAAGAATTCGGGGAGTGCTCTCCGCTCGACAGGGTGGATTTTAGACATGTCGAACCAGGCCGAGTACGAGGGGACAATGACTTCGTGTGTCTGCGCTGCGAGGTATTTGCGCGCCTGTTCTTCCAGCCGCTGGCGCGTCGCCTCAAGCTGGGCAGGATCTTCATCATCGTTGTCGTCTCCAGAGTCGCCCTCGTCGTCCCCGCCGTCTGCCATCGACACGTCCGCATCGCCCTGGCCATTGCCCACTTCCTCCTCATCCCCGTCTTCCCTCAAAACACGGACTTCTCCTGAGCCCGTTTCTGGACCCAGCGAGGATGATGACCCTTCTGCAGGTGGGAGGTTGCCAATGTCGCCTGACGGAATTGGGTCAAGCTCGCTCCGTTTCCCTGGAGCATTCTCGGGATCCACAGGGCAGGCGCCCTGGTTTTGCAGTGGTACCGTAAGTTTTATGCGTTTGGCGTCTGTTGGACTCGGTACCAATGATCCTGAGCGCTTTGGGGTGTCCATGGTAGGTCTTTTCGAGCACGCTGACGGGTATGTGTTCGTTTTCAAAGGAGAGCCCTTTCTCTCAGTTGCACAGCGCGCTCAAATTCAAATACGCACAAGCAAGTCAAAATATTATTTTTGCCTAAAGTAGGACATCCCCTAATTCGAGATACAAAATGCAACAAAATGCCATCAACCGAGAGAGAATGCTAATCCATAGAGAGTACTATTCTACCCGCAATCTTGCCCTTCCTCATCTCATCATAAACTCTGCACAACAGACAGTAAATAAGATTAAACGTTGCGGCACAGTTCAATGACGTACGTTGCGATATCAGACAACTTTTTCATCTGGTAGTGGCACTTGACCGCTCCAGATGCCGCAATCTCAATAGCCTCGACCGCGTCCTGGCGGTTGCCGACATACGAGCCATGGATGGTGATGCTCTTGAATACAACGAAGAAGATCGATGCGTCGAGCTTAGCTTCTCCTGGCAGCCCAACAGCCATCAATCGTCCGTTTGGACGGAGGTAGTCAATGGCTTGTGTATATCCAGATGACTGTAATGCATTAAAGATGAGATGATACGAAAACAAATTGATACGACAGACGTCGTACCGAAGCGGTAGTAACAATTGCAGCGTGTGCACCAAGGCCCCCTGTAGCCTTCTTGACATCACCGACGATGTCTTTCGACGTGGTGAAATCAATCCAAGCGTCGGCGCCAAGCGTCTTGCACAGCTTGTGTTTCTCTTCACCACCATCGATGGCAATTACACGACGGCCCATGTACTTCGCATATTGGACAGCTGAGAAGATAAACGAATGAGATTGGCTGAGACATTCAAGGGTAAGGTTGAGAAATTTACCAAGATGTCCGAGACCTCCTCCTGCGCCGGGAATGACGACCCAGTCGCCCGGGCTCGTTTCTGAATATTTAAGGGCACGATAGACGGTGACACCCTGGAATAAATTATCAGGATGAATCAACGAAAACAAACTCAGACAACGCACAGCGCAAAGGATAGAGGCCGCGGCATTGCTCTCGAGGGCGTCGGGAATGGGTGTTACTGAATGGACGTAGGAAACCTAGAATTATATTATGGGGACAGTGAGAAGTACGAGAACTATTTTGACGCACCAGGTACTGAGAGAAGGTTCCATCGACGGTGTAACCGCTCAATTTAACGTTGGCGCAAGCTAAAACATGTGAAATGGGATTAAAAACAAAAAAAGTCGAACGTAGAGATATCATAGCTTACTCTGCTCATAACCCTTCCTGCATTGCTCGCAGTCGAAGCATGAATCGGCGATCCACTTGACGCCTACGCGTTGGCCAAGCTTGACAGGGCTATTGGGGGTGTTCTTGCCGATCGCGACAATCTCTCCAACACCCTCGTGGCCTCCGATGAGTGGGGTCATGGGCTTGACAGGCCAGTCACCCATAGCGGCGTGGAGATCAGTATGGCAGACACCCGTACAGTGCATCTTGAGGAGACATTCGCCTGGGGCGAGGTCTTCGGGGGACTTGACGGGGTGGTCCTTTACTTGGACTTCCGCACCTGAGGTGGCGACGATGGCGACCTTTTGTGTTTTTGGGATCTGTACAGTGGTGGAGACTTGAGCACTCATTAATGTCGGGGATTGGGTGGAATCGTTGAGGGATGAGAAGTTATATACACGATCGCGGCGCAATGACGCCGACCATCGAAAAACAGGGCCAGACTTTGAGAGACAACCGAGACCCCTCCGGGAAGGTTGAATAATTTCCCTAGGAAGTCTAGAGCATACAAGTCGTCTAATCTGCGTCATGACAGCGTAATAGGCACCCTCCAGCTTTTCTAAGCTCGCCAAATGTGCCTGAGCTGTTTGGAGATTTGGTAGAGCCACTCTGGGGGGTTTTGTGAACGAGGCTGATGTTCCAAAGAATGCTATTTATAAAATAGAATCCATTTCCCCGCAAAGCCGTGGGTCGCGGGAGTAGATGGGCTGTCGGTTCATGTACCCGTCTAAAAACGCACAGTTATCTTATCTGGGATATCTGGCGGATTTACCTGTCAGAAATCCTTCTCCCCTCATATTTTCAGAATTTTTGGATGGTCAAACGGACACAGTATTATTATGTTTCACCAAAAGAATGAAAGAGAAATATTTACTTACTTGGGAGTCTTGTGGGAGTCATTAAATATTTCAGGACAAGAAACTTGAATTTATTGTTTGTGCCTAGGCTTGCCCAGGCTCGATTTGGATCTCGAAAGCTGATCGGGATTGTGGGCTTGATTGCACCGAAAGATTTGGGCGCAATCTTAAAGATTAGATTGGCCAGAGTTCTGGGTCCAATCACCTGATTCAAAGACCTTCTCAACATGTCCTTAGCGACTGGTGAGCTCGATTGTGGCGAACAAGTGCCAAAGCCGTCACCCAAGGTTTGGATGGCCTGGGGCTCAAGCTTTAGTTTTTCGAGCCCTGAGCCGCGGCTTCAGGTCGTGGTGCCTGTTACACCTTGGTTACACCAATTCCTGGTGATTTCAATGAGATTTTCGTCAGTAATAATTTTTTGGGCACCCATTCTTGAGTTTTAGATACCTTTAAAGGTAGTTTCCTACCGAGTATGATGAAAAATGACCAAAAAAAACATTTCTGAGTAACGCTGGTGACATTTTACACTGAGGGATCCCACCCAGGAGAATTTCAGTTGGGAAGTGGGTTCATAGCAAGATATTTGCATAGGTTCTTTGCGTACTGCAGGCAAATCCAATGTTCCCAAGGCCCAAGGGTGGTTCACGATTTTGAAATTCAAATCAAAATTGGCGCAATCACCGGATGTTCATCTTCCTGCTTATTCATTTCGAAATAATACTTTGGACGAGGTGTTTTTCCTAGTGCCAATTATTTCACTATAGTATATCTTATATCGACCAAAGGACCTGCGAATGCTGCAGGAAATATCTTGTAAAAACTGTTGTAGTTACCTAGTAATTGATGGACATAACGATGATCTATTCCGCTGAAATCCTGGGTATTAGAGATAAGAATCTTCCTACACAACTTTCTCAGGTTCAGTGCAGATGGGTTGGTTCCAATCGAGTTTGTGTCGAGGGTAAAGCGCCACCCATGTGAGGCCAAGGAGAACTGGCACCTCGATGAGGGTCCAATGGTGGCTGCTAACGCCTGCTCCGAGTTGACACCATACACCGCAATTGCGACAGCGATCGCAAGCTCCTGGACGGATTTGAATCATGAAAAAAGCACACTCCAAGGAGACATGACGACTTACGAAATCGGCTGTAAAGGCTTGAACAACGGCCGTCTCATACCCATACACTCCATCATGGCCAGCCTGAGGCACTTCCCTCCGAGTTAAATGGTATATCAACGCGAATGTTGATGTCCACATGACAATGAAATAAAGGATCAGTGGGACGAAGACACGGAATACAGCACCGATGTTGTGAATGATTCGGTGACCTTGATAAGCAAAGAGAGCAATGATGGTGTACAGCAGGCTGATGAGGGAGAGTGGGGAGAATATAGGCAAAAACCTTTTGGTGAAAAAATCCTTTCCTGCAAGTAGAACGAGTCCATATCGAGTGATTACGCCTGAAAGGAGCGGTATTCCAAGGTACTGTCCGCTTCCTCATTAATAAACCGCTACCAATGGTATGAATGATGCTGAAAGCTCACGATGAGGACCGAAATAGCCACAGTCCCATAGGAGACATGGAGGGACTGTTGGTGATTTCCGCCAATCACATTGATAAACCAAACAGAATATGGCGAGTAGAGGACGATCTGCATTGCTGCGTTGACTACCACCAGAACACCACAGTAGTCAGAATCGCCACCAGCGAGGTTGTTCCATATAACGACCATAGCTATGCAACGTGCGATTCCAACCATTACGACACCCGTTTTGTAGGCGGGTAAGTCAGGGAGCGTCGCCCACGCAAGACCGAGCATAATGAAGGGGCCGATAATCTAATCCAAGATTACGGATATGCCAATATGCTTCCACAACCTAGAGGTCGAAAATATAGCGGGAAGGGTTTCATATTGAACTTTGGTGAGGGCAGGCCACATCATGACGATTAGCCCCATTGCGATTACTGTGATGTTCGCCAAAGTTGACACGCTAAACTTGAGAGACGAATTCGAACTATGTACATACGGAGTGAGACGCTCTCGAACTTGGCAGTGTCCAAGGCATTGCGAACGTTGGGTACAAATTCACCTATCACCACTCCGAGGATCATGGCAAGGAGAATAAAAGGAGAAAGAAGTTTGTCCTGGATGCTGAGCTCTTTGAATGGGCCTATTACAATAGGTTCGCCATTTAAGAATGAGTTTACGACGATGTCGAGACGTGATGCACATACAATGCACATACCATCAATTGGCGGTGGAATATTATTGTTCTCATGCGACGGGATAGACTGATCAATTTTTTCGCGGCTCGTTGAAGGATTTCCAGACATCGTGGTGAGGGTATGAATGAGTTTTTTCAAAGTTTTCTGCATCCCGCGTTTTGAATGATTTTGATTTTGAATTCGATTTTGAATTTCCAAAAATGGAATTTACGGGGTCCGACGGCCCGCGGCTGCTGTTCGCATCAAGTCCCGCCGGTTTCCGGTTCAACGTTCGACTTTAACCACTGGAGGCAGCCTTCCTGCTTAAATGTTTCCAATTACTTGGAAACGGAATGGAAGAGACGCATTCTTCACTGCGGAGAAAGTGTACAGAGATGTTACAGGGGTGGGTCAGTCACCGACACCAGGACACTCTGGAGGGCCACCATGCAGACGTATTCTCCCCAATCTGATTAGACGGATGAGAGCCGGAGAACGAAGAAACCGTAAAGCAGCTGGAAAAAGGACGCCCGAGATGGCTAGTATTTGGAGAGGCAGGAGCTGGGTACTATGTGGGGGATCCATCGCCGCAAGCGCCAAGCAGGCATTATCATCTACATACGGGCTTTGCATTCTGACATGGAAGGATCCAGGTGCCTTATTCGGATTATTGCACATGTTCATGCCGTCTGACGGTCGTCAAGCCGTCAAACATTCAAGGGTGTGGCGTATTTTGGATTCTTCCTTTTCTATTCGGTTTTGCTGAACTACTGGACGGAAAATGGTAACTTCTTGAATCTTTGCGGGAAAAGTCGCGGCGTACAATCAAGTACTGTCTAACGCCAATTTTATTATGTAGACTCGAGCTACATGTCGATTTTCGAACGCCCGACCGATCGCACGACCAGAAGCCAAGGATAGTTTCTGAAGGGTTTGTCGGGTTTCATGGAGTTGTTTGATTTCAGGAATCACTAACATTCACGTCCTTGACTGTAGTATTTTCTCTTTCATCACCCTGTGGGCATCCTGGGCATTGCCAGTTGAATGAAAACCATCTACTGGATGTTCTTCACCTTGCAGGAGCAATGTGGTTTGCACCTTCAAACAAGGATCTTCAGGCGTGTTCTATATGATGAGAACGTTGAAACCGACGATCCCATCCACGAGCCGACGACCCTATGGCAACCCAACCCATTAACCCCCCTGGTATTTGATGTATTTTATATCCCAAATTAAACGGTCTCTTGATGGGATCGATGGAAAAAGGTATAAAGGTTGCAGTTTGCACGCTGGTTTTCTTCAAGCTGCGCTTCTCAATCACTCACACTCAGTGCTGGTCACTTGTACGTCCAAGTACCCCCCTCCAGTGTTCCATGGTGCTAACCAGTTCATGCAGTACACTTTCGCCCAACTCCAAATCTTAACATGCGTTTCTCCACCTCGATCATTTTCTCCGTCGTCGTCCTTGCCACCTCCGCGTTGGCAGAAAATGGACCAAGATACTACAGACGCAACGAGAACGGCGGAAGTTATACCTCCCTCTAGTACGTTCGTTCCCTTTCACATTTTCTCAGCTCCATCTAACGGCCTTCCCCACCCACTGATAGTCGTCGAGCGCTCCCCGTCGTCTGCAGCTCGCACAACAACCAAATAATGTGCGCAAGCACACACGAGTGCCACTCCAGCTCAGGAAGGCCCACGCGTAAGGCCGGTGCTCACCCGACCCTCAACTCATTTTGCGAGCAGGAGTGCAGCTGTCGTCAGCCTCTTGGAGAGATCTCCGGCAATGTGCAGCGGAAGGGACGTTCCCGCTCCAACAGCCCAGGACGCGGATGATTGGTTTGATAATGGATTAGGAATTCATACATTGGGGAAGTTGAGCTTGTTGTATAGTACTGATATCTGTTCGGTACTATGAATACGATATTTTCCTTTCCTCTGTTGAACGTTCAATATTGAATGGTGCTACATAATTTGTGCAGGAGTCCTAAGGCCTGATCATTGACTCGGTTGAGCGGTCCATTTGCCACCATATTTTGAAGTCGACTGTCTCTTGAACTTCAAACCAGGGGCGAACTGTAAGGAGCCCGCATCTCATTGGTCTCGAGAGCAGATACTGTACGGACTGAAGAAGCTGATGCTGATGGCCATCACAAATCCAATGGACCACATACAGTCGGGACAGAATCTGCCATGGTGTCCAATTTGACTGATATCGCTTGGCCATCTCACCCTGAACCGAATGCCGAGCTTGATTCTCCCTTCATTGATTGTATCTAGGACTCTAGGAGGAAACCCTCGCTTGTTCACTTACCAAATCCATTTGCAGTGTTTTTGGTGTCCGGCGCTTAATGGCACTTATTCAACGATCCTTATACATATCACTGAACTTTAGAGTTTGTATCATTTTAATGTCTGATTTCAACGAATCAAAACTTGAGGAGAGTCGAATCAGTTAAAGATTAAGCGCTAAGCAGGCGGCCTCGAAACATGAGTTCCCAAAGTGTTGAAACAACGAAACCCCTCTTTGATATCGATATATGTCATGGATTCTGGTTAAGAGCCAAAGCGTTTTGAGCCACCCCACCCAGAGCCCATTACGTGCCATTTAGTACAGTTATTCAGGTGTTTACAATGGTAATGCGCTAATGCCACAATCATGATGATTGTCAATTGTGTTTGATGCCATATTACAAATTGATTGGGGATCTTCTATCCCTCCTTAAGTGCGAGCATCAGGATGACTTGTCCATCCACTTAAGTGTTTAAACGTTTATGACTAGTAGATTTTGTGTTGTTCACGTGCAATCAATCTCAACATGAGCATCGCCGCCGCCCTTCTCGATATTTCCCTATATTTCCACATTGAGTCATTGACCCGGTGATTCAATAGAATGGAACTTATCACGTGCTCGGATATAACGCCTCGTCTTTATCAACATTCCCCTTCTCCTACCCAAGCAGTCGCGTTGCCCCCGACCTCGTGAGATGCGCCTAATGCAATAGCGATATCGTGTGCGCAATCACACAGTACTTACGAGTACTTGCCCCCCTCGAATTAATTCACCCTCAAGGCTGACACTCATCCGGCCCTCAACGCGCGGTTGTCGGAGTGCACCTGCCGCCGCTGGCAGACTTAAATAACCGCCCGCATAGTTGCGCTGGGAAGTCAAGAAGGCATGATGTCCTCCTTAATACCCAACAGCCGCGTCATCCACGTAGTACACTGTAGTACCTAATGTTCAAGTAACGCTAACTTACCATTTACGTGTACGAAATGTAAGCTAAGCTTAAATCCGACACATGACACGGGAGATTTTGGCAAACGCCGAAATGAGCGATTGGCGCCCGCCTCATCTTACGCCAGGGAAACGGCAAAAGTCCAATCATTTAGGGCTTCACGAAGTCCGATCTCCAGAAATGTTCACTAGCAAGGGTAAAGCATGGATGAGACGAGTACAGTTTAGTGCGCATGTTTGGAAGGCGAAGCTGTTCAATGACGCCGGTAGCGGCCGAACAGGGTGGCGTATGCGCAGTCGGCCAAGCTGGGCCAAGGTCCTCTTCTTCGGTGAGCAGGACTCCCCAAAGGTGTGGGAAAGAATTAGCATTCTGGGCCAAGTCGTTCGAGTAAAAATTGGCCTCGGTGGCTGAAGGAGACTAACATCGACGCAAGATTTCGTCAGTCCTGGCTAGCTGAAAGGGAAGTAACTTTGCGGATACTAATGGCTTCCTGCGACGAATCCTGGCCAACGAGAGAAAGGACATAGGATTTATAGCGATTTTCGACGCCTGATCCAGGGTAATCGAGTATGGGTGAAAGAAGGCCGACGAAGTGCCTTTTTGAGGGTGCAAGCTGGAGCGAAGAAGCATTGAGATATTGTAGATTAGAAGAGTCTAGAGCAAGATGGCACGCCAGCTGAGGGTGGGGGGAGTTAAAATAGAACGACGACAAACATACGTTTGTTTGTCGTCGTTCTAGACCCCGAAGCAGCCAATCAGAAATGGGGGGTTAATGTTAATTTGTGGGCGACGGTGGAGTCGTCTGCTTCCCACGGTGTGACGTCATGGGTGGTTTGTATCCTCTACTTTATGGTATTCGTATGCATGCAGGGGTAGTGGAAGCAACAAAAAGGAGGTCGTGGTGTTGAATTGTGTACCCAGAATAATTGTGTTGTGGTGGGAAGGACATAATAGCCGATGACCCAATCTCGGCGTGGAGCAAAAATTGACCCGTGTCGACAAGGAGAATTGAGGGGCTGAACGCGTCCATCTTTCAGCTTCATGGATCGGCGTCCTGCGTGTTCTTCTTCATGCATCAGTTTCTCGCAGACTTTGCCCTCAAGTCCACTTCGCCTAGAGTACCCACAAGTCCACGTCCACCTACAGATGACGCAATCGAGGCCATCATCCAGCAGGCCACCTCAGCCCGTCCTTCGCCTGACAGCAGACCGCTGAGGGACACCAGAACCCAGTTATTCGTTGGAAATGTGTGTCTCCACTTTCTTTTGGTTACCACCGCTCTCGCTGACCTCCAATAGCTGCCATATCGTGTCCGGTGGCAGGATCTCAAGGACCTTTTCCGAAAGGCGGGCACGGTATTGCGAGCTGATGTCTCTCTGGGACCCGACAACAGATCACGCGGCTATGGCACCGTCTTGCTCGCCACCGCGGAGGATGCTGGTCGCGCAGTCGACATGTTCAATGGCTACTCGTGGCAGACCAGAGTACTTGAAGTCCGCCTCGACAGGCTCTTGCCCGATTTTGACTCGCTGGCCAGCTCAAGCGCAAGCAGCAGTAGCTCCCAAACTTATCTAACCCCAACCTCCAAGAGCACATCACCTCCAACTGCCGAGGAGATGGAATTCATGTCCCTCTATCATGCCAACGACCCAAACTCGTGTCGTAACCTTTTTGTCGGAAATGTAGGCAATTGTGCTCCCTCTTACTCCACATTTTAATTTTTTTTTGGCGCAGCTCCCGTTTCATTGCCAATGGCAGGATCTCAAGGATTTATTTCGTCAAGCCGGAACTGTCTTGCGCGCGGATGTTGCTCTCGGTCCTGACGGGAGATCTCGTGGGTTTGGAACTGTTGTTTTTGCGACGGACTATGACGCTGTACGCGCCGTCAAGATGTTTAACGGGTACGTAATCGTGCCCGCTATGCCCGGAGGTACACTATACCTGAGTCCTTTCCGTTCCAGATACGACTATAATAGTCGCATCCTGAAAGTGCACTTCGACAAATTTTCGACTGCAACTTTAGCCACCCCTGCCTCGCCTCTAGGCACCAACCCGTCCCCGTCCTCGCATACCCATAATCCCCCAACGCAAATAAAGCTGCCCCCTGGGTTTGTATACGATTATGGCACACCTTCCGGCCCCAGCTCGCCTTTTGAGTTGTTTTCACAGCTACAACAACAACACCAGCTGCAGCTGCAACGACACCAGCAATCTCAACTGTTGCACCAACCGCAAGCCCAACACCTTCTCCAACACACGCTCCACTCATCACGGCAGCAGCCCCACCAACAGCCCCATTTGCGGCTATTCGGTTCACAATCGGGTCTAGATGTCGATGGCCTGACGACTCAATTGGCCTCCACCCAATTCTCGGCAAAGAAATCTCCACAACCACAGCTCATCCATAAGTCTCCAATAATAAGTACTACCTCGTCGGGTTCAGCATCGACGAGCAACACGACGAGTTCATCCTCAGAGCGTTCTCTTTCTACATCTGCTTCTTCCGTCTCGCATTCTCCGACACAAAATCAGAGCCAACAACAGCAGGAACAATCTCATCAACAGGAGCTACAATACACCCATTCGTACCAGCAACAACAGCCTCGACAACAACATCTACAGCAGCCTCATCAGCCCCGACAACATCACCACCCACGCCATCCTGGCCCTATCACACTACCCCCGCCGCCTCCCGTTTCGTTCCCGAATGCACCTTATGGACAAATTTCTCCTCTCCACCATCCAAACTTGGGGTCGCCCTATGGGTCTCCTTACCACCTTTATCCGTCCTCCTCGGCCGCTGCACATGCATACCACCAGCACCAACAGAGTATGACGCTGACTCCGCAGGGCTTGCCCCCAATCACACCTTCCATGCCGCCGTTTACATTTTTACCGCCACTACAGCACCCTCATCAACGCCATCCTGGTATGCACAGCGATGACATAGACGCTTCTTCTTCCTCTTCATCTCAGAACACCGACTCACCAGCATCCACAGCCGCTCGTTCTTCCTCGGCGCGCGCTTCCTCCACCGCTACGGGCGCCAATACCGGAAGCAGTAGTAGCAAACGTTCTCAGGGGCGCCAACAGCCGCCCATGTATGCGGTCTCGGGGACGCCGCATGCGCACTTCCATATCCCACTTCCTTCTCCCGGGTTAATCCTCCCAGCGCCCGCCGCCTCTCCACAATATCCGCACCCACACCCATACCCGACGCAGCACCCAAATCAGCACCCACAAGGACAGCACCACCCACAGCAGCCCCCAACGCATCCAATGCAACTACAGCTCCAGCTCCAACAGCCTCCCCCATTGCCCTCGCCTCCGGTCCTCATGCGACTGAACCTCGCAGGTGTACACAGTGCGTTCTCCCCTGGAGTCGCCATGTCCCCTGGCACGTTCTACGGACGCCCTGGGGATGTACCTGGCCCGAACCCGCATATTAATGCTGCGGTGGGTGCGCCGGTGCATGTCGTGCAGATGCATTCGCCGCTTGGGATGGTGCATATGCAACAGCAGCAGCAGCAAGGACAACCTGGCCCTATGCCACATGGGGGCCATCCGACGCATGGAGCGTATTTCTATGCGATGTCGTCGCCCAAGAAGGGCCCTCCGACGGGGATGGAACCGCAGGGGTATTTTGACCCGATGTATTTCCCTGTTGGCGCTGTTGTGCCGGGTACGGACGCGGAGAGTGAGATGGAGACACAGAGCAAGAGCCAGGCACTGCAGACGAGCGGGTTGGCGAATGAGGTTGTGCAAGATGGGGTTGAGCAGGATAAGGAGAGGGAGAGGAAACGAGGAAGTGAGGATGATGGCGAGGAAGTTACAGTGGAGAAGAAGGATTCCGGGTCAACCGAGGAGAGTATGAGCCCACTGGGTGGGAACTCTACGGGCAGTGGGAGCTTGAGCAGCGGGTTGACGGAGTCGACCTCGTGGCATGCAAGCGATGCTGGTGGCGGCGAGATGGACTCGGCGACAACGGATCTCAGTAGCGCAGACCCTGACACAACGATCTCGCGCGCCCATTCTGTTGGGCATATCAAAGAGCCTAGGTCGAAGGTCGTTCCAGAGGATGGGTTGGAAATGAGGATGGGTGTATTGGATTTGAAGTTGCCTGAGCGGCAACAACCGCCAGAGAGCTCACCATGATGAGTTAATCGTTTCCACCGGACTTTTTTCTTTGGATATATTGGAATTGGAAGGTTGGTTTAGGTTTTTCTCTCTCTCTCTTGCCTCGTTTTTTTCCGTTTCGCCTCGGTCTGTTGTGTTAATGTTATATCCCTGCCATTACCCCTCATCGATATCACCGGGATTCATCTTGTCTCAATTCTCTTATTTATATTCTCTTGACGTCATCCTCAGGCCATTTTTCTGTGACCCAGAGTATCCGGTTATCAGTTTCTCTCTGTCGATCCACCCTGCCCATTTTAATTCCTGGGGTTACACTGGCATCCTCATCCGGGACCATTTCCACATTTTCATCGACTCGACTCGCAGCAACGACTCCCTTTCTGTCATCGTCCTTATTGCTACCTGTATTAATATTCTCTCTTCTTTGTCTGTTGGATTATATAAAATGGTAGCTCCGCTACCTCCCCGCATCTCTTTTTCTTTCTCTCTGGCTATTCTTTTTCTCTTGCATAAAATGTACATATACATAAATCTATAGATTTACTTGCACATTCTTGAACGCATCTGGCCACCATAGATCGGTCGTAGTCTCGAAACCAGACGTTATCGATTCGGGATCAGATTTGTTAAGAATCCGTCAAGTGGCTACATTTCTACCTACCCTGGTCCCCAATAACGAACCAGTTGAACCTATACAGAATTGAATCTAGATCTGTCCTGATCTCAAGCTTGAGCGACTTTAAAACTGCTCAAAACGGCAACGCGGCGCAGAAATCTTTCGTCCTGTTTCATCGATTATGGTAGATGCATGATGCATTACATCTGTCAAGAACGATGTGTAAACGTTTCCCAGGTATCTATTTTCTCCTCCAACCAGTTATAGTCATCGATTTTGCAGATCGTATCGAACACCATGTTTGGCGGGCTGAGCTGCGGGTGAGATTGGCAACGGGTATGAAATTCTTCGAGGTCAGTGGTCTGCTGCGATGTCCCTGTGTCCTCTACACGCAGCAGCACCTTTCTCAGATGAGCTGGCACACTACTTTCTTTGGAAAGTGCTGTATTATTCCCGTCTATACCCCTAGGAAATGATTGGGAAGCACTGCGGGAAAGGACCATTACCAACAAGGCATCGAGTATGAGCGCCAAATCGTCCGAAATGCGAGGTTGCAGACGTCCGTCACCTGAAATCTCCATGTAAAGCCTGAACGTCTCCAGACGGTTGAGAATATTTTGATGGCCTTCCTCCGGATTTGGCTGATATGTGAGACCTTGTAGAAAGCTGCGGTACGTCCCCAAATCCGAGTCGACGGCGAGTTCGACGAGGTGTGGGATGAGGCGGAGAATTTGGAGCAACGTATCACCGGATACGGTATGAAATCCCAACACTAGAGTATGCAAGTTGCGCAACTGATGGAACATATTCCAGTGGCTGGAGGTTAATGGCTCCCAACTAAAATCCGGTGGGGTACATTTGTTGCTGGAGAAAAAGTGCAATTTTTCCAGGAGAGGGAAGTTGATGGTATTGATAAAGGATGGGCCTGTAATGTTGAGGAGGGTGAAGGAAAGATCGCGAAGGTTGTTCAACCTGATAGCTTCTTTGGATACCAGGGCATTATTATAGTTGTGGATGTTCATTGAGAGCCTTTCTAGTAATGGGCATTCTTGAACGACGAAATAGAAGAATTCAAGGGGAGTCTCGGCAACGAATATGAGGTGAGTGAGTTGAGCCCAAGGAAGTTGCATATTGCTGTACATTCTGCGAGGGACATCGATAATAACATGACGAAGGCTGGGTGCATGAGAGAAGATAGTTGGGCAGATGGCATTAGTATGAGTTTCTGTTGTGACCGCGAAATGAAGACTCTCCAAATCACGAATCTCGAGACTTGGTAAATTGTAAAATGGAAGGCCGTGGCTACCGAAATTGAACCGGATGAAGAGGTGTCGGACAGTCTGAAGGTTTTCATTCACGACGCGATGCACAAGCGGATGCCAAAAGGAAATGTCTCTTTCTGTGTCCTTCAACAATCTTTTGTGAAAAGCCAGGTCCAGGGAAATTGATGCAAGACGGCCGCGAGAGTGGCGATTCCATAGTTCTGCCTGATGCAGGAGCATCTGGTTTAGCGAGCCTACTTCGTCGGGTGGTAGGGAACTTCCCTTCCAGACATCCGTCAGGTGGATATTGGTCCAAAGATCCGGCAAATCAAAAGCGAACGCTCGCCAGGATGAGCACACATGGGTGAGGAGGATCGGTGCTGTTGATGGATGTGGACGAACATAGTTTGTTGCAGGGAGACAAAGGAAGAATATTTCTGCTACGATTTCGCTAGGGATCCCATCCATTGAATAAGCGGTAGGACCGTGGGTACTTAGCTTCAGCTTTTTTTTAGTAGTCGATTTTAAAGCGGAGATTTACGCAAATGATCTAAATTTTTGTCAAAGCGCCGACTTGCTCAACAGATTTAGAAAGATTTCCTGGCCAATGCGGTGATGGAAGACACTACATATGGAAGACACTACATAGTGTCTTCCATATGTAATAAAATACTTTCCGTTCGGCGATCAACGTTTTCGGACATTACTACATATGCAGTTTACTGTTCACATCATCGACTCGCCTACTATCATCAGAATCCGGTTCCTGGCCAGGGAAAGCCCCGTATATCGAGGAAGTTGAAACTTCAGAGGCTGTTGAGGGGTTTCGAGACATTCATAGTTACATGAAGGGAAAAGGGATTGTAAATGCATAGAAAACCTTGTGTGAAAGTTCGGACATTCGTGACTTGAGATAAGCGCCGTAACCGCTCGAGGCCTGAGGCTCTGAGGGGTCACCGAGTCGGAGCGTCTGCCAACCCCGCGTCCGACGAAACGGCATTGAAGTGAACCAAAATCATCATATACCCGTCAAGTTTACAACCTACCCAACTTGGCGAAGATAATGTAGGAAAATTTTTACAAAAAACTTCGTCATGAAGATATGGGGATACAGGGTTTACATAATATAATGAACACTCGGTTTTTTGATGGCTCCTCGCCTTTCGAAAGATCTATCCCACCGCGTAAAGTGGGGACAGACCACGGCTACACCCACAGAAAGTTGGGATATTTTTCAGATTGCTCGATAGGTACTGTTTCTAGCATTTTAACCTGTATGACTCTGGCTTGTATGATAGAGGCTGTAATAAGACGATGATCGACTCATTTGCCGGTGTTAGATAACGCCCAATTAGGCGTTAGGCTGTTTCAGACACGGCTAGCGTTATATTATGCAAAACTCTGTAACACCGCGTTCTGGGATTGAATATTGAACAGTGACGTGAATAATAATAATATTCATATTCGTATTCAAGATGTCAATGTCCATCAATCGCAACCTAATCATGGAAATGAATGTGTGAACCCCACTGGCTTGCAGCAATCCACCACCGTTCTTTACATGCCTCTACCTACTCAAAATCTCCTTGCTTGGGAGAGTGCGTGATTTCAATTCCTTCACATTCAACACCTGCTTACGCCGAGTGCACTTCGCAAAGTATCGTTGACCTTATTTCATCTCCTCGCTGTCGGATCTACACTCTTTCGCCTAGTACATCGATGGAAAACTAAACGAATGTGGTGGGATGACTACATCACCATCATACCCTTTATGGTAGATATTGTATATATCATTCTCATGTGGTTGAGATTCAGAGACGGAGGCAAGCACACCCATTTCGAGCCCTAGCAAATCTAATAGATGCTTTCTAGTCGCTGGTGTAACCTCTCTAGCTGCTGGTGTAACTAAACCAACGTTCGTTTCTTCAACTTGGTTTACGGGGGCGATCTGCTGGACTGTCATCTGGTGACTTCACAATTTTTCACGCATCCTTCAAGAATATTGAAATCATATTCCAGGGGTTCGCGTTTTAGCCTTTCCTTGTCAATAGCGAGGATATTTCCCGAAAAGCATCTCTGCCGACGCATTGCATTTGGGCTAGCCGTCATAGTCTCCTTGATATATGCCGGAGAACTCCTTGTCTTTGCGTTGATGTGCAAATCGAGTAGCCGGCCATGGTATAACATCCACCATAGACGCTGCCTCAATGGGCGTGGTATGCCTCTCCGCGCTTTTGTGGGCCTAGTGGTCAGTGGGCACTGGAAAATTTGCGCGGCAGTCTTGCGCGCTTGCGCAGGTGTAGCGCAGGCTTGCGCAAGTGTAGCGCAGACTTGCGCGACATTTTTTGGGCACTAGCGCAGACCTGCGCAGGTACAAGGCACACTTAGCTTCGAACTAGCGTAGATCACTGCGATGAGTATATGTACTAGTGTGAGTGTCAGTACGTTTTGGACTCTAAGAGTTATCCTTCCGGATTAACTCATGCCAACATGCAATTTTTTTTACGGAATCTACTGCTACATGTTATCAACATGACACTAAAACTGTTTCTATGGCAAGAAATCTCATTGTGTGCGAGGACTGAGACATACAATCGCCACGTCACACTATGTCTAAAAAGGGCAGACTCGGACTCTCACTTGCGTCTCGAATCCATATGTGGATTCATTCATATGAATCTTACTACTTCTGACTAATGTACTAGTATCATTTATTTGGTTTTCCCCCTCTCTTAACAATTGGACGTGGTTTCGGCCGCGGGCGTGAATCGGCTGGAGTAACTTTAACCGGAAGAGATTTGTATTGAGGTCCAGTCTGAAGCGTCATGTAAGTCAAATTGCTTTAAATCTGAGACAAACTCACCTCGAGTTCGCTTTCACTTTCTATCCTGTCACCATGTTTGAAACTTGAAGGCGAACCCAAGGGGTGTGCAAAAAAAAAATCTGGTACACGAGGTCCTTTTATTTGGATAAGGTCTTGCAGACCCTCCCCCCCTCCCCTCTTACTAAAAAAGGAAATAAAATATTCCAAAAAAGGAAATAAATAACATGACCAAACTTGGACCAAGCCATTCAATCCTCGAAAACATAACAACACCATTACCCAAGTAGTTAAATGAGTCCCTAATGTGGACAGGGGCAGTGGCATTCAATTGATGAGAGTATGTGAGAAGGAGCAACAAGTTGTCAATCGCTACACATGACTAAATTCAAAGTCTGATTTGAATTTTTAGCTGGACAAATCAGACTTTGTGACTCTAAGTATGCCCAGTGTTGCCAAACCCATGAAAAAATAGTCAATATATACTCCAGAACATCAAAATATTCACTCTCAGAAAGATTAATTACAAATTAAAACTTATGAAAAGAAATTTGGATAAGCCACTTTGACCCCCCCCTCCCCCCCTACCCCATATGTCGGCAATTGCTGGTGCACACCCCTTGCTCTGAAGATGCTCCAGGAATGCTCTGAAGATGCTTTGGGAATACTCTGGGATGCTTTGACAATGCTTTGGGGGTGCTTTGGCTAAGTTGAACATTGGGGACTTTGCTTTGGGGTGAACCTGGGTGTCTTTGAGTCTTTGATGTCTTTGGAGTCTCTAGAGACACCCAGAGCAACCTGGGTTTCTTTAGGACCAAACCCCTTTTTCCTGATGTGATAGCCAGTAGGTCACTGTAGATATGAAGATAATTGTTATTCACCTATCCTCAAGGATGGGACATCGAACATCGGTCATGCAGGCATGAGCGCACTCGCGTTATTGACATGGATTATCTACACAGGGAATGTGGATGGGACCAATCGCACCAATATGAATGAGAGAAAAGAAAGCAATATGATTCGAGCAGGATGAGAATATGTGATAGAACTGACTGAGGATGTGCTGAACTACACAGGAAGATGGGGACAAAACCTTCCTGGAAAGGAGAGTAATGTGTAGTGTTTGTCACCGTGGCGGTGCGTCGAGTAGATGGGATGTGACCAGATAAGGCAAAAGCTCGCAAGGCCAGAGTTCCCACAATCACCATATCTCACTTCTGTTTTCCACCACTACGTTTTCCTATGACGACGATGCACTTGGTATGATACACTACCCAATCTGATACATACAATATCCTCTGGTTAATTTAATACACACTGTTATAGGGCAAAGTCTTATCTCGTGGCCATGCATCGATACTGCGGACAGCTCATCGCCATCATCATCATCGACGATACCACCGGCCACCCACTGGTGCGACGTTCAGTATTTTTTTTGAAGTCCGAGATAATGGGTGTCAATAGGTGTTGATATAGAAATCCTAAAGTCTTTGACGGAAGGTGAGTAGAGGATTTTGTTTGGGAGCTGAAGCGTTTCTCGATGATGGATCCTTCGTATGTGCAGAACCCATATATCTCGCTCACTGTGACATGGATACGGGCTCGCCCGCCAATGGTCTTCCTCAAGCTTCTCAATAGTGGGAGTATAGGCGTTCGCCATCAAGTGGGCTTGACCTGATGCTCGAAAACTTCTTGTCCCATCGAGAGCACATTTCACGCCAAATTCTCTGTGATGTTCAAAGGGTGGCTACTGTACAGCACAGTTCACACCAACGAGCATGTCGCCGACTTTAACCACCCCACTGTCCAACGTGGCGGGTAAAATGACGACGACCCTTTCCAAACTGGGTACAACCCATAGACGCTACCGTACTCGGGTTCATGGCTGGCTGTTGCCTCCAATCTCGATGATTGACGCGAGCCTTGCCGCTGTGCAGGAGATGCCCAGCGATTGGTGGCACTCTGAGGTTGTGCTTGTGGTTGACCTTGGATGGGTTGTAAGTCAGGAGAGGGTTGACGGATATGGGAACGTCGGTTAAAGCCAGCAGTGGTATGGTTTTGGTGCGCAGGAGTGGCGGTGGTTGGGGTGGGTACTCCGCACGACGTTGGGGATGGCAAGGTATGTTCTTTGCTGTTCAAAGAGATAGCGTTCGCCATCTGATCTTGTTGATTGTGACAGATGGTGACCTTGATGTTTGATTTGAAAGCTCAACGCGCTGTGAGTCGTTGGCGGTGCTCCAGTTGTTGCACTGTATCCAATGACATGGTGATGATGCAGGGTGGCCGTGGCCGTCATCGTTAGTGACATTGTGGTGTATACGCCTGACGTCGTCAACGGTCCAAACCTCGTGAACCGTATCTTCGAGAAAACCCTCCCAGGTGAGTTCTCATGATCTACGCGTTTGAAGATGACTCGTTGCTATTATCTTACCTCTTGATTGATAGGATATCTGACGGGAGTTCGGATGCGGTGTGGGGAGATGGTGATGGTGCGATGGAAAGGAGTGTGAGGTGAATTTAGTTCTTCCGCACTTTATATCTTTTCACCCTCGCTCTATCCTTCAGCGGCCCGCTTATCTGTCCCCTCAGTCCTGCGATAGGTTCATCTATTCCACCATGTGTGTCATCCGGTTTGGTTCGTTTCACTCTCTTTCGCATTCCCACCAGGGCGACTGGTTGATAAGATACCATGCAGTCTGCTGCTCCTTTTCATGGCCCCAAACTTGGCTTGATCCACAGCCACGCAGTCGAGTCGTGGATTATATCTCTAGCTAACCATTTTGTCTATTCCTCGTAAATTCTTTCTGTTGTTCTGGTCCTTCGCCCTCTCTTTCTTTGGAAGCCGACAAGTCCTGGTTGAGAATATACACGGATCGGCCGCTTGACCTTTTGGCCTTCATCCACTGGCTTCTTTTGTTGAGACCCACCATTTTGGGGATTCATGGTCATCAAATTTTTATACTGTCTCTGCCTTATTGTCGTTCTCCACGCTGGTTTTGATGGAACAGCAAGACATCTTAGCATGTCGTCGACGCCATTTCGTCGCTATTCTGTTTCGGGCAATATTATTCGATTTTGCCATTGATAAGATATACTTATCAAAGGTTTTCTCTCAAAATGTTTCTGCTTTTCTTCATCCTGTGGGATTTTTTGCCTGGAGGAGACGCTATGCCAACCACACCAGCATTTTGGCATGATACAACCCCGTATGGCCACTGCCCTATCTTACGGGGTATTTTTTACCGGGATCGTTCTTCTATTCCGAAACCTGGGTGTGCTTGTGCAGTTCTGGCGTCTAGATATCCTGTTGGATGTTTTGTCCCATTTTCATGAGCTGATCTGGTTCTTCGGAGGTTTATCGATCTCCCCTTTGTTCGAGACGTCTTTTTTATTCTGAAGACATGGGCTCGGGGGAATCTATCTCATCGATTTTCTAGAATGGTTTCGAATCATAAT
>Ga0307517_10000601_pt1 | contig 61315 bp, 48 predicted proteins | sample 23_EM_MG_FD_194515 | JGI IMG/M metagenome (GOLD analysis project Ga0307517, IMG submission 194515) | Populus trichocarpa ectomycorrhiza microbial communities from riparian zone in the Pacific Northwest, United States - 23_EM | ecosystem: Host-associated > Plants > Roots > Unclassified | place...
TCGTCGGGTGGACGTAGGGGCCCCTGCGGCCGCAGCCGCAGCCGTCCCAGGTGACCGTCACCTTGTCGCCGGTGACGAAGCCGCCCCAGTACGACCCGGCCAGCAGGTCGAAGAAGGCGTAGCGGCCGGTCTGCGTGCCTTCGCGGGGCAGCGGGGCGCCGGTCTCGGCGTCGAGCACGAACGGCACGATGTAGGGCGACACGTGGTAGCGGCCATGCGGATAGGGGCCATGCGGGCAGGTGCTGTGGCCGGCGGTCAACTCGGACATGCCGTAGCCGCCGATGTGCAGCTTCACGCCCAGGAAGCGCTCGACCCGTTCCTGCCAGTCGCCGGGCACCGTGGCGCCCTTCAGGCCGCCGCCGGTGGTGACGACGCTTTCCGGCGCGAACAGGCCCTGGATGCCGCGCGCCTCGCCCAGGACCGCCCAGGCGTATAGGAACGGGGCGGCCCCGACGGCGAGCACCTTCTTGCCGCCCAACTCCGAGACGACGCGATCCAGGAAGGCTCCCTGGTCCTGCGTCTGGGTGGCCTGCCGCGCCAGCGAGGTCTTGAAGCGCTGCAGCAGGGCGGGCGTGATCTCCATCTTCTCGAGCGCGCCGTTCTGGCTGGCGCCGCGGACGCGCCCCGCCAGAGAGGCGACATCGGCGCTCATGAAGTCGTCGTAGAGGGTGTAGGTCGCCTCCTCGGAGCCGAGGTTCTTCGTCAGGCCGTCCAAATTCCTCTGGGCGGCATGGCGCCCGTGGCGGTACGACGGATAGATGATGGGGATCGGAGTGTTCCCGTCCCACAGCGTGGCGAGCTTGGCGGGCTCATCGCCGAAGGGCGGCTCCGTCAGGCCCCGCACGCGGACCTGCTGATATCGTTCCAGATCCTCCCGGTCGCGCGGGATGACCGACAGCTTGCCCGTCGTGCCCGTGGAGTGGTTGGGGCGCAGCGGGGTCTTGGCCTCAATCTCGTCGAACCAGGAATCGAAGCTGTCGCAGCCCGACGCGTCCACCCCGGAGAGATCGTGGATCGTCAGCCCGCCCAGCCAGCGGGTGAGCAGGTCGAAGCGTCCCTTTTCGAGCAGGGAGATCGGATAGGACTTGTAGACCGTGTGCTGGAACAGCAGCGAGGCGACATCGTCGAGCGAGGAGACGCCGTCCACCCCCTGCAAGGACGCCAGCTTGCCCAGCTGCGCGATTCTCGGCCGCAGCTCCTCGAAGCGCGCCGACATCATCGCAAGCTGGCTCGCCTCGCGCTCCGCCTGGTCCATCAACCAGAGCTCAGCGGTCGGACGGTCAAACAGCGCCTCTATGGAATCGTCCCGCACGCGATCCTTCCCTTCCATTTCTTCTCTTTCATTCCGCCCACTATAGAACCGCATTCCATAGGGTTACAAGACGCATAATCGCCTTTCAGCGCTCGAAGCGGATACTTTATAGGCCCGCCGTGGACATTCACCGAACGCCGGTTACCCAATATCCGGCGTCGCAACGTGGGGGGCGGCGCCTTTCAGGACATCTGCAGCGCAACGCGCCGGGCGCCGGGTTCCGACCTATTTAGGGCCTGAAGCGTGACGCGAACGGGGGCGCGCTGTACGCGTGGCCGGCCGATGGATCGCGCTGACGATTGCGCGCCGACCTCAGTCGTCCGGCAGGACGTAATCGCGCAACACCTTGTGGAAATTGGAGATCACGGCTTCCTGGACCGGGTTTGTCCGTGAGCCTGAGAAGCCCAGGGAGCTCATGCCCGTCTGGACCGCCGCCATGTTCCCCATGTCCTGCTCCAGGAACAGGTTCTGGCCCTTGAACGCCTCCGGCCCATCAAAGACCTGATGCTCCACCTCCGGCTCCTTGCCCGGCGCATACCGTTCCAGGCACCAAACATCGAAGATGCAGGAGGCCGGATTCTCACCATCCGGACGCATCCGGTACCAGAGCACCCCGTCGAGCGCCGGCAGGATGATCGTGTTGGGAAAGATGTGCCAATCGGTCCCGGCGTCCGTGACGACCTGGTCGGTCAGGCTGTTCGGCAAGACGACGCCCGCCGCCGCCAGCTCCTCCCGGTAGTACTGATTGAAGCGCGGGCGCAGTTGATCGGCCGGCGTTTCCTGCGGATCGTCCATCAGGCGCTGCGCAGCCTTGACGGCATGGCCCGAAACCAGGGCCTGCAGATTCCGATGGGTTTCCTCGGTCGACCGGAACAGCAGCTCCTTCGGGTCCATGCTGGCGAAGCGCCGGGCGAAGGGCGAATCCGCCCCCATGTTGATGCCCGCCTCCGGCTCGGGCTCCGTCGCGGCCGAGGTGTCGCGGACCCCGCCGGCGGGAAAATAGAACATCCCATGGCGGCCGCACGCGCGGGCGCCCGACTTGCGGATGCCGTACTTGAGCTGTTGGGCGTGCGTCGCCTGCGAGTGGTAGGCTTCGTTGAAGGCGTCGGTGGCGACCTTCCAATTGCAGGGAAGGGTGACGGTCTTGTACCAGGCGAACCGCATCTTCTCGAGATCGAACGGCTCCATCACCTCCGGAAGCGGGGCCAGATAGTCCAGCAGCGGTTCGATCTCGGGATTCATCGAGACCCAGACCGCACCGCCCCAGGTGTCCACCCGAACCGATTTGAGGCGCAGATCCTCGTCTGAGAACTCGGAACACCCGTCCCAGTCCTCGGAATTGACCACCTTCTCGAGCGAGCCGTCGATCTTCCAGCGCCAGCCATGGAAGCGGCAGAAGATCGAGCGCCCGGTGTTGCCACAGCCGTCCTTCAGCCGCCGGCCGCGGTGCTGGCAGACATTGTGGAAGGCGCTGACGCCGCCCTCGGCCTGCCGCACGACGATGATCGACTGGTCGGCGATGTCGAAGGTGACGAAGTCCCCGGCCTGCGGGATCTCCTCTTCCCGACAGGCGATCAGCCAGACCTTCGGCCAGAGACGTTCCGTCTCCAGTCGCAGGAAGTCCTTCGAGATATAGGCGTCCTTCGGCACGAAGTCCGGCCGCACGCCTGTCTTCCTGGTCATCGACTTTCCTTCCTGCCAACCTGGCGTATGCATGCGGTCACGCCTCGAGCACGGCCGCCCGCAGGTCGACCTTCCTGATCTTGCCCTGCGGCGTACGCGGCAGCTCCGCGACGATCTCCAGGCGCTCCGGCATCTTCAGCTTCGCCAGGCCCAGCTGGACGAAGTGCGCCCTCGCCGCCTCCAGCGTCAGGCCCTGCCCGTCCCGCAAGGTGACGAAGGCGCAGACCTTCTCGCCGTACATCGCGTCGGGGATCCCCACCGCGGCGGCTTCCATGACGGCGGGGTGGGCGGCCAGCGCGTCCTCGATCTCCTTGGAGGAGAGGTTTTCGCCGCCGCGGATGATGATGTCCTTCTTCCGGTCGACGACGGAGATGTAGCCCTCGGCGTCGCGGACGACGATGTCGCCCGTCAGGAACCAGCCGCCCGGCAGGAACACGTCGCGATCCTGTTGCTCGTCGATGTAGCCGACGAAGAGGTCCGGACCCCGGCTTGCGAGTTCGCCGGGCTGGCCTGGCGGGACCACCTGCCCGTCGTCGTCCACGAGCTTCACCTCCACATTCGGCATGAGGCGCCCATCCGTCGTCGCGCGCTTCTCCAGCGGATCGCCCGGCTCCGCGCCCGAAATCGTCGGGTGTTCCGTCGAGCCGTAACCGCGGCTGCCGCGGATGCCGTATTTCTCCAGGAGGTGGACATGCTCCGGGCTGATCGAGGTTGCGCCGAGTCCGAAGGTCTTCAGGCTTGAGATGTCCCCAAGCCCCTGGTCGACGAGCTGGAGCAGGGTGAGCATCTGGAAGGGCACGCCGGTCATGGAGCTCGGCCTGCACCGCGAGATGAGGTCGAGACACTCAGCCGCGTCCCAACGATCGCGGACGACGGTGCTGACGCCGGTGAGCGGCCCGCGCGCCAGGTCCAGGACACTGCCGATGTGGCCGTACGGCGCGGTGACCAGGATCAGCGGATTGGCGGGGTCGAGCCGACGCCCGAACGTCCGCGACTCGGCGATGATGCTGTTGTGGGTGTGGCGCACGCCCTTCGGTTGGGACGTGGTGCCCGAGGTGAACAACAGAACGCAGACGTCGTCGGCGTCCACCTCCGGCAGCTCGAAGGCGTCCGATGGCCGCGCCAGGAAATCGCTCCAGTTCAGCGAACGCCCCTGCCGGCGTTCCCCCACCACCAGGACGTGCTCGAGATCGGGCGTCGATCCCAGCGCCTCCAGCCGCGCCAGGTAGTCCACGTTCTGCGCGCGCTCGGGGACAATGAGCATCCGCGCCTTGGCCTTCGCCAGCACGAAGGCGACGTCGGCGGGCCCGTTGTGGTGCAGGATCGGCAGCAGCGTGGCGCCCGCCGCGATGATCGCCTGGCTCAGCACGCTGGCTTCCCACCAGCCCGGCATCTGCACCGCCACAACATCGCCCCTGCGGATGCCGAGGTGCTGCAGCCGCGCCGCATAGGCGCGTGCGAGCTCGTGCCGTTCCGCCAGCGTCAGACGTCTCGTCGGCCGCTCCGCCGAGTAGAATTCCTGGTAGCGATCGGGATAGCGCAGGCTGCCGGAAAGCCAGACATCGTTGAGGGTCTCGCGGCCGTAGATCCCCTCGGCATGCCAGCGCCGCCGCAGGTCTTCGCGATCGGCCCGGATCCTGCGGAACACATCCTCGGCGACGGACGGCTGTGTCATGGGGGCCCCTCTCAACTGAACGCGTAGCGATCGGCGAACTGCGCCTTGACGGCGGGACGCGCGATTTTCAGGGATGGCGTGCGCGGCAGCGTCGGCACGAACTCGTAGGCCTCCGGGACGAAATAGGCGGGGAGATGTTCCCGCACGACGGCGTCGAGAGCGGCCTTGTCGGGCGGTCCGGCCCCGGCGCGCAGCTCGATGACCGCGATCGGCGCCTGGCCGAGGCGCTCATGCGTCACCCCCAGCACGACGGCGTCCTGGACGGCGGGGTGCAGCCGCAGGATTTCCGCGACCTTGTCCGGCAGTATCTTGAAACCGCCGCGGATGATCGCTTCGTCCGCCCGGCCGCGGATGTAGACGAACCCGTCCTCGTCCATCGACGCGAGATCGGTCGTGTTGACCCACTCGGGGCCGAACCGATCGGCCTTCACCTCCAGGCGTCCGACCTCGCCCGGGCTGACCGGCTTGCCGCTGTCGGCGTCGACGATGCGGATGCTCACCCCCGGCTTGGCCGGTCCGACGCTTCCGAGCTTGGTCTCGCCCCATTCCCGGTAGCCGCGAAGGGTCCAGCCGGTGATCCCGCCGATGAACTCCGATGCGCCGTAGTCGATCAGAACCGGTATTCCGTAGGCGGCTTGGAACGCCTTCTGCCGCACGGGATCCAGCGGCGCGGTTCCACTCCTGACCGCGACCAGCGATCCGAGTTTCTCCTTGGGGACCTTGGCGTCCAGCACCATGTTGATCATCGCCGGAACGAGGCCGGCCGCTTTGGGCTTGTACCGCGCGACCGCCTCGGCCCATTCGCACGGATCGAACTTCTGGTGCAGGCTGACCCGACGCCCGAAGTAGAGCGACGTGAGGATTCCCATGAGCCCGGCGGAATGGGCGAAGGGATTGTGCAGGATAGCCGTGTCCTGCATCTGCACGATCTGATGCTCGGCCGCGGCCTTCGCCGCCTCCCGGGACGGCGCGGCCGCCAGCAGCCCCTGCTCGAGATCCGGGATCCTCAGCGGGAAGCGCTTGGGAGCGCCGGTCGTGCCGCTGGTCATCCGCTCGATCGCGTATCCCGGCAACGGCGGCCGGTGAGGGCCGGACCCCATCCGTTCAAGCCCCGTGCGAAACGCCACCGAGCCGGACTCGAAGTCGATCTCGATACCCGCGCTCCCGGCGGCGCCGACGGCCTCTGCGAACCCCGGTATCGCCCAGTCGGCGGGCGAGCCCACCACGGCCGCCAGCCGAAGGTCCGCGATTTCGTCGATCAGGCGCGCCGGCGGCTGATGGGGATTGAGGGGGGACACGAAGCGCTCCCCCTGCAGCACGCCCAGGATCGCCGCCACCGCTTCCGGCACGTTACGGGCCATCCAGCCCACGGGGGCGAACCCGGGCGCGCCGGCCTCGTCCAGCAGGGACTGCACCTTCGAAGCCGCCGCGCTCAGCGTTCCCCAGGTGAATTCCGCGCCCCCGAACTCCAGCGCGACAAGCTCCGGATTCAGGCTGGTTATCGCGGCAAGACGTTCGCTGAATTTCATTTGGAGCCAACCAGGGGACGCATCGACTAGGACACGGGAAGTCCCAGCACGCGCTGGGAAATGATGTTCCGGCGGATCTCCGACGTCCCCGCCGAGATCGTCTTCGAGAATGAGTTCAGGTAGAGGCTGACCCACCGCGCGTTCTCGTCCGAACGGTCGAGGGCCTGCGGCCCGAGGATCTCCATCGCCGCTGCGAATATCCGCCGCCGAAGCTCGGTGTTGAACAGCGCGATGATCGTGCCCTCGGATCCCGGGACATCGTTGCGCGCACCCTTCGAGATGCTGACGTAGCTCATGGCCCGAAGCGCGGCGACGTCGGCGCGCAACCCCGCCAGCGTCGAGGCGATGGCGTCATCCTTGATCGCCGGACGTCGGCCATCGGGCGCGCTGGTCCGCGTGGCGAGCTCAATCAGTTCCTCGACGACGCGGGACAGCTCGATCTGGTCGGCCAGCGCCGCGGTCCCACGCTCGAAGCCGAGCGTCGCCATGGCCACGCGCCACCCGTCATCGACGTCCCCCACCACGTGGGTGAGCGGAATGCGGACATCGTCATAGAAGACCTGACAGAACTGCGCCCTGCCCTCCATGGTCATGATCGGGCGCACCTCGATCCCCGGCAGGCGCATGTCGCCGATGACCCAGGTGATGCCCCGATGTTTCGGGGCGTCCGGATTGGTGCGGACCAGAAGCTCCTGGTAGGTGGCGTGCTGGGCTCCACTCGTCCAGATCTTGCTTCCCGACACCACGAGATGGTCCCCGTCGATGCGCGCGCGGGTCTCCAGCGAGGCAAGATCCGATCCCGCGCCCGGCTCCGAGAAGCCCTGACACCACGCCGTCTCCCCCCGCAGGATCAGCGGAAGATGATGCTGCTTCTGAGCCTCGTCGCCGCGCGCCATGAGGGTGGGTCCAGCGTGGTTGAGAGCGATGAAGAACAGCCCGGCGGGCGGCGCCTCCGCGCGGGCGTATTCCTCATGCCATATCAGCTGCTGGGTAAGCGGCAGTCCGCGACCGCCATATTCCGCGGGCCATGCTATGCCGGCCCACCCGGCGTCGAACTGCTTTCTCTGCCAGGCCTGGTCGAATGCCAGCATCTCCGGGCCCTCGGCCGGCCGGGGCCCGGCGGGCACGTTGTCGGCCAACCAATCCCTGACCTCCTCGCGGAAGCGGGTCTCGTCGGGGCTTGAATCAAGATTCACGTTCGTCCCTCGTGTCAGGCGGCGGGCCGCTCGAGAAGCGCCGTCTCCTGAAGCCGAAGCGAGCCTCCGAGCTGGTCCAGCACATGCATTCTCTTCTGGAACCAGTGCGCGTCGCACTGCGCCGTGAAGCCCATCGCCCCATGCAATTGGATATTGGCGGCCGCGTTGCCGAAGCCGGCCTTGCTGGCCACGATGCGGGCCGCCCGCGCCTGGAACCCGGCGTCGGCGCGCCGACGGTCAATCGACACCGACGCGAAGTCGATCAGCGCCTGTGCCGCCTCGGAACGCACCAGGCAATCGGCGCAGCGATGCTGCACCGCCTGGAATGAACCGATCGGGCGGCTGAACTGCTCGCGGAGCTTGACGTAATCCAGCGCCATATCGAGCGCGGCGCGACTGGCGCCCAGCATCAGGGCGGCATTCAGCAGGTGCGCCTCGGACACCAGCGGATCGTCGCCGAGCGCCAGGGCCGCGACCTTTCCGCCGACGAACCGCGCGCGGGCGTGTGGAAGCGAATTGTCCAGGCCGCTCACCGCGCGACTATCCCATGTCGCGTCGCTCACCAGCGCCATGCCCTCGGCGCTCCAGATGATCCAGTCGCTCGCCATATCGCCGTCAATGAGGAGAAACTCCCCCTGGGGCCTGGCCAGATCGACCGGCCCGAGCGGTATCGCGAACGCGGCGCTGCGGGAGCCCGCGGCTAGCTGCGATCCGGCCACCAAATCGTCGGCGTGCGCCGCCATCTTGGCGCCAAGCACGGTGGCCAGCAGCACCGGGCTGACCAGGGCCCGCCCGGCTTCGCGGAACACGATCTGCTCTTCGATCAACGAGCCGCCAGATCCTCCGACCGCCTCGTCCAGGCAGATGGCCAGCCAGCCCAGGTCCGCCAGGGCCGGGAGGGAGGTGGCGTCCCGCGCCGCCTCGTCACCCAGGCGGCCTACGGGCAACTCGGCCGCCAGAAACCGCTTTGCCGCCGCCGCGATTTGCTCCTGTTCTGCGGTGGGAAGCAGGTCCATGCCGAACACGATCTCCGTCAATCCGCCCACTATACGCCGGCCTAAATGCCCGGACAAGACGACGGATTGGTATTTTGGGGATCCAAGAGGATACTTTATCGGAACCACATACCCGCTCTGACGCGCGGCGGGACGATCAGCGTCTGAGGCCCTGGGGCGGGCCCAAACCGCGCGCCAGCAATCAGGTCGGCTTCAAGTGCCTGGTTGCGCTGTCGAGGTAGTTGGTCATGTTCCGCCGGGCCAGGGCGCCGTCGCCGTCGATGACGCACTCGGCCGAAGCGATGAAGAACGCCTCGATTTCCTTGGTGAGGGGCCATGCGTCGCCGGAGATCTGGCGGACGAAACCAGTCAGGATCATGGCCAGCAGTTCGATGACGCGATTGCCGCAGCTGGCGCCCAGGGTATCGTACATGGATCGTATGGTGTCTCGACGGTTCGCCATGCTGTCGTCGGCGGCATACTGACGACACGCCTGCGCCAGGGCCTGCTTGTGCTCGTCGCTCCCGCGCAGCGCGGCCAGTTGCGCGAGGTTCCCCAGCAGATCGACCCGCACGGCCAGGACGTCGGTCAGACGCACCTGCATGCCGTTCAGGTAGGCGATCGCCGACTGCACGGTGTAGTCGGGAGAAGGAAGCCCGACGAACAGGCCGCCACGGGGGCCCCGCCGGGTGCGCACCAGGCCGTGGGTTTCCAGGATCCGGATAGCCTGGCGGAAGACACCGCGGCTCGCCCCATAGCGGGCTTGCAGTTCAGGCTCCTCACCGACCTTTTCGCCGGCGGGCAGGTTCCGCTCCTTGAGGTCGTCAGCGATGGCCATGGCGATGACCTGGGCCCGTTTTTCCGGCGTCTCGCGCTGATAGCGTCCGGGGCTGAGGTTTGGTCGGCCAACCCCTATGCGTTGGGAAATTCGTTCGCGACGCTCAAGAGAGGTCAGGACGAGGTGGCCAGCCAGCGCCACTTCCCCGGCAATGATCGCCTCGACGAGGTCCGACAAGGCCGATGCGGATTTGGCGCGCGTGGCCTCGTCGGGACCGACCTCCTGCAGATCGGGGCGCACGTACATGGTCAGGACCCGCGCCAGGGCCCGCAGGAACAGACCCATCACCGGATTTTCCGTCGCGTCGGCGATGGCGATCCGAAGACGCATGGCGTCGAGGTGCCGCTGGGTCGGATCGGTGACCGCGGCGAATTCCCGGGTTTTATCGCGCAGGCGCAGGCAGCTCTCACGGCTCAACTTGCCTGCGGCGAGCTCAACGGCTCGCACCTCGATCAGGCGCCACGCCTCGTATTGCTCCCCCACCGTGACGTCGCAGAGCTCAAGATAGGTGCTGATCGAGCGCGAGACCGCGGCGGCCGGCGCGCTGGTGACGACGAGTCCCCGCCCACCGCCGCGCTGCATGACGGCGACGCCGTGCCGCTCCACCTGCCGGATGGCCTCGCCCAGCGTGGCGCGGCTGACGTTGTAGCGCGCTATCAGCTCAGCCTCGGAGCCGATGAGTTCCCCCACCGGCCAGCCGCGCGCCTCGATGTCTTCCATGATTTTCTCGGCGATGACCTCGCCGAGCTTGCGCCTGCGCGCGGGGATCTCCCCAACTCCCTCGGCGGCCATCAGCTTGCCCCTCTCCTCGGGCGGCCCCTGTCGCCAGGGCTCGATTTCAAGACGACCGCCTTGGCCTGCCCCTCGGCGGGAAGACTAGGCGACGCGACTGTCTCGGGGCAGGTCAAGCGCACGTTCCGCAATGATGTTGCGCTGGATGTTCGAGGCTCCGCCGGCAATGGTCAACCGCAGGGAGGTCATGTTGTGACGCGCCCATATGCGGTGGGCAGCTTGCCCTACTCCCCCCTCTCCCGATCGCGCAAGCAGGAAGTCGTCACCGATGAGGTCACGGCCGATGAGATACATCTCACGGGCCATGTTGCTCCCATTCAGCTTCATCATGAGGGGAAAGTGGCCGCCCTCCTCCCCGGCGGCGGTCAGGGAGAACTCGCGATAGGAAGAATAACGGCTCGCGAGCAACCAGCCATACAGGGCCGCAAGTCGATCGCGGATGTCGGGGTCCTGGATCGCCGGCCGGCCATCGCGGACCGTGTCCTTGGCTAGCCGCACAAGCCGGTTGAACATGGATTCGCTGTAGAGATTGCCGTTCAGGTTCGAACGCTCATGCTTGAGCGTCGTGCGCGACACCTCCCACCCGCGGCCGCGGGGCCCGACGATCAGGTCGGCGGGAGTCTTCGCATCGTCGAAGAAGACCTCATTGAACTCCGAGTCCCCGGTGACCTGCCGCAACGGACGGATCGTGATCCCAGGTTGCTTCACATCCACGAGGAGGTAGGAAATCCCCTGGTGCTTGGGCGCATCCGGCTCCGTCCGCACCAGCATGAACATGTACTCTGACTCATGCGCGCCCGAGCTCCAGACCTTCTGGCCATTGATCACCCACTGGTCGCCGACCAGTTCGGCTTTCGTCTGGACAGCCGCCAGATCGCTGCCGGCGCCCGGTTCGCTGTAACCCTGCGACCAGCGGATCTCTCCCGAGATGGTCTTGGGGATAAAGTATGCCTTTTGCGCCTCAGTGCCCCACGCCAGGAGCGTGGGCGTGAGCAAGCCGATACCCCGGTCCCGAATCTCCATCGGCGCCTTGGCGTCGGCGAAACACTCCCGGAGGACCTGCGAGCGCAGCAGGTCGGGCGCCTGCTCCGAACCGCCGTACTGCCGCGGGATATTGCGGTAGAGATAGCCCTGTTCCGTGGCGCGCGCCCGGAAGGCTTGAACGGCTCCGCGATCCCGGGGATCCTTCGGCGGCCAGTTCTGGGCGAGAAACTTCCTGACCTCCCGGCGATATTCCTCATACTCGGGTCCAAAGCTTAGATTCATCCGCGCCCTCGCTTCGAAGAAAAAGATCTTATCGTCAGTTGATTCTTGTCAGTAATTTCAAGCACAATACATCTGGTCACTCAACGTCGGCCGCCAAGGATTCCAGATTATGCGCGACGATAACTCGCCCGAATCTGAGATATAACCTGACGCGCCGCCGACGCCGGCTTGGCCCCGTCAGCCACAAGGGGTGCGCGGCGAGCAACAGGTCTACCTTTACATCCACGACCATATTTAGTATCCGATTTCTCTGGGAGCAACAGAAATTTGGTGGCGATCGCCACCAAGAGGGATGTATGCATGGATTTCCGCCTGTCCGAGCAGCAGACGCAGTTGCAGGAATCACTCGACCGCGCCCTGGGAGAGGTCCTGGGAGAACGCGGTCTCCACACCTTCATCGATGGTGAAGCGGGCGTCGACCAGGCCGTCTGGCGATTGCTCGTGGACTTCGGGGCCACGAATTGCTGCCTCCCCGAGGCGTACGGCGGACTTGGGCTTGAGATGATCGACCTGGCCCTGATCGCGGAGATCCTGGGGTGGCATGGCGCCCCTGGGCCGTTCCTGGGGCATGTGCTTGCCGGGCTTGCCATCGCCACGGGCGGCGATGGCGAACAGAAAGCCCGCTGGCTGCCGCGGCTGGCGAGCGGCGACCTGGTGGGAACGGTCGCCCTGGCGGAGGGCGATGGCGAGTGGCTTCCTGACACCTGGACCCTCGATGCGTCCCCGCTCCTCTCGGGCGAAAAGCGCAACGTCCTCAACGGCCGGGACGCCGGCCTGATCGTGGTGGGCCTGAAGGGCGGCGATCTGGCGATCGTCGAGGTCGGCGACGGACAGGTGACCTCAGTCCCGATGGACGGCGTCGACCGCACCCGCCGCCTGGACATCGTGCGTTTCCACGACGCCCGCGTCGACAGGCTGCAGATGCAGCGGGATCTCGCGCAGACCGTCATAGACGCCGCGCTGGTGCTCTTGTCGGCAGATTCGTTCGGGGGCGCCCGCCGAGCGGTGACGATGTCCGTCGAATATTCGAAGACCCGCGAGCAGTTCGGCGTTGCGATCGCGAACTTCCAGGCCCTGCGCCACCAGCTGGCGGACATGGCGCTGCAGACCGAGCCCTGCCGGGGGCTCTACTGGTATGCCGCGCACGCCTTCGATCACCTCCCCGCCGAGGCAAGTCTCGCCGCCGCGCTGGCGAAGGCGCACACTGCGGAAAGCTATCTGCAGGTCGCCCGGGCGGCCGTCGAGGCGCATGGCGGGATCGGCTACACCTGGGAACACGGCATCCACATCTGGCTCAAACGCGCGGTCTTCGACTGGGGGTGGATGGGGCCTCCCCGGAAGCATCGCGCCAGGGCCGCTGAACTCGCGGGCTGGTGAGCGGGCGCGCCCCGTTCGCCGAATTCGCCAATCCGCCGCAAGGACATCTTTCATGGCAGACTATTCCAAGTTTCCCGCCCTCCTGGTCGAGCGGAGCGGCGAAGACGGCAGCGTCTTCGTCGTCTCCATCAACCGCCCGGACCGGATGAACGCGATCGATCCGCAGAGCCACACCCAGCTCGGTCGGATCTGGCGGGTCCTGGACCGCGATGACGACTGCAAGGTCATCGTGCTCACGGGGGTCGGCCGCGCCTTCTGCACAGGCATGGACTACAAGCGTGACCGTGGCGGCGAAGCTGGACCGCCGCGTTACAGATCCATGCGGGCGCGGCCTGGGGCTTCGAAGCTGGTCGACTACGTCCTCGAAGTGGAGAAGCCGATCATCTCCATGATCAACGGCCCGGCGATCGGTCTTGGCCTGATCCTGGCGCTCTTGGGCGACATCACGGTCGCGAGCACCGACGCCAAGCTCGGCGACACGCACGTCAACGTCGGCATGACGCCGGGTGACGGCGGTGTCCTGTTGCTGCCGATGCTGCTCGGCATGAACAAGGCCAAGGAGATGCTGCTCACCGGCGACCTGATTTCAGGGGAAGAGGCCGCCCGCATCGGCCTGGTCAATCACGCCGTGCCTCCGGACGAGTTGCGCGACTTCACCATGGCGATCGCAGACAAGCTCGCCGGCAAGGCCCCCTATGCGCTGAAGACGGCCAAGGCCTCATTGAACATGATCCTGCGGCGGCGCGCCCTGGATGTCCTGGACCTGAGCCATCTCTACGAACAGATCGCCATGCGAACCGAGGATTATCGGGAAGGCCTGCGCGCCCTGGTGGAAAAGCGCAAAGGTCGCTTTACGGGTCGTTGACGCCGGCGGCTCGCCGCCCGATTCAGCAGCGAGCCGGCTGACCCGCAGGCCGTCGTGAAGGCAAATCGGCAAACAAGGGAGAATGATCATGCGGTACCGAGCGCTGGGTCGCACCGGCATCAAGGTGAGCTCCTACTGCCTGGGCGCGATGATGTTCGGGGCCAACGGCAATCCTGACCATGCGGATGGAATCCGGATCATCCACAAGGCCTTGGACGCTGGGATCAACTTCATCGACACCGCCGACATGTATAGCCGGGGCGAATCCGAGGAGATCGTCGGCAAGGCGCTTAAAGGCCGGCGCGACGACATCGTGCTCGCCACCAAGGCGCACTGGCCGATGGGAAACGACCCGAACCATCAGGGCAATTCGCGGCGCTGGCTGACCCGCGAGATCGAGGCTTCGCTGCGCCGCCTGCAGACCGACCACATCGATCTCTACCAGATCCACCGGCCTTCGCCGGATACCGACATCGAGGAAACGCTTTCGGCCCTCACCGACCTGATGCGGGCCGGCAAGGTGCGCGCGATCGGGTCTTCGACCTTCCTCCCATCGGAGATCGTCGAAGCCCAGTGGGTCGCGGAGCGGCGCGGACTGGCGCGCTTCCGCACCGAGCAACCGCCGTATTCGATGCTGAGCCGCGGCATCGAACGCGAGGTGTTGCCCGTCTGCGAGCGGTACGGAATGGGTGCGATGGTGTGGAGCCCGCTCGCCATGGGCCTGCTGACCGGCCGGTACCGCAAAGGCCAGCCACAGCCCGACAGCCAGCGCATCAAGAAATTTCCCGGGCAGATGTCCGACGACACCAAGCTGGAGGCTGTCGAGCAGCTGATCGCCGTCGCGGAGGAGGCCGGGCTGTCGCTGACCCATATGGCGATGGCGTTCGTGGTGGCGCATCCGGCGGTGACGTCGGCGATCATCGGCCCGCGCACCATGCAGCAGCTCGACGACGTCCTCGCGGGCGCGGAGCTCGGTCTTGATGACGAGATCCTGGACCGGATCGACCAGGTCGTTCCGCCCGGAAGCGACGTGGGGCGGCAGGAGTTGGGCTACAAGCCGCCGGCGATTGGACAATCAGGTCTGCGCCGCCGTCCATCCGCCGAGCGAGCAGCCGCCTGAGCGGGGCGGCGTCTCACGACACCGCACCTAGCCGGCGGCCGACATCGCCCCCTTCTCCCGCCGTTGCAGGTCCCCACGGAGGTGGACGCCGGCAAGCAGGAAGACCGGGACCGCGGCGAGGCCGAACAACAGCGAGACGACAACGGCGTATCGCAGCGAATCCGACACGTACCCCAGCAAGATGAGCTGGTCGCTGATATGGCCGATCAGCATCGGCCCCAGGCCCAGGCCCACGACGCTGGACGCGAACTGGACGGAGGCCGCCGTGAACGCCCGCATCGCGGGCGGCGACAGGGACTGCGCGCAGGTCCACATGCAAGGCACGAACATGTGCGTCAGAATGCCTCCGAGGAAGCCGAGGGCCAGCGAGAGCCTCAGGTCGTCGATCATGAACTGGCCCGCCGTCGCCAATACCCCGAGCAGGCCCGCCACGGCCGGGATCCACAGATACCAGCGAATGTCTTTCTTGGTCAGGCGCGAGGCCAGGACGCCCCCAAGGGTCATGCCGATCATGCCCGAGACGCCTACGACGACCGCCAGATAGAAGCCAACCTCGCCCAGGGGCAGCTTGAAGACCCGGCTGTAGAAGGGGGCGCTCCACGATCCCACGGTGTTGAGCAGAAAGGCGTGGAGCCCGACCCCGATCACCAGATAACGCAAGGATCTGGTGCGCCACAGAGCCCCGAACACGGCGCCCAGCGGCATGACTTCGGCGCCTTCGTGGTCCTGGCCGCCACGCTTGGGCTCCTTCAGCCACCAGACCGCCGGCGCCAGCGCCAATCCCACCAGCCCCACGCCAATGAGCAAAGTGCGCCAGCCGAGCACCTGCCCAAGCGAGCCGCCCAGGAAATAGCAGAGAATGACGCCGGTCGGGACGGATAGCGCCCAGATCGCATTGGCCTTCACCCGTTTGTCGGGTGGGTAATAGTCGGCGATCAGCGACTGGCTGGTGGCGGTGCAGGACGCCTCGCCCACGGCCACGCCCATCCGGCAGACCACCAAGGCGCCGAAACTCGTCGCCAGTCCGGCCGCGGCGGTCAGCCCGCTCCAGGTCGCCAATGCGCCGCTCAAGAGATTCTTTCTCACGACGCGGTCGGCGAAGCGGGCGATCGGAAAGGATGCGAGGCAATAGACCAACGCGAACGCCAGGCCCGTCAAGGCGCCGAGTTGGGCGTCCGAAAGGTGCAGCTCAGCCTTCATCGGCTCCTGCAGGATGACGAGTATCTTCCGGTCGATGATATTGAGGCTCGAGACCAGGAACAGGACGGCAAGCGCGACCCACGCAGGCCTGGACTGGCTCTTCGCGATACTGAACATCCTCGTCTCAGCCACCGAATGATCTCCCGCTCCTTTTCCTGTATCGCGCGCCGCGGCCGCGGCCGTGGCTGGCGCGCGGGCCGCGCCGTATGCCTCTGCCGTTTGAGCTGGAGCTTCGCCGACGTCAAGCTGGAGCCGCTGATGTCTTGCGGTATTAGTGTCCTATTGGATCACCACGTCAAGCCGTCACCGGAGCCCCGTCAAACGCCGGGACCACCTCCACCCGATGGCCGGGAGTTACAGCGCGCGAGCGTGATCATGCCCTATTTGGCATCATCATCCCAAACCGGCTTGCGTTTCGCCAGGAAGGCCGCCGGTCCCTCCTTGGCGTCGGGGTGATCGCGATGACGCGCCAGTATTTCGTATCCATTATCGTAGGCCTGAGCGATCGGCAGATCGAACGACTCCCAAAACGCCCGCAGCGACCCCGCCACCGCCTGCGGGGATCCCGCCGCGGCGAAGGCCGCCAGTTCCATGGCCCGCTCAAGAAGGCGGTCCGGAGCCAGCACCTCGCTGACCATGCCCGCCGCAAGCGCCTGGCTGGCGTTCAGCCGCTCCGCCTTGCCCAGGATCATCATCCGCAGCAACGCGCCGGTGTCCATGCGGCGGGAGAGACCGATTGGCTCCAGCGCCGTCACCTGACCGATGTTCACGTGGGTGTCTGTGAACTGGGCCGCCTCACTGGCGATCACGATGTCGCAGTCGGCGACGAAATGCAGTCCCGCGCCCGCGCAGATGCCGTTCACCGCGCAGATCGACGGCTTGAAGATCTTGCACATCCGAGGGGTGAAATAGGGCCGCGTCGCCAGTCTTTCGGCGAGCGGGAGGGCCGCCGAGTTCTGCAGCCCCCGCGCATCAGCCCCGGAACAGAAGGCGCGCCCCTCGCCCGTGAAGACCAGCGCCCGGACGCCAGGATCCTCGCCGGCCGCGGTGATGACCTCCGCCAACTCGCGGATCATCGGACGCGTCAGGGCATTGAGCTGCGCCGGGCGATTCAAGGTGATGATCAGAACGCCGCCATCACGCTCGACACGGACCTCACCTTCGCGCGGCAGGACCGCCGGAGGGTCTTCGCTGGTCATCCGTTCCTCCGTTTTCTCGCCGGGCCGGCCGAAGGCCTGGCGGACAGGCTTGCGATCAATAGGCAAAAAGCTCGCGCACGCGCCCCGCGATGGACGCCGCGCAGGGAACCTGACTGGCCTCGATATCCCGCGCATAGGCGATCGGGGCGTAGTCGGCGCCGAAATGGGTGGCCGGCGCCTTCAGGGTCGAGAACAACTCGGTGTTCAGGGTCGTAGCGATCTGCGCGCCGAGGCCGCAGAACTCGGTGGCGGCATGGACGATCAGGGCGCGGCGGGTCTTCTTCACTGAATCCAGCACGCGATGATAGTCGAGCGGCACAAGCGAGCGCAGGTCGATGACCTCGGCGCTGACGCCCTCCTTCTCAAGCTCCTCGGCGGCGAGGAGACACTGCTGCACCTGCCAGCCATAGGTGATCAGGGTGACGTCCGCTCCCGGACGGCGGATCCTCGCGACGCCCAGGGGGATGCGATAGTCGCCCTCCGGGACCTCCTCCTTAAGGGACCGCAGCAGCTTCGAGGATTCGAGATGAATACAGGGGTCCTCGTCGAATATGCAGGAGGTCAGGAGGCCCTTCGCCTCGATCGCCGTGCTGGGGTAGATCACCTTCAGGCCCGGCACATGCAGCAGCCACGCCTCAAGCGACTGGGAGTGCTGGGCGCCGAAGCCGCCGACCCCGCCGCCGACAAGCACGCGGATCGTGAGCGGCAGGTGGGTGGCGGAGCCTGACATGTAACGTTGCTTGGCCGCGTGATTGGCGATCTGATCCAGGCACACGCCGAGGAAGTCGCAGAACATGATCTCGGCCACCGGCCGCATGCCCACCAGCGCCGCGCCGATGGCGGCGCCGATGATGGCCTGTTCGGCGATGGGGGTGCTTCGGACCCGCTCGCGACCGAACTTGGCGAACAGCCCCACGCTGGTCTTGAAGACGCCCCCTGGAGGGCCGACGTCCTCACCCAGCAGGAATACGTTGGGGTCATTCGCCAAGGCCAGTTCCTGCGCGGCGCCGATGGCCTCGAACATCGCCATGGTCCTTGTCGGACCGGGGGGCGGAGCGACGTCGGCGCGAACCGGATAGCAGCCTCGCCGCGGCGCGACGGTGGGGTCGCCGTAGACGTCCAGCAGCTTCTCGCTCACAGGCGTCACCGGGCTCGCCAGCGCGAACTCGATGGCCGTGTTCACTTCCTCCTGGGCGTCGCGCTCGATCTCGGCCAGTTCCGCATCCGTGCAGACGCCGCTGCGGATCAGCAGATCCCGGGTACGGGGCGCCGGCCAGGCCGCCTTGCCGGCCGTGAGTTCCTCCCGGGTGAGTTGGGGACTGTCGCCGACGCCGGCATGCGGGGCCAGCCGCAAGGTCAAGGCCTCGACGAACACCGGCCCCTCGCCCCGGCGAACCTTGGCGATGACGTCCTTCATCCCATTGTAGAAGGCGATGGGATCGTTGCCGTCGAGCTTGACGCCTTCGAAGCCATAGCCCGCCGCGCGCGAGGCGAAGTCGCGGCTGGCCGTATACTCGGCGACCGGGGTGTATTCGCCGATCTGGTTGTTCTGACAGAGGAAGACCACCGGCAGTTTCCAGACTCCGGCGAGATTCATGGCTTCGTGCACGGCGCCGATGCTGGTCGCGCCATCGCCAAAATTCACCACGGTGACCCGATCCTGGCCGCGCATCTGGGTCGCCAGGGCCAAGCCGTTCGCGATCGGGGCGCCCGCCCCCACGATCGCCGTGGTCAGCATCGAACCGGAAGCCGGATCGGAAATGTGCGGAGAGCCGCCCTTGCCCTTGTTGACGCCGTCCCGACGACCCAGCGCCTCGGCGAAGAGTCCCTTCAGGGGAACGTTCTTGGCGACCTGGTCGTGGATGCCGCGATAGGTGGTGACCAGATAATCCTGCGCCCCGGTGAGTTGGGCCAGGACGGCGGGAATGGCTTCCTGGCCGGTCATCGGCCAGTAGGTGAACTGGAACCTGCCGCTTGAGAGCCCGCCCTGGATGGCCCTGTCGACCTCGCGGATCCGCGACATGGTCCGGTAGATGTCCTTCAGGACCCCAGGATCGATGCCCAGATCTGCATCACGGACTTGCGCCATCTCGGAACCCTTCTACTGACTTCGCACCGGCCTCACAGGGAGCCTCTCCGGCATCTGAACGACAGCCGGGCCGACCGGCGGTCTCATCGCGCGCGGTCCGCGGATCAGGCGCCCGGAGTCTTGTCCAGGCCGCCCTGGTGGAAAAAGAACACGCGGGATTTGAAGCGCCACCGGCCGCCCACGCGCTCATAGGAATCCTGATATTGTCCGGTGTAGCTGCGGATTTCCCCGGTGTAGCAGACGCTATCGTGGACGCAGGTTCCCGACGCCTGATCGCCACGCAGGTCGAGGATAAGGTCGTGGATGGTTTTCGTGCCGCCCGGCGCCAGGCGCGCATAGAAGGCCCTGAGATCAACTTCGCCGACAACGCGCACGGCCGCCGACTCGCCGTCGGGCGCCCGCACTTCGAAACTGCCGTCCGCCGTGTAGAGATCAGCAGCCTCGGGGCAGTGCGCGCGAGTCACGGCGGCGGCGTAGCGCGCCACCAGTTCCCGGATCTCCGCCCGATCCTCCAGGGCCACAATCCGCAACCGAAGCTCCTCGACCAGCGGATCTCGAAGATTCCCCACGAAGCTCTCCCTTTCACCACAGCCCTCGGCGGCTCGCCAACTGAGGTGGCCGGCCTTCGATGGCGCGGCGCTCATCGCAATGTGAGAGCCCTTAATAGTATTCTATTGGGGCCGGTCAAATAGTATTCCATTGGAACCGGGCCAGAGAGCGCCCCACCCGGATTGTCGGAACGCCCGCAACCTGGCCACGGCTGGGGCTGGGGCTGGGGCTGGGGCTGGGGCTGGCCGAACACCATCGGGGACTCGCGGATCGGCCCTTAGGTGATCAAAAAATCCTGAGGTCCAAGGATACTCATCCGCACGCTACCCTTCGTCGAGTCCTGCGCGGAGACCCGAAGGCGGCGGATCGCCGGGGGGCACGCCCCAGGCAACGCCGCTCGCGCCTCAGCCTACTGAACCAGGTAGCTGAGCGTCAGGCCATAGGTCGCCGGCATGCCGGCGAAGCGCACGGTGGTGTCGAGGTTCCGGTTGATCGTCGTCGCATAGAAGGTGTTCCCTACATTGCGACCCCAGACCGACAGCTTCCACCGGCGGTCCTGCGACTCCACGCCAGCCCGCAGGTCGACGAGCGTGTAGCCCTTGACGTTGAGCAGAGGGAGATTGCCCAGCTGGCTGTTGGTGGCGCTCTGATAGGTCACGCCGCCGCCGACGAAGGCGTTGAGGTCCCCCGACACCGGCCAGCGGTAGTTGGCGTCCGAGACGAGTTGCCACTTCGGCGTGTTCGGGAAGGCCTCGCCCTTGAAGTCCACCAGCGCGCCATTGGGGTCGTAGTTGACGAAGCTGCCCCGGACCTGGGAGTCGATGTAGGAACCACCAGCCGTGATGGTCAGGCCGCGGACCGGAACCCAGGTCGCCTGGAGTTCTGCGCCGGTGATCTCCGACTTGGGGATGTTGACCAGCTTCAACAGCGGACCGAACACCGGGTCGAGAACGCGTCCCAGAACCTGCTTGTTGCGATAGTCGTAGTAGAAGACGGCGCCGTTCAGCTGCAGCGTGTTCTCCAGCAGGGTCGATTTGAACCCGGCTTCGTAGGCGACGACGGACTCCTGCTTCGCCGGCAGGTATTGCGCCGCCGCGGTCGCGCCGAGGGACGGATAGCCGCCGGCTTTGAAGCCCTTGCTGACGTTGGCGTAGAGGAGTGTGCCGGCCGCGGGATTCCACTCAGCCCCGAACCGCCAGGACAGGTTGTTCTCGTTCAGACGGCTGACGACCAGGCCGGGAAGCTGGGCTGCGTCGGCGGTGACGCAGCCGCCGGCGGGGATCGGCGGATGGGCCGGCAATCCGAACTGCCCGCGAACGAAATTCTGGAACAGCGTGAAATCCGCGGCGGCGTTTCCATCGCCGGAATCTGAGGAACAGCCGTTGAACCGGTTGCGGGTCTGCGTATACCGCGCGCCCGCATAGACATTCACCGTGTCGGTCACGTCGTAGTCGAAGTTGGCGAACACCGCCGAGGTCTTGACCCGCTGGTTATTGGAATCGTTGAAGTTGTTGAACAGCGCTCCGCCCAGGGGCACAAACAGGAAGGCCTGGGTGCTCTGGACCAGGACGTCGTGGTTCAACTCCCGCACATTGTCGTCGGCATAGCTGAGACCGACGGTGAAGTGGCCCCGGCTGGACAGGGAGCCGCTGGCCCGGAGTTCTTCCGAGATCGACTCGATCTTGCCGTTCGTCTGCTGGTTCAGGTTCGACAGGGTCGTGCCATCGATGTCCTGCAGCTGATCCTCGCGATAGTGGCTGTAGGCCGTCAGCGAAGTCAGGGTGATGTCGTTCGGCAGAGTGTAGTCGATCCGGCCGACGGCCTGAATGAAGGCGTTGTCCCGGGCGTAGCTCGGGGCCGGATTGAAGTCCGCCGCCCGGGCCTTGTTCGGCGCCAGCGGATAGGTGAGCAGGCCCGGCACGAATCCGGCGGCCGCCGGAACCGAAGGGGTGATCGCGATCGCCTGCCCGGCCTGGACGTCGGACTTGTCGAGATATCCGCTGACCGTGAGCTCCGCCTTGAGACGGCTGTTCGGCGTCCAGGCGAGGATCCCCCGCGCCTCGGAAAAGTCCACCGCGCCGTTCTTGGCGCCGGTGGTGTAGCTCTTCTGCCAACCGTCAGCGCTGTCGTGCTTGACCGCCAGCCGGACCCCGAGCGTGTCACTGATCGGGCCGCTCACGAAGCCGGATCCATTCAGCGTGTTGAAGTTGCCGTAGGTCGCTTCGGCGCCCGCCTTGAACTCGGCGGTGGGCTTGGCCGCAATGAAGTTGATGGCGCCGCCCGTGGCGTTCTGGCCGAACAGCGTGCCTTGCGGTCCCTTCAGCACTTCGACCCGATCGAGGTCGAAGTTCGCGCCGCGGGTCTCGATGGCGAAGGGGATCGGCGCTTCGTCGGAATAGATGCTCACGGTCGGGCGGCCGCCGAGGCTGATGTCGCTGAAGCCCACCCCCCGCAGGGTGTAGATCGGCGACCCCACATAGGAGTCGGCGAAGCTGAAGCCCGGCGTCACCTTCACCAGGTCGCGGACCTGGGTCACGCCTGCGGCGGCGAGCTGCTGGCCGGTCACCGCGGTGATCGACATGGGCACGCTGTTGAGCTTCTCCTCGCGCTTCTGCGCCGTGACCACGATCTCCGTGACCTGCGCCGCGTCGCTGGCGGCGGGCGTCGTGTCCGCAGCCCAGACGACACTGGGCGCTGCCGCCAGCACGAGCGCAGACGCCGTGGCCAAGGCTGCTGTGCGCAGGCCAGGCTTCTCAATGGAAATGGAGTTCGAGCCCCTGCCGGACGTCATGTCGCTTCCCCCGCCTTTGGCGACTTTGACAGCCGCGTGTTTTCCGGGAGCGTCTCAGGGATCCTGGTGAACCTTGCGGTTGGCCGCGTTTGGATCGCAATAATTTGACGTTTCCGTATGCCATGAGGACAACATGCTCGTTTGTCACCGTCAATTAAATTTTGACGCACGAGTATGTTTACATCTGATAACGAGAGGCCGCATTCGCGGGACATGGAAGAGGCGCGATGACAAAACCGACGTCGTCGGCGCGCACTGACAAGGCGCACCACAAACGGCAGAGCAAGCGCGAGGCCTTGCTGGCCGGCGCCGCGGCGCTGTTCAACGCCCGCGGGATCGCCGGAACGTCGTTGGCGGACGTGGCCGAAGCGGTCGGCCTGACGCGGGCCGGCGTCTACTACTACGTCAACGACCGCGCCGAGCTGGTTTTCCAGTGCTATTCGAAGTCCTGCGACCTGACGGCGGATGACCTCGCCAACGCCAGTCAGGCGGCGAACGGACTGGCGCGGATTCTGGCCTTCGTCCGCTGCGCCTTCGCGCCGGAGCGCCCGCAAGTCGCCGTTCTGAACGACGTCAACACCCTGGGCGAGCCGCTGGCGTCCATGGTCAGGGCGGCGGATGACCGCAACACCGCAGCCCTGATCGGCTTTGTCCGCGATGGCGTCGCAGACGGCTCGGTTCGTGGCTGTGATTGCGAGGTCGTGGCCCAGTGCCTGATCGGCATGATCAATTTCGCCCGCCTGTCCCCGCTCTGGGGCGGCGGCGCCAGCCGGACGTACCGGATCCACCTGCGGGACGCCGTATTGGCCCTGGTCGAGCATGGCGTCGCCACGGGCCCGGCCGCGTTCGTCTGTCCGCTGAATGCGGACGCGTTCCTGCCGGAACGGTTCAATGCCTTCGACCGCAAGCGGGCCTCGAAGCTGAAGCAGGATCAGTTGCTGGCCCAGGCCTCCCGCCGGTTCAACCGGGACGGCATCGAGGCCACGTCCATTGACGAGATCGCCGCGGAGCTCGGCGCGACCAAGGGCGCCGTCTATCACTACGTGAAGGACAAGCCGGACCTGGTCGTCCGTTGCTATGAGCGGGCGTTCGACATCTACGAGCGCATCGGCGCGGCCGGACAAGAACGCGGACGCAGCGGCCTCGAGCGTGGCCTCCTGATCACGCACCTCTTCACCCAGGCCATTCTCGGGCCGGTGTCGCCCCTCATGGCGCAACCCGGACTGGAAAATCTTCCGGACGAACAGCGACAGGCTGTCCGGAACCGGGCGGTGGGGATGAACAAGCTGTCGGCGCGCTTCCTTCGGGAAGGCATGGCCGACGGCTCCTGCCGACCCTGTGATCCCACGAACACCACGCACGTGTTCGCCGGCACGTTTGGCTGGCTGCCGAAATGGGTCCGGGCGGAAGACCCTCGGCCGCCGCGCAGGTTCGCCGATGAGATCTGCAACTTGCTGGCGTCCGGCCTGGCGGCCGCCCCCGACGAAATCTGAACAGGAGCAAACATGACCGACGAGTCTTCCGATTTTGTCGCGCCCGGCTTCGAGCGGGTCCGCGACCTGTTCCACGCCCAGTTCGGCCGGGATGAAGACGTGCCGGCCGTCGGCGCTTCCCTGGCGGCCTACCGGCATGGCGAACTGATCCTCAGCCTGTCGGGCGGGCATCGCGATCTGGAACGGCGCGTCCCGTGGACGCCGGATACGCTGGTGAACATCTGGTCTGCGACCAAGGGCGTGACCGGGATCGCGATGGGCCTGCTCGTGGATCGCGGGCTGGTCCGGTACGACGCGCCCGTCGCCGCCTACTGGCCGGAGTTCGCCCAGAACGGAAAGGCGCAGATCACGGTCTCGCAGCTCATGTCCCACCAGGCGGGCCTTCCCGGCTTTGCCGAGCCCACCGCCCTGGAGGACTTCTACGATTGGGACCTGGTCACCCGGCGACTGGCTTCGCAGGCGCCCATGTGGCCGCCGGGGACGGCGAATTCGTATCACGCCATGACGGTCGGGTTCATGGCCGGGGAGATCATCCGGCGCGTGAGCGGGCGGCCGATCGGCGTCTTCATCGCGCAGGAATTGGCCGAGCCCCTGTCGATCGACGTCTACGTCGGTCTGCCGGAGGCGCTCGAAGATCGGGTCGCGCCCCTCATTGCGCCGCCGAGCGGCGGGGAAGTTTCGCTGGAAGGTGCGCCGAAAGAAGCCGTGGCGGCCATGACCAATCCCGTGATGTCGCCGACGCTGCCCAACAGCCGGGCGTGGCGCGCCGCGCAGATACCGGCCGGCAACGGCCACGCGACAGCGCTCGCTCTGGCGAAACTATATGGCGCCCTCGCCCATGGCGGCGAGATCGACGGGGTCCGTCTCCTGTCGGCCGACACCATCGCCGCCATGTCGGCGACCCAGACGACCAGGGTCGATCTGCTGCAAGGGTTCGCCCCGCTGTGGTCCAACGGCTTCACCGGGAATCCCAACGGGATGTACGGCCCGTCAAAGAGTGCGTTCGGTCACCCGGGCTGGGGCGGATCGTTCGGATCCGCCGACCCCGTCACGGGGGTTTCGGTCGGCTATGTGATCAATCAGATGGCCGAGGGCATCGCGGGCAACCCTCACGCGACGGCCCTATGCCAGGCAATTCACGAAGGCCTGTGACAGGCGCTGTCGCCACGCCTGTGGGGCGTGCAATGCACCAGGAACTGACGTCTCGGTCGCTCCCCAGCCCTACGGCCAGCGCCGCGTCAACCACTAGGACCCGATCATCAACGATAATTTATAATATATTGATATTATTCATGATTTAAAGCAACGCTACTCCCACTCGATGGTCGCAAGCACCTGTAGATCTTTGTTTTTATTGAAATAACTTTTCCGAAGCCTGTACTTGCCCGAGCGGCCCACCGACGATTCCAAACCGCCTTGAATTCGTTGACGATATTTCTGTTAAAGTTTTTTCACCCCATCGCCATCTATCGGCGACTTTCGCCCTATCAAGGCGCTTCAGTGCATGTGAAATCGTGACGTGGTTGTAGCCCTTTAGGCCTCTGAGAAACAGCCGGTATACCGTCTGGTCGGGACCCAGGCTCAGCCGCAGGGGAAGGCCTCCCCCTCCCCAGCGCTCTTTGACACCATTCTGCGTGGCGGGCTCAGGGACACTTTCGGGAACCCCCGAGGCCGAGTTTGACGTCGCAGTTTGCGACATCAAAGCCGCGAAGCTTCACGCCCGGAGTTCCCGGGCCAGGCGCGACGCGACGGAACCCGACGGGTGAGTCCACCTCCGCTGCGACGGCGATCGCGAGCTCACAAAAGACCAGAGGGACCTCGGCAAGACCTCGCCGCCGACCAACCCAAGGGGCTCCATTTTGCGCGCGGATCGCCCCATCCACGGCGGCAACCGCGCCGTCGTTCAACTGCGGGATGTCAAACCCGGGCGCCAGGGACCTGATTCTCGAAATTGGTGCGCCCGCCGGCGATCATGCCGCCATCGACCACCAAGTCGTGACAATTGACATAGGCCCCTTCGTTTGATGCCAGAAACAGGGCCGCCTTGGCGATGTCGAGGGGCAAGCCGGAACGGTGGAGCGGCGTGGCCTTGGCGAGGTTGCGCGTCAGCTTCGCCATCTTGGCGTCGGCATGCTCTCTGTCGAGATCAGCCGCCGCCTTCGAACCCCCGAAGAAAATCGGCGTCGCGATCCCCCCCGGCGAAATACAGTTCACCGTGATGCCGAAGGGCCCGAGTTCCATGCCGGCCATCTGGGTTGCGCGGGTCACACCGGCCTTGGCGATGGAGTAGAGGTATCCTCCCATGTGGCCGCGCAGCGCCGCCACGGAGGAGTTGTTGATGATCGCGCCCCCGCCCTGCGCCTGCATGATAGGCGCAGCGTGCCGGATGCCGAAGAGAACGCTGCCGAGCAGCAGGTCCATGGCGTAGGCGAAGTCAGCGTGGGTGATGGTCGCAGCACTTCCCTGCGTTGGCCCCCCGGCATTGTTGAAGAGGCAGTCCAGTCGTCCAAATGCGGCGGTCGTCGCGTCGATCGCGGCCTTGATCTCTGGTTCCCGGGTGACGTCGGCCTGCACGAAACGCGCGTTGGGGCCCAGGACGGCGACCATCGCCGCGCCCTTGTCCGCGTTGCGTCCGGCAATCATCACCTTCGCACCTTCGGCCACGAAGAGCTCGACCGTCGCCTCGCCGATTCCGCTGGTTCCGCCGGTGATGAGGGCCGCCTTGCCTTCGAGCCGTCCGGCCATCTCAATTACCTTCCTGTGCAGACTGGAGTTCTAGGGTCCTGACCGGGTCGATCCCCACCGGCGTGTTATGGGCCAGAGCGAGGCAGACGGTTGGTTCAACACCGACGAGCCAAGGCCCCTCACGTCAATAGTGGATCGAGCCGCGTGCGCCGCCGCCGCAGGCAATCGCGTCCCCGTTGATCGCCACGCTGCGCGGCGAGGCGAGGAACGCTACGACGTCGGCGACTTCTCCGGCGTCGACAATCCGGCCGATCGAGATCCGCGCTCCAAGGCCTCGCTCGACCTCGGCGATCGTGGCGCCTCGCTCCGCGGCAAGCTCCGCCAGGCGGGCCGATGTGCGCTCCGTGCGCGTGGTCCCCGGATGCACAACGGTGACATTGACGCCCTTCGGGCCCAGCTCGTCGGCAAGGTTCTTGGTCATCGCTGCCACCGAGACATTGCGGACGGAGCCGACGATGGAGCCGGTCTGGCGCGCCGCCAGGCCGCTGACGTTGATGACGCGACCCCAGCCCGCCGCGATCATGTGCGGCGCCGCCTCGCGGGCGGTGCGAAGATAGCCCATGACCTTGACGTTCATCTCCGCCCAAAGGGCGGCTTCGGTCACGTCGGCGAGCAGGAGCGGCGGCGCCTGGCCGCCCGGCATGGCGGCGGCGTTGACCAGGATCTCCAGCCCTCCCAGCTGATTGACCACGGCCGCGACCAGCGCACGGACGGACTCGTCGCTGCCCGTATCCGCCTCTGCGCCGATCACAGTGCCGCCCGTCTCCAGGGCGAGGTCCTCCGCAGCCTGGGCCAGGCGCTCGGGATCGCGCGCCGCGATGGCCACGTCAGCGCCCTCCCGCGCGAGCTGCAGGGCGATCGCGCGTCCAATCCCCCGGCTTCCGCCACAGACCAGCGCACGCTTGCCCTTGAGTTGAAGGTCCATGGCTCAGGCGTCCTTTGCGATGCGCAGACGCCGGCTCAGAGCCCCATCTGCTTGGCGATGATGTTCCGCTGGATCTCGTTGCTGCCGCCGCCGATCGGACCGACGCGGGAGTCCCGGAAGAACATCTGCATGTCGTAGTCCATGGTGTAGCCCGCGCCGCCCATGATCTGCAGGCCCATGTCCGCGCACCGGAAGTTGGCGTCGGTGGAGATGGTCTTGGCCATGGCGGTCTCCGCCAGCGCCGGATCGCCGGCGTCGAGGAGCTCGGCGACGCGATGGGTGAAAAGCCGCGCCGTCTCGGCCAGCATGCGCATGTCGACGATCTTATGCTGCAGGACCTGGAAGCTGGTGATCGGCTGACCGAACGCCTTTCGCTCCCGGGCGTAGGCCAGGGTGTAGTCGACGATCTTGAACGAATTCCCCGAACTCACCGCCGCCAGGGCCATGCGCTCGCCGTTGAGGCAGCCCATGAGGTTGCGCCACCCCTTATTCTCCTCGCCCAGGATGTGGTCGGCGGGAATGCGCACGTCCTGGAGGAAGACCTCGTTGGCGTGGGTGGTCCGGCGCCCCAGCATCTCCAGGGGCCGGATCGTCACGCCGGGCGCCCTAGCGTCGAGAAGGAAGACGCTAACGCCGTTGCGGCCGGCGTCCATGTCGGTCTTGGCGATGAGCGCGATGTAGTCCGCCACATGGGCGCAGGTGATGTAGACCTTCGAGCCGTTGACGACATAGTGGTCGCCGTCACGGACCGCACGGGTCTTCATGCCCGCCACGTCCGACCCCCCGCCCGGTTCGGTGAGGCCGATGGCCATCTTTACCTCCCCGCTGATGATCTTCGGGACGATGCGGGCCGCCACGTCCTCGCGCGCGTGGCGCACGACGTGCATGCCGCCGTACATCACCGTGGTCAGATAGGCGGTGGCGATGCCGCCGTAGTGGTACGACATGGCTTCGATGAGCACCGCCAGGTCCTTCCAGCTTCCGCCCATTCCGCCGTATTTTTCGGGATAGATCAGTCCCATCCAACCGGCGTCCGCCAGGGCCTGGTAGGCCTCGTGCGGGAACTCGCCGGCCCGGTCGAGCTCTCGGATCTTTGACTCCGGCAGTGCGCGACCCAGAAGGTCGAGCACGCTGTCGTGCATCATCCTCTGCTCGCCGGAGAGGCCGGTGAGGTTCATGAACTGGCTCAATTCAACGCCCCTTGGTCTTGACCATAACGGAGGTGAATCCCTCCTGCACCGTCTGGCCGTCCTGATTGATCATCTCGAACTTCCGGATCAGGACACCACGGTCCGGCTTCGATTTCGACGGGCGGACTTCCACTACCGTGGTCCTCAGCCGGACGGTGTCGCCGAAGAAGACCGGCGCCTTGAAGTTCCAGTTGTCGATGCTCGACATGGCCAGCGCCGTGCCGTCGAGGTAGCCGATGCGGGTGCTGAGCCCGGTGGCGATAGACAGCACCAGGGCGCCATGCGCGATCGGCCGGCCAAAAGGCGTCGCGGCCGCATGGACGTGGTCGGTGTGGGCGGAATTGTAGTCGCCGGACAGGCCGGCGAACATCACCACATCGGCCTCGGTCACCGTCCGGCGCGGGCTCTCATGCACGTCGCCCACAGAGAATTCCTCCAGATAAAGTCCCATCTCGCTTCCTCCACTTGGTTCGGCAGCGCGCCGGAGGCGCGCGGTTGCCTCAGAAAAAGGCCTGCAGCGCCGTCTGCGCCCGGCCGAGGATCAGGGCGTGCACGTCGTGGGCGCCTTCATAGGTGTTCACCGTCTCAAGGTTCTGGGCATGTCGCATGACGTGGAAATCCTCATGGATCCCGTTGCCGCCGTGCATGTCGCGGGCGAGACGGGCGACCTCGAGGGCCTTGCCGCAGTTGTTGCGCTTGACGATGGAGATCATCTCCGGCGTCATCCGGCCTTCGCCCATAAGCCGGCCCACCCGCAGGGAGGCCTGCAATCCGAGCGCGATCTCGGTCTGCATGTCGGCGAGCTTCTTCTGCACCAGCTGGGTGGCCCCCAGCGGCCGCCCGAACTGGCGACGCTGGAGTACGTAGTCCCGCGTTCGGAGCCAACAGTCCTCCGCTGCGCCTAGGGCGCCCCAGGAGATGCCGTAGCGGGCGCTGTTTAGGCAGGAGAACGGACCCCCGAGGCCCGACACGCCGGGGAGCAAGGCGTCCTCGCCGAGCCGGACATCGTCGAGCACGATCTCCCCGGTCACGGAGGTGCGCAGCGAAAGCTTGCCTTCGATCTTCGGCGTGGAGATGCCCTTCGTCTGGCGATCAATCACGAAGCCCCGGATGGCCCCGTCGTGCGCATCGGACTTGGCCCACACCACCAGCACGTCGGCCATGGGTGCGTTGGAGATCCAGGTCTTGGACCCGTTGAGCACATAGCCCGCTCCGTCACGCCGCGCTCGGGTGGTCATGCCCCCGGGATCCGATCCGGCCTCGGGCTCGGTGAGGCCGAAGCAGCCGATCCATTCCCCGGTCGTCAGCTTGGGCAGATAGCGGCGGCGCTGGGCCTCCGTGCCGAAGGCGTGGATCGGGTGCATGACCAGCGAGGACTGCACGCTCATCATCGAGCGGTAGCCGGAATCGACCCGCTCGATCTCGCGCGCCGCCAATCCGTAGGCGACGTAGGAGGCGCCCGCGCCGCCGTAGGTTTCGGGGAGCGTCATGCCCAGCAGTCCAAGTTCGCCCATCGCGCGCAGGATCCCGCGGTCCACACGCTCTTCGCGGTAGGCGGCCACGACCTGGGGCGCCAGCTCAGCCTGGGCGAAGGCATGGGCGGACGACTGGATCATCCGCTCGTCGTCGGAGAGCTGATCCGCCAACAGGAAGGGATCTTGCCAGACAAACTCCGGCCGCGCGCCGGGCCGCGAGGCCGCAGACGCGTGTAAATCAACAGCGCTCAAGGGAAGTCTCCGGGTCAGTGGGGCTGCGGCGCGGCCAGCGGGCCCCGCCGGCCGGCGTCACCGCGCGGTCAGCTCGGCCTCGCCGCGCTTGGTCAGGACGCCGCGCAAAAGGATGCTGACGCTCTGGTCGATGTATTCCTCGAGGGTGCAGATGGTCTTCAGGTGCCACGACTTCAGCGCCCAGGCATGCGCGTTCATGACGATCTGGTAGGCGAAGAGCTCCGGATTGACGTCCCGGATGTGGCCGCCCTCGATACATTCCTGGATCACGTCGGCGATGATCTGGTTGGTCTGGGTCTCGCCGCGCTGGATGATCTCGCGCTTGTGTTTGGGAAGCGACTTCGTCGACCGGTAGGCCAGCACCGTGGCGGCCCGCCGCTCGTCGACGATGTGGCAGTAGGCCGAGATCGCCGCGACCAGCCGATCGAGGGGTGACGAGGCCTTGGCGATCGCGACGGGCAGCTCCCGCGCATAGGCTTCCACAACCTCGAGCAGGACCAGCAACAGGACGTCGTCCTTGTCGGTCACATACTGGTACACCAGCCCCGGACTGACCCCAGCAAGCTTGGCGATATCCTTGATCGTCGTTCGGAAGAAGCCGTCCTTCGCGAAAAGCTCGGTCGCCGCGTCGACGATCTGCTTGCGTCGTTTTTGGATGAGATCCGGGTCTTCGACCGCGCTCGCCACCGTATAGGACATTGATAGGACTCCTCGCTGAATGGTCGATCATTCAGCACCCCATGTCAACGCATGGTTGACTTCGTCTATCATGAGTCAAACCACTTTCGCTTCACGGAGTCCGGCGATCTCGCTTGAGGCGTAGCCCAGTTCGACCAGAACCTCGTCCGTATGCTCCCCAAGCAGGGGCGGACGACGGGTAATACTGGGCTCGCTGACCGTGAGTTCCATGGGCCGAACGAACGGAATGCTCCGCTCGGCGCCGGGATAGTCGACCTGCTGGAAAAGCTCGGTCGCCACGACGTGGGCGTCTTCCAGGGTGGCCTGCGGCTTAAGCACCGGACCGGCTGGGAGCTTCGCCTCGGCCAGCCGGTCCAAGGCCTCTGCGGTCGTTAGGTCGGCGCACCAGGCCGCGATCCGCTCGCTGATCAAGGCCCCGTTGTCGCCCCGGACGGTATCGTTGGCGAAGCGGGAATCTTCCAGCCAGTGAGTTTCGCCCATCAGCCTCGCCCAGCGGCGGAAGAGCCCATCGCCCAGGACCTGGACCATAATCCAGCCGTCGCGGGTGGGGACGAGATCGACGGGTCCGCCCGTGTGGCCGCGGTTGCCGCGCGGCTTGCGATCAGGCCCCGACATCTGCTGTTCGATCAGCAGGGAATTAGTCACGGTCAGGGCTGCCTTCAGGAGATTGTTGCGCACCTCCTGGCCGCGACCCGTCTGGTCGCGTTCGCGGAGCGCAGCCATGACGCCGAAGGCGGCCAGCAGCGCCGTCGTCGTGTCGACCCAGTTGGCGTAGGCCTTCATGGGCTGGGCCTCCGAGCCGGACATGTAGACCGCGCCGGACATCGACTGGCCGACGCCGTCGAATCCGACACGGTCGCTGTAGGGCCCCACGGGACCGAAGGCGCTGACGCTGGCCAGGATGATATCGGGCTTGATGGCGGCGAGACTTTCGTAGTCGAGGCCCAGCGAGACGAGCGTCGGTTGCGGCAGGTTAGCGACCACGACGTCCGCGCTGGCGATCAGCCGGCGCATGACCTCTGCGGAGCCCTCGTGTCTCAGATCCAGGGTCACCCCGCGCTTGTTGCGGTTCTGCTGCAGAAAGGTCGCGCCGTCGCCGGCCGCGGTCTGCGGGAAAAGGAAGCGGTCTTCACCGCCCTCCCGACGTTCGATCCGGATCACGTCGGCGCCGAAATCGCCCAGCATCGCCGCACAGAATGGACCGGCAATATAGCGGCCGAAATCGAGGACCCGCACGCCTTCCAGCACTCCAGTCATTCGGCCGCTTTCCATCCTATTTGCACCTGATCCGCCCGGCGCCGCGGCGACAAAGGACCCTTGACATAACGCGCCTCAATCATATGAGTGAACAATCATTCAGACAAGGGCGTACGGCGTGAGGGCGTTGATCACTGGAGCGAGCAAGGGCATCGGACGCGCCATCGCCTTGCGCCTGGCGATGCCCGGCACGACCCTCGCATTGGCCGCCGGAAGCTTGTCCAAAGAGCTCGAGGTGACTTCCGAACTGGTGCTTGAGCGCGGCGCGGTCCCCGTCCTCCTGGCGGCCGATCTGGCGAAGCCGGACGCCGCCACCGAGCTCGTTCGGCAGGCCGCCGCGGCGCTGGACGGCCTCGACGGGGTGGTTAGCAACGCCGGGATCTCGCGGCCTGGCCCGCTGGGCGACCTCAGCCCGTCGACGTAGGACGAGGTGTTCGCGGTCAATGTCCGCGCGCCTTGGCTTCTCGCCCGGGAGGCCTTCCCGCATCTAACGGCGAGCGGCGGCGCGTTCGTCGGCATCGCATCTATGTCCGGCGTAGCCCCCTATCCAGACATGGGCGCCTACAGTCCGAGCAAGGCGGCGATGATCATGCTCGTGCGGGTGCTGGCCCAGGAATGGGCGGTGGCGGGCGTCCGAGCCAACGCCGTCTCGCCAGGCCTATTCGAGACCCCTTTGACCGCCGCGACATACGCCGATCCGGCCATCCGCGAGACGCGCACGGCGCAGGTCCCCCTCGGCCGGATCGGCCAGCCCGCGCAGGACGTCGCCGGAACGGTCGCCTTCCTCCTGTCCTCGGACGCCGCCTACATCACCGGACAGAACCTGATCGTCGACGGCGGGCTGCTCGACACGGTCCAGGGCCGCCTGCCCGGTCGTCCCGCCACGGGCGTCGCCTGATGTGGATGCCAAGGCCCGACCCCGACCGCGCCGCGACCTATCGGGCCGCCGGATACTGGCGCGACGAGGGCATCGGCCACGCGATCGCCAACCAGCGCGACGCCAGGCCTCACGCCAAGGCCATCTTGGACCCGCGCGGCCGTGACCTCACCTACGCCGAGCTCTGGGAGGCGGCGGCGGCCGTCGCGGGTCATCTGGAAACCGAAGGCGTTCGCGCCGGCGACATCGTCACCGTCTGCCTGCCCAACTGGTGGGAGTTTGCGGTCGCGGCGGTGGCGACCCTTCGGCTGGGCGCGATCGTCAATCCGGCGCCGCCGAGCTATGGCCGGGCCGACCTCGCCCATATCGTCGGCAAATGCCGGAGCGCCGCCGTGGTCTTTGCCGGCCACTTCCGGAGCCTGGACGCGAGCGCCTTCATGGCCGATCTCGCCGCCGGCCTTCGTAGGACACCGGCCCTTCTGCGAGTCGGCGACGGCGCGCACGACGTGGGCATTCCCTTCGAGACGGCCCTCACCCATGCGCCTTGTATCCAGCAAGCCGCCGGCGCCGGCGACGATCCGGCCGCGGTGCTCTTCACCTCGGGCACTGAAGCCAAGCCGAAGGGCGCGGTGCATACGCACAACACGATCCTGTTCGGGGAACGCGTCTTCGCCTCTGCGCTCGCCATCGGACCGTCAGATGTCGGCTTCATGGCCTCGCCGCTCGGCCACACGACGGGCTTCCTGCATGGCCTCATCATGACGCTCACGACCGGCGGTGCGGTGTCGCTTTTGGATGTGTTCCACGGGGCCGCCGCCATCCGGCAGATGCGCGCGCACCGGTGCACCTGGACGATGGGCGCCACGCCCTTCCTGGCCGATAGCGTCGACACCCTCGAAGCCGAGGGGGGACGGCTGCCGGAGTTGCGCTACTTCTTGAGCGGCGGCGCCCCGATCCCGGAAACGGTCGTGCGCCGCGCCGCCGCGGTGGGGGTGCGAGCGCTCCCGGTCTACGGCTCGACGGAAAGCCCGCCGCACACGCTGGCCCGGCCCGACGGCGCGCTCGACCTGGCCTGGCAGACCGATGGCGCCGCGCTGCCCGGCGTCGAGGCCCGCATCGTCACGTCCGAAGGCGCCACCGCAGCGATCGGCGAGCCGGGCGAGGAATGGTCGCGCGGTCCAAACACCTTCCTGGGCTACCTCGATGACCCCGAACTGACGGACCGCGCGCTCGACGCGGACGGCTGGGTGCATTCCGGCGACCTCGCGCGACGAACCCCGGATGGATCCATCCGTATCGTCGGGCGCCTGAAGGAGATCATCGTCCGCGGCGGGCAGAACATCTCGGTCCGCGAGGTCGAGGACTATCTCGCCAGCCACCCGGCCGTGCGCCAGGTGGCCGTGGTCGGCGTCCCGCATGAGCGGCTAGGCGAGACAGCCAGCGCGGTGGTCTCGCTCCGGCCCGATGGCGACCTCAGTCTTCCGGAGATCGTGGCGTTCCTGGAAGCAAAAGGGGTAGCGAAGTTCAAGTCCCCGGAGGCCCTGCACATCTGGCCCGACCTGCCGACCACGCCGAGCGGCAAGATCCAGAAGTTCGTCATCCGCCAGCGCCTGGCGGCCGCGGACGCGCGCAGGTGAACTCATGATCCGCACCGAGATAGCAGGCGGGGTCGTGACCCTGCGCATGGCGCGCCCGCCAGTGAACGCCTTCAACCCGGCCCTCGTCTGCGCCTTCCAGACGGCGCTGGACACGGTCGAGCAGGCCTCGGACGTCCAACTCCTCGTCATCGACAGCGACGAGCGCGCCTTTTGCGCGGGCGCCGACCTCAACCTGATCCAGGGCTTCTTCGCCTCGGCCGATGGCGCCCAGCGGATGGTCGAATATGTGACGACCCTCCACGCCCTCTTCGACCGGATCGAGAGCCTGCCGATCGTCACCCTGGCGGTGATGCGCGCGACGGCGCTTGGCGGTGGGCTGGAGCTAGCCCTGGCCTGCGATCTGCGGCTCGCCGCCGCCGACGCGCGGTTCGGGCTGCCGGAGGCGCGCGTCGGCATGATCCCGGGCGCCGGCGGAACCCAGCGCCTGACGCGGCTCTGCGGTCCGGGGATCGCCGCGCGACTGATCCTGGCCGCCGAGGTCGTCCAGGGCGACGAGGCGCAGCGCCTGGGCCTGGTCCAATGGTCCGTCCCCCCGGTGGCGATCGACGCGCGCGTGCGCGATATCGCCCGGTCGGTATGCGGCCTTTCCGCGCCCGCGCTCGCGGCAGCCAAGGATTGCATCCAAGCCGCGACCGACCCCGACGTCGATGGCTACGCCCGCGAGCTCGACAAGCCCGCCGGTCTCATGGCTACGCCCGAGGCGCGCGAGCGCATCGCGGCCTTCTTCGCGCGCCCCGGCGGCGGCCCCCACTGACAAGCTGAGGAATGGACATGCGCTTTGACGACAAGGTCGTGCTGGTCACAGGCGGCGCCTCCGGCATCGGGCGGGCCACCTGCATAGGCTTCGCCGCGGCCGGTGGGCGGGTGTTTGTGACGGATGTGGACGCCGTACGCGGCGCCGAGACCGTGGCGGAGATCGAGGCCGCCAACGGCGAGGCCGAGTTCATCCGCATGGACGTGACGGATGCGGAGTCGGTCGCCGCGGCCGCTGAATTCATCGCCGCCAGGGCGGGACGCCTGGACGTGCTGGTGAACGCGGCGGGCTGGGACATAATCGAGCCCTTCCTCGAGAACAGCGCCGCCTACATGGACAAGGTCGTGGCGCTAAACTTCATGGGCCCGGTCAAGGTGGCCAAGGGCCTGCTGCCCCTGCTCATCGACTCCGGGTCGGGGCGCATCGTGAATGTGGCGAGCGACGCCGGCCGCGTCGGCAGTTCCGGCGAGACGGTCTACGCCGGAGCCAAGGGCGCGGTGATCGCCTTCACCAAGTCCCTGGCCCGCGAGGTCACCCGCAACAATGTTCGGGTCAACTGCGTCTGCCCCGGCCCAACCGATACCCCTCTGTTCGCCACCCAGTCGGAGAAGATGCGCGAGGCCCTTGTCCGCGCCATCCCCATGCGGCGTCTGGGCAGGGCCGACGAGGTGGCCGACGCGATTCTGTTCCTCGCCAGCAACCGCGCGAGCTTCATCACCGGCCAGGTGCTGAGCGTGAGCGGCGGCCTTACGATGGCGGGCTGAGCATGCATGAGCTCTATATCGATGACGATGTCGCCCAGTTCCGCGACCTCGCGCGGCGGCTCGCCGCCGATCGGATCCAGCCGCTGGCGGAAGCCTGCGACGCCGACGAGCGCTTTCCCGAGGAGCTGAAGCAGCCGCTGTTCGATGCCGGCATCCTGACCATGCCGATCCCCGAGGCGTATGGCGGCATTGGCGCGCCGTCGCAGGCGCTGTCCGTGGTGCTCGAGGAAATCGCCTACGCCTTCGCCACCATGGGCCCGGTGCTGCTGTCGACCTTCTCGCCGATCAAGATCGTGGCAGCGGCTGGCAAGCCCCACCAGCAGAAAGCCTTCTTCGACCAGCTGGTCGCCAAGCCGTCGATCGCTGCTTTCTGCCTTTCGGAACCACACTGCGGCTCGGATGCGCGCGCCATGCGCACCCGCGCGGTCAAGACCGGCGACCGCTGGCGCATCACCGGGGTCAAGCGCTGGATCACCAACGGCGCCGTGGCCGACCAGTACCTGCTCTTCTGTCGCACCGGCGATGGCCGCGACGACATCAGCACCTTCGTCGTGCCGGCAGGCGCCAAGGGCCTCTCGTTCGGAAAGCCCGAGAAGAAGATGGGGCTGCGCGGCGGACCGCTCTGCGACGTGATCTTCGAGGACGTCGAGGTGAGCGACGCCAATCTGATCGGCGAGGTGGGCGGCGGTTGGCCGATGCTGGAGCGGATCGCCAACACCATGCGCTGCTGGGGCGCAGGCTCGATCTGCCTGGGCGTCGCGCGCGCCGCCCACGAGATCGCGGCCCGCTATGCCGGCGAGCGTCATGCCTTCGGCCAGCCGATCGGCCGCTTCGAGGGCGTCAGCTTCAAGATCGCCGACAATGCCACGCGCCTGCGGACCGCCCAGTTGCTGGTCCGCGACACCAATTGGCGGGTCGACCAGGAATTCCCGGCCGTGTCGGACGCCACCATGGCGCAGGTCTCGATGGCCAAGTGTTACGCGGCCGACATCGCCAATCAGATCACCGCCGAGGCGGTCCAGGTGCTCGGGGGCTACGGCTACATGCGCGAGTATCAGGTCGAACGCCTGATGCGCGACGCCAAGGCTTTCCAGATCCTCGACGGATCCAACGAAATCCAGCGGCTCATCCTGGGCCGCTACGTCATCCGCGAACATCGCTAGCCGACAGTAAAGTACGGGAGAGACCCATGGACTATTCGGACATCCTCTATGACGTCAGCGAAGGCATCGCGACGATCACCATCAATCGGCCCGACCGGCTGAACTGCTTCCGCGGCCGAACGATCGAGGAGTTGATCCACGGCTTCAAGGCCGCCTGGGCCGATCGCTCCGTGGGGGCGGTGATCCTGACGGCAGCCGGCGCGAAGGCTTTCTGTGTCGGCGGCGACCAGAAGGAGATGGCGGAAAAGGGCAGCTACGGGACCAGTGAAAACGGCCTCTGGGAGATCGACGATCTACACATGGTCATCCGCAATATCCCAAAGCCCGTGATCGCCGCGGTGAACGGTTACGCCATCGGCGGCGGCCATGTGACCCACGTGATCTGCGACCTGAGCATCGCGGCCGACACGGCGAAGTTCGGACAGGCCGGTCCGCGGGTCGGGTCCTTCGACGCCGGCTGGGGGTCGGCCTACCTTGCCCGCACCGTCGGTGAGAAGCGCGCCCGGGAAATCTGGTTCCTTTGCCGCCAGTACGATGCCAAGACGGCCCTGGACTGGGGCCTCGTCAATGCCGTCGTCCCCGCCGCCGACCTGCAGTCCGCGGCCCGCGCCATGGCGAAGGAAGTCCTGGCGCTCAGCCCGACGGCCCTGAAGTTCCTCAAGCACGCGTTCAACGCCGATTCCGCCCATATCTTCGGGCAGGTGAAGTTGGCCGCCGATGGCCTGGCCTCCTTCGTCAACAGCCCCGAGGCGGTGGAGGGCCGCACGGCTTTCCTCGAGAAGCGCCCGGCGGACTTCTCGTCCTACCGGTAGCGGCCGCGGTCGCGCCCGCCTCTGGGGCGCGCGCGACACAGCGGGCTCCTCAGTCCGAAACCGAACCCGTCCCACCGACAGGGACCAAGGCGAGACTCCCCCGTCTCGCCATGACGCTCGCCAGCACGAGGCCCATAACGAGCGCCAGCAGGAAGACAGGCGCCAGTGACAGGAAGACCGCATCGGCGGCGAAGCCACGATGCAGCAGCTCGCCCGCCAGCACGGGGCCGACCACCGATCCGCAGCGCCCAGCTGAGACGGTCCCTCCCAGGCCGGTGACCCGGCCGTCGTCCGGGTAGTGTGTCGATGCCAGGGAGTAGGTGACGAGCTGCGCGCCGATGATGCAGATCGCTGTGAAGAAGATCAGGACGAAGGCGCTTGCAGGCCCAAGCCGGGCCAGGCCCGTGACGCAAAGGGCTGCGCCGACGAAGCCGATCAGGTAGGCGAGCCGGGGCCGGCCACGGTCGGTCACCTGACCAGAGCTGAGGTTTCCCACGATGCTGCCAAGGCCGTAGACGATCGACGCCGCCCGGCTCGTCCGCTCGTCGACCCCCTGCAGGGTGAGAAGCGACGGCAGCCAGTTGATCATGATGTAGCTGGCCAGCACCGTGCAGAACGAGACGGCCCAGATGATGAGGGTCCCCCGAGCCCGTCCCTCCCCGAACAGCGTCGCCAGCAAGCTCGGTCCCGCCGCCTCAAGCGCCGAGCCTGGCGTGCGGGTCGCCGGTCTCAGCCAGAAGAGCAGCGGCAGCACCACCAGCGGCCCCAACCCACCGAAGACGAAGACCAGGCGCCAGTCCGGCAGCAGGGAGATCAGCCCCACCGTGACGCCGCCCAGGGATCCGCTGGCGATGACCATGCCGATGGCTGTGGCGCGGAAGCTCGGCTGCGCCGCGTCCCCGCCCATGGCGAGGATCACTGGCAGAAGTCCGCCCATGCCGAGGCCCGCGAGGAACCGCAGCACGGCCAGGGACCCGAAGTCCCAGGCGAAGGTCGTGGCGAGGGAAAAGACACCCAGGAGCACGGAGGCGATGACCAGCATGGGGGTCCGGCCCAAGCGATCGGCGAGCCTCCCGCCCACGGCGGCGCCCAGGACCAGACCGACGAGGCTCGCGCTGGCGCAAAGGCCCGCCTGCCCTGGGTCCAGGCTCAGGGCCTTGGAGATGCGCGACAAGGTCGGCCCCATCGAGGCCAGGTCAGCCCCTTCGAAATAGCCAAGCCCCAACGCAACCAGCAGCCCTGCTCGGTCGACCACGCGTCGGCCGATAGTCTGGTCGAGGCTCCACAACGAGGACGACGGCGACGTCATACCGTTCGAGCCGGTTGGCGCGCCGTCCGGGAGCTGGTCATATCAACTGCTGTCATGCCTCAGTCGTCTCCGCGCGGTCCTTGAGCCCAAGATCGTCCAATCGCCCACACTCCGCAAGACTGAATGAACGGACATTCATGTCACGGGAAGGGCCGGATGCCGCTGGACATCCTGAAACGCGCCATTCTATGAGTGAATAATCATTCATTGGAGAGCGCCATGACCGAGACGCGCGCCCTCACCGGGGTCCGAGTGTTGGATTTCAGCACCCTCCTACCTGGTCCCACCGCCAGTCTGCTGCTGCAGGAGGCCGGCGCGACGGTGCTGAAGATCGAGCGCGGCCACGGCGATGACATGCGCCGTTCGGGCGATCAGCTGATCACCGCGAGCGCCAAGTTCGCGGTGCTGAACGGGGGTAAGCACAGCGCCGTCGCCGACTTGAAATCCGCCGTCGATCTCGCAGCTGTCCTCCACCTCGCCCGCGAGGCGGACGTCGTGATCGAGCAGTTTCGGCCCGGCGTGATGGCCAGCCTCGGCCTGGGCTACGAGGATCTGGCCCGCATCAATCCTGGCGTCATCTATTGCTCCATCACCGGCTACGGCCAGGTGGGGCCGCGTAGCCAGGTCGCGGGGCACGATCTCAACTACATGGCCGACAGCGGCATCCTCGGCCAGACGCGCGGGGTGGATGGCGCGCCCGTCGTGCCCCCGGTTCTCACCGCCGACATCGGCGGGGGCGCCTATCCGGCCATTCTCAACATCCTGCTCGCGCTGCAGCTGCGGCAGCGGACCGGAGAAGGTCGCCACCTCGACATTTCGATGTTCGATAATCTGTATGTCTTCGCCTATTCGGGCTGGGCTCAGGGGCTCGCCACCGGCCGCTGGCCTCAGCCTTCCGGTGAGATCACCACGGGAGGCTCGCCGCGCTACACGGTCTACCGGACCCGGGACGACGAGTTCCTCGCCGTCGCCTGCGTGGAAGATCGGTTCTGGGAGATCTTCGTGCGCGTGATCGGGCTCGAGCTGGAGCCCGGCGAGGATCGCCGCGAGCCGCGGCGGATCATGTCGGAGGTCGCCACGATCCTGGCGGCCCGCTCGGCCGCGGAATGGGACGAGGCCTTTCGGGGACTGGACGTCTGCGTGTCGCGGGTCGTGTCCATGGAAGAGGCGATCACCACGCGCGCCGACCTCGGCGCGGGCGTCGTGTTCGAGGGCGACCGCCGGTTCGGCGACCTGCCGCTGCCCCTTTCCGACAGCCTGCGGATCCGTCGCACCGCGCGCGGGAGTCCCCAGCTCGGCCTCCCGCTTCCCGCCTCCTGGGCCGAGCTCGCAGAGGCCGTGCCCGCCGAGAATGACCGTTGAGCCGGCGGGGAGGCTTGCGATGACGCGATTGGCGGCCTCTCCGCTTGGATCGCGCGCCGCTGATCGATTGGGCGGGGTCCTGGCAGACGCCGTCGGACGCGGCGTCGTCCCCGGCGTCGTCGCGGCCGTCACCGATCGCGGGGGGATCGTCTACGAAGCGGCGGCCGGGGTTCGCCGTATCGGCGCTGCCGAGCCGATGGAAACCGACGCCGTCTTCCAGGTCGCCTCGATGACCAAGGCGCTGACCTCAGTCTGCGCGATGCAGCTGGTGGAACGGGGAGTGCTGGACCTGACCCGTCCCATCTCGACCTGGGACCCGGAGGCGGCGAACTTTCAGGTGCTGGGCGGCTGGGAGAACGGCGAGCCATGGCTGCGCCCCCCGCGCCGCGAAATCACATTGCTGGATCTGCTCACCCACACCTCGGGCCTGGTCTATCGGAACTGGGATCCGGCCTTCGCGAAGTTTGCGGACCATAAGCGTCTCCCGGGCCTCTTCTCCGGCGAGCCGTCGGCGTGGTTTCCGCCGCTGATGTTTGATCCTGGCGAGCGCTGGGAATATGGCATCTCGACGGACTGGGTGGGACGCCTCGTCGAGACCGTCACCGACAGGTCGCTGGGCGACTATATGGCCGCCAATGTCCTGGGCCCCCTTGGCATGGTCGACACGACCTATTTGCCGCGACCGGACATGGCCCGGCGGCAGGCCGCGCTGCACGAACGTCCGGCCGGTGAAGGCCTGCAGCCGGCGCCGGAGAGCCCGCCCTGGACTTCGGCGCGCACCCATGGCGGCGCAGGCCTCTATTCGACGTCGCGGGACTATCTGAGCTTTCTGCAGATGTGGCTGAACGGCGGCCAGGGGCCCGACGGGCCTGTGCTGCGCCCGGCGACCGTGGAGCGGATGTCGCGGAACGCCATTGGGGACCTCGAGCTCCCCCGTCTCACCACGACCGACCCCGCGCGGCAGCTCGATATCGACTTCTTCCCCGGCGTTACGAAGCGTTGGGGCCTGGGTCTGATGATCAATGAAACCGCGGCGCCGACGGGGCGGCCAGCCGGCAGCCTCGCCTGGTCGGGCATCTACAACACCCACTTCTGGATCGATCAGCAGACCGGAATCGCCGGCGTCTACATGACCCAGGTCCTGCCCTTCGCCGACGAACAGGTCATGTCCGCCTATCTGGGGTTCGAGACGGAGGTCTATCGCCAGCTGGCGCTGGCCGCGCGCGGATCAGGCGACGGCGAGTAGCGCCTCGGCCACCGCGGCCGGCGCGTCAATCATCCCACAATGCAAGGCCTCGATTTCGACGGTCTCCCACCCCGGTCGCGCCTTCGCGCGCGCCAGCAGCGCGTCCAGGGCGATCGATGGATGTTGCAAGGCCCGGCCATAGACCGTCCGGGGCACGTCCGCCTGGGCGCCAGTGAGGTGGATGGGTTCGGAGCGGCAGTTGAGGGGGAGTTCCGTCAGCTTGGCGTTCACCCAGGCCTGCTGGTCCGGGCGGACGCGGTAGGGGTCCGCCAGCACCTGCATGTCGTGGACGAACTGCTGGCGCACGTCGGTGGCCGACTGACCGTCCTGCGGCACCAATGCGTCGAAGTAGAAGAGCGTGGCGATGCGCTCCGGGACGCGATCGGCAACGCCGGTGACGACCACGCCGCCGTAGGAGTGTCCGCACAGCACAATGTCGCGCAGTTCCTCGTGTAGGATGAGGTTCACGACGTCCACGATGTGGGTCTCAAGCGACGCCTGGGCGGCAAGGTGCATCCGATCGCCCTGGCCAGTCAGGCTGGGCCGGTAGATTTCGTGGCCGGCGGCCACGAGGCGGGCCGCCACGTCGCGCCAAACCCAGCCCCCAAGACCGGCTCCATGAACCAGAACGTAGATGGTCATCACTCCTCCGCGTTCACGTCGCGCATCCCGTTGGACCGGCGAAGCCCAAGCACGTGTGGGTTTCAAACTTTTGTATGATTGGTCGTTCAGTCAAACATTGGCAAGCGACCATGCCGTCGGCGTGCATGCATTCCCTTTCTCCCCTTGCAGAGTCCCCATCCGGGAGTAACAGAGCCCAGTTCCGCGAACTTGACTTTCTGAACTGAATGTTCATTCATTCGACTTGCCCCGATAGGCAGATATGCCCTCCGGCTGGCGCCACACAAGGAGGCTGGCCGTGCGCCAGCATCCACGACAAGAACGAATAGGGGGAAACGATGAGGCTGAAATCCAGGCAAAACCTGCATGTACGGCTGATGGGGTCCGCCGCCGTCGGTCTGCTCAGTACATGGATTGTCGGCGCCGAGCCGACCTGGGCGGCGGAGGCTCCACCCAAGACCGCGGCCGCAAACGCAATCGAGGAAGTGGTGGTCACGGCTCGCCGGCGCGACGAACAGCCGATCGACGTCCCGACACCGGTGACAGCCTTCTCACAGAAGGCCATGGACCGTGCGGGGGTCAACAATCTCACCGACATTGCGAGACTGGTGCCGCAGCTCGTCATCGAGGTGAATCCGCTTGGCTACGGCGGCTTTCTGACGCTGCGCGGCGTGACCAGCCCGACCGCCAACGTCGAGTCGGAATCGGCGGTGCTGATCGAGGTCGACGGGATGCCCATCGGCTACGGCGGCATTGTCAAACTGGGTCAATTCGATCTGGGCCAGGTCGAGGTTCTCGAGGGTCCTCAGGCGCTATACTTCGGCAAGAACTCGGTCGGCGGCATCGTCGCGCTCAAGTCGGCTGAGCCCACCGACAGCTTCGACTCCATGGCGCGCATCTCCTACGAAACCCGCGCGCACGAGTGGATGGGCGAAGCCTTCGTTTCAGGACCAATCACCTCGACGCTGCGGGGACGCCTCGCGGCCAAGTTCGACGACCAACGTGGGTACGTCGAGAATATCGCCCCCGGCGTCCGCCACAAATGGGGGCCCGGCACTAAGGAGAAAGCGGTCCGCGGGACCCTGATCTTTGAGCCCAACGACCAGTTCGTCGCCAAGCTCAAGGGCGCTTATTCGGATGCGCACGACAACGGCACCTACTTCCTGTCGCAGAGGTTCTTTTGCCCCAGCGGCATTCCGGCCGGCGCATCGACGACACCCGGCGTCACCGATTGCAAGAACAACGACAAGGTGGTGCGTGGCGACCTCTCCCCGCTCCTGGCGGCGGGATCCGGCGACAGCCGGTTTCGCGACGGCGTTCCCTATAGCTATTCGAAGCAGGGCTACGGCGTGCTCGACATGAGCTACCAGCTCACGCCGTCGATCCTGCTGAGCTCGCTGACCGGCCACTACCAAGTGAAGCTGGGCTACGCCGACCAACTCAGCCGCGGCACTATCGCTTTCACCAACATCACTGGCACTACGAAGAAGCGGATCTGGACCGAGGAGGTTCGCCTCACCTCGACCCTGCCCGACGACTCGCCCTTCAACTGGATGGTCGGCGGTTACCTCGAGCGTAACCGGCTGGAATTCCTCGAGGGCCTCACGGCCTTCACGCCACCGGCCACGTTCCGCAACCTCGATGCGCGCCCTGAATTCTGGGTCAGGGACCACACATCGTCTGCGTTCGCCCAGGCCTCCTATGCCGTCCTCGATGGGTTCAAGCTTTCCGGGGGCGCGCGCTATACCGATCAGGTCAAGCGCCAGACCGTGAGCATCGGGCCGCGCTTCATCCCGGAGGTTTCATCCAAGGCCTGGTCGCCGGAAGTCACGCTCTCCTATGAGCCCCCCGGCCACAACCTCAACATCTACACGGCCTACAAGAAGGGCTTCCAGTCGGGCGGCTTCCAGCTCTCCTCGACTGCGTTCAACTTCAACAACGCCGTCGACAACTCCTACAAGAAGGAGTCGGTCGAGGGCTACGAGGTCGGCGCGAAGGCCTTCTTCCTGGATCGCACGCTGCGCATCAACGCCAACGCCTACAATTACAAGTTCAGCGACCTGCAGCTCAGTACGTTCAACCCCATCATCCTGGCGTCGGTCATCTCCAACGCCGCAGCCTCGCGGGTTAAAGGCATGGTCGTCGATGGCGCCTATGCGCCGCCCCAGGCGCCGGGCCTCCAGCTCTCTGCGCACCTGGCCTACAACCGCGCGCGTTACATCGACTTCCAGAACGATTGCTACGTCGGCCAGACAATCGCCGAGGGCTGCACCCTGCTGATCAACGGCCGCAAGAGCCAGGACCTCTCAGGCCGGCCTCTCCCGCGGGCGCCGAAGTGGGCAAGTTCGCTGCACGCCTCCTACGAACGCGACTTCGGCGACAACCTCGTCGCGCGGCTCGACGTCGGGGGCCAGTATCAGTCGTTCAGCTACCTCTCGCAGGAGACCATCGCAGAGCTGTCGCGGCCTGGCGGGTGGCTGGTGGACGCCACCGCGTCGATCGGCGCGAAGAGTGGGGCATGGGAGCTCGCTGTCATCGCCAAAGATCTGAATGGGCGGTACTATGGCGTGAGCGGCACCCAGGTCGGCGGCACGGGCAACAACGCCTTCACCGGCACCAACACCCCGGGCGGCCACGCGGACCTGGCCTCGGTGATCACCAACCGCGGCCCGGAATACTGGCTGCGCCTGACCGTTCATCCCAATCTGCTCAACTGACCGGGCGGGCTGAGCGCTGCAGAGCGCTCAGCCCGTCGCCTCGCCGTATACGGGCTCGAACTTCCTTGGCTTCAGTTTGCCGCAATGCCGCCGGTGACGCTGATGGTCTGCCCAGTCATGCGCGCCGCCCCTGGGCCGGCCAGGAACACCGCCAGCGCAGCGAGGTCCGCCGGCTCAACCACGCCCAGCTTGGCCCGGCTCTCGGCCTTGGCGAAGATCTTCGAGCTGAACTCGTCGGACATCACCTTCGCGTAGGCCTTGGTGTCGCGAACGATGGACGGGGTCAGGCAGTGGACCCGGATTCCATGTCGGGAGACCTCCAGAGACAGGGTTCGGGAGAACATCGCGACGCCGGCTTTGCAGGCGCCGATAAGGGTCTCGCCGGGCGTCGGCGACTTGGCTGCGTCGGACGAGAGGTTGATGATCGTCCCGCCGCCCCGCGCCTGCATGTGCGGCAGCGCAGCGTGGCAGGTGTAGATGGCGCTCAGCAGATGCGCCTGGGTGATCGCCGTCATCATGTCGACGGGAATCTCGTGAAACGGCCGCGGCGAGAGCACCCCGCCGATACTGGTGACCAGGATGTCGATCCCACCGAAAGCCTTGACCGCCTCGTCGACCAGATGGGCCGGCCCCTCCGGCGTCGCCACATCCGCCGACACGAACCGTACATCAACGCCCGGCGCGCGTTTCCTGAGCTTCACGCACGCGGCCGCGCCCTCGTCGGGCTTCCGGCCGTTGAGGACGATGCGCGGGACGCCGGCCTCCGCCAGCTGACACGCGATCTCGAAAGCGATGCTCGTCGCCGAACCGGTCAAGACCGCCGTGCTGTCATTCAGGGGATGCGCCGCCATACTTCACCTCTCTCGCTTTTGCGGGACCCTATACGGACACTGTCGTGGCGGCAATTGCAGTGACTGATTGATCGTTCATTTCTCGAGACGCGTCACTCGCAGCATTGACGCTAGTCGCCGGATCATGAATGCTCATTCATTCATTTCGTTGGAGCAAGCCACGAATGGCAGAGGTGGCGATCATCGGGACGGCGGCACTGCCCGTCGGCAAGCACCAGTCGCCGCCCGGAAGCGACCTCCAGGTGCTCGAACACGAGGTCATGGCCCGGCTGGTCACCGAGGCCGTTACGGACGCCGGCCTCTCCAAGGAGGACGTCGAGGCGCTCGTCTTCGCCCAGTGCCGCCCCTACACGCTGCAGAAGTACTTCTCGACCTTCATGGCGCACTACCTGCGTCTCCCCTGCCCCGGCGTGGTGATGGAGGTGTTGGGCAACGGGATGACCGGCGGCTACGCCTTCGACCGGGCCGCCGACGAAGTACGGCTCGGTCGGGCCAAGGTCGCGCTGGCGCTCGGGATCAATTTCGAGACTGCGATCTCCGCCGCCGAGCACGCCAATAGCAGCATGCGCGCCACCGGCGACGTGGACTTCCACACCCCGTTCGGGTTCACGCCGATCTCCTGGTACGCCATGGACGCGGCCCGCTACATCCACGACCATGGCTCGTCGCGCGAGGCTCTCGCGGCTGTCGCTGTGAAGAACCGGGCGCACGCGGCGCTGAATCCCATCGCGCAGTTCCGCAAGCCGATCACCCTGGCGGATGTCCTCGGCCAACCGCAGATTGTCAGCCCCCTCGGCCTGTTCGAAGTGCCGCCGCGCGGCGACGGCGCGGTCTGCCTGGTGCTGGCGAGCGAGGCGGTCGCCAAGGCGACGGGACGGCCCTACGTCCTGATCCGCGGCCGCGGCTACCACCACGAGGGCGCCCACCAGATTAGCGAGATCCCCAACGACATGACCGCCTTCCTCGCCCCGCAGACCGCGGGGGCGGCGGCCTACGCCGACGCGGGCGTGACGGCGGCCGACATGGATTTGGCCGAGATCTACGCCCCCTGCACGATCGTGGAGGTGCTGGCATCGGAAGCTCTGGGGCTGGCGCCGCGCGGACGCGGCGCACAGGCCGCCGTCGACGGCGAGACCCGGCTTGGCGGGCGCATCCCGATCTGCACCTCGGGTGGCCTGCAGTCCCGCGGCCATCCCTCCTATGTGACTCCGCTCTACAGCGTCTTCGAGCTGGCCGAGCAGTTGCGCGGCCGCGCCGGCGACCGGCAGGTGGCCAACGCCCGCCTCGCGGTCACGAGCTGCGAACTCGGCAACTACAACGCCGCCCTCGTGCACGTTCTGGAGGCGAAGTCATGAGCTTGCCGATTCTGAGCATCGCCCGCCGCCGGGCCTTTCCGCCCCGCACCAGCCGCTTCACGGCGCCGTTCTGGGAAAGCCTCGCGGGCGGCGCCCTGACCACGACCGCCTGCGCGCGCTGCGAGAAGCTGACGTTTCCCCCGAAGCCGATCTGTCCGCACTGCTGGAGCTCGGACGTGCGGTGGATCGAGCTTTCGGCCAAGGGGCTGCTCTACGCCGCCACCGTCATCCACGCGGCGCCGGCCATCTTCAGCGACGAGGCGCCGATCCCGGTCTGCGTGGTGGATCTGGCCGAGGGCCTGCGGATCGCCACCCGCCTGCTCGTGAACCCGGACGCGCCGTTGCCGGCGCTGGACACGCCCGTGGAGATCGTCGTGCTGGCCTATGAGGACGGACCGCTGTTCGCGGCCCGCCCCATCCCGGCGGCCTGAGGGTCAACCCGGCAGCACGCCATAGAGGCCGAGCGCCACGAAGGTCGCTATCGCAAAGCCCAGCAGCCCCGACAGCAGGCCGGGCGTGATCAGGTCCTTGTAGCCGAGGCTGGCGGCCATGGCCGCGGCCGTCGTCGGCCCCGCCACGCCGGCCAGCGACCCGATCAGGACCTCGCCCAGGGAGGCGCGCAGCAGCTTTCCGACCAGCACCATCACCACCAGATGGGTGGCCATGGCGAGCGCAATGAAGCCGCCAATGGCGGCGGCGCCGCCGCCGAGTTCGCGGAAGTCCACCTGCAAGCCCAGGGCTCCGAAGAAGAGGTACATCAGCAGCCCGCCGAGCTCCTGATCACCGTTCAGCCGCAGGACCTGCTTCGGCGCCAGATTGGCGACCACGAGCGCCACCAGGCTCACGGCGATGATGATGAGCTCGGGCCGGCCGATGGCCACCAGGCCCAGCTCGCAGGCGACATAGGCCGCGAACGACCCAGCCACCAGAAGAGCGATCTGCAGGCGGTCGATGGCGGGCTTGGGGGTTGGCGCCGGCAGCGCCGGGTTGGGCTCGCCGACCTCGACAGGCTCTCGGCCCGGCAGCCACCGCTGCATCGCCCCGTTGTTGGCCAGCAGGCCGATGCCGGTCACATAGACATTCATGATGATGGCGCCGCCCGCCATCATCGCGGTGAACACCACCGGCTGTAGGCCGACGGCCTGGGCGACCGCGACCACATTGACGGTGCCGCCGACCAGATTGGCCGTCTGGATCGCGGCGACCTTGGTCGCCTCCGGCACGGGGATGAGCAGGAAGGCCAGGAGCACGCCGGCGATGCTGGCCGCCGCGCCGATGAGGTAGAGCCGCAGGATGGCCCCGGTCTCGCGGATGATCCGCCACAGGTCGGCCCGCAACAACAGGAGGAACACCCCCACCGGCACGACGATGCGGATGACTTCCGTATAGGCCGCGGACTCGCGGGGCATCACACCGATGTTGGAGAGGATCGCCCCGCCGAGGAGCATGATGGCGGGACCGGGAACCAAGCTCCCGACGCGGGTCCGCTCCAGCCACACCGCCCCGGCGAGCAGGACGAACAGGCCGGCGATGACAAGCTCGTGCTGGGTGGATCCGATCACGCGTCCGCCCTGGCGCGGCGAGCGTCGAGCAGATCACCGATGTCGAGCAGATGCTGCACCATGCGGACCGAGGCCACGTCCACGAGGGTTCCCTCGAAGGTGATGGCGCCCAGGCCCTGCGCGTGCGCCTCCGCATAGGCCGTCGCCATCCGCCGGGCGCGGTCGATCTCTTCCGCCGGCGGCGTGAAGATGGCCTCGGCGATGTCGATCTGACTGGGATGGATGGCCCACTTCCCGGAGAACCCGGCGAGATAGGCGCGCATGCATTCCGTGCGGTAGGCTTCTGGATCGGTGAACCGTCCGAACGGCCCGTCGATCGCCTCGATCCCCGCCGCGCGCGCCGCCCCCGCCACCCGATTGCGGTGGTACTGCCACAGCCCCCCGGGCAGCACCTCCTCGATGCGCGGGTCCTTGGAGCGCATGCCCTGGGACGCCGCGAGGTCACCCATGCCCAGGGTCAGCGCGCGGATGCGCGGACTGCAGGCCGCGATCTCGTTGACGTTGATCAGCGCCTCGACCTCTTCGATCATCACCTCGAGCCGGACCGTGGGCGCGACGCCCAGCTTCATCTCGATCTGCTTGAGAAGCGTGTCGACGAACAGCACGTCGGCCGGCGTCTTGGGCTTCGGCATGACGATCACGTCGAGGCTGGCGTAGGCCCGCTCGGCGATCTCGATGATGTCTTCGTAGGCCCAGGGCGTATCCAGCGCGTTGATGCGCACCGCCCGCGTCCGGTGGCCCCAGTTGAGGTTGGTCAGCGCGTGCACGGCCTGTTGGCGCGCCTCGGCCTTGGCCGAGGGCGCCACGGCGTCCTCCAGGTCGAGTACGACGCCGTCAACGTCGAGCGTCGCGGCCTTTTCCGCCATCCGGCGATTGTCGGCGGGCAGGCACAGCTCACACCGGTTGAGCATTGCGGTCATCGGCATCCTCAAAGCTGGCGACGACGCCATCGCGCCGAAGGTCGTCGATTGCGGGGGCGGCATAGCCGGCCGCGGTCAGCACGGCCTGCGTCTGTTCGCCGAGATAGGGTGCGCGACGATGGACGCCGCCCGGGGTCTTCGAGAGGCGCACCGGGGTGTTGACGATGCGCGCGGCGCGCGGGGCGCCGGGCTGCTCCACTTCGGCCAGCAGGCCGCGCGCGGCGATATGCGGATCCCGGACGATCTCGTCGACGGTCTGGACGGCGCCGTAGGCGACCCGGCCGCCCAGGAGCTTGGTGAGCTCGGCCTTGGTGCTGCGGCCGATCCGGGCGCTGACCAGCGCATTCAGCGCCACCCGATGGGCGCTGCGGCTCTGCTTGGTCGCGAACCGCGCATCCTCCAGCCAGCCAGGTTCCTCGAGGGCGGTGGCGAGCTCGCGGAAATAGTTGTTCTCCTGGCAGGCCAGGGCCACCGAGCCGTCCGCCGCCCGGAAGATCCCGAAAGGCGACACGAAGGGGTGGACCTGGCCCTCCGGACCGGGGACCACTCCCTGGAAAGTGTGCTGGTAGATGGCCCGCTCGCAGAGGGCGACGACGGCGTCATACATCGCCACCTCCACCTCCTGGCCCTCCCCGGTCCGAAAGGCGTGAAGCAGGGCCGTGACGATGCCGTAAGCCAGCAAGGCGCCCGGGAAGATGTCGCCGACGCCCGGCCCCACCTTGGTCGGCGTGTCCCTGTCCGGCCCGGTGATGCCGATGACGCCGCCCATCGCCTGCGCGACGACGTCGTAGGCCGGCCAGTCGCGGTAGGGGCTGGGGTTCTCCGGATCGTCCCCGAACCCGGAAAGGTTCGCCAGGATGATGCGCGGGTTGAGCGCCTTCAGCTCGGCGAAGCTTAGGCCCATGGCCTGCATCACGCCCGGCCGGAAGTTGTTCACCACCACATCGGCCGTGCGGCAGAGGTCCTGGATGATCTTGCGGCCGGCCGCGCTGTGGAGATCGACGACGATGCTTTCCTTGTTGCGGTTGACGCTCTGGAAGTAGCCGCAGAAGAGCTTGAGATCATCGTCCGCCATGTACGGGCCGAGCGTGCGGGTGGTGTCGCCGGCGAAGGTCTCGACCTTGATCACCCGGGCCCCGTGATCGGCGAGCATCATGGTGGCGTAGGGCCCCGACAGCATTCGGGTGAGGTCGATTACGGTGACCCCCTGCAGGGCGCCAAACGGGATCATTGCCCCGGCCTGCGCTTGATCAGCACGCGCCGCTCCGCCGACATGACGATGTCGTCGTTCTGGTTGACGCCCCAGTGCTTGAAGACCACCTCGCCGCAATCCGGCCTGGGACCGTCGGCGACCGACAGCACCTCGCTGAAGGCCATGAAGGTGTCGCCATGGTAGACCGACTTCATCAGGCGCACCTTGTCCAGGCCGGTCACGGCGACGGCGTTTTCGATGGTGTCCTGGCTCGCCAGGCCGAGGATCATGCTGATGGTCACCCCCCCGAAGGCGATGCGGCCCGTCCAGGTCCCCGACTTGGTGGCGTGCACCTCGTTGAAGTGAGCCTGGGCCGAGTTCATCACCAGATGCGAGATCAGAACCTGGTCCATCTCCGTCAGCGTCTTGCCGCGGACATGCTCGAAGGTCTGGCCGACCGCGAAGTCTTCGAAGTAGTTGTCGCTGCTCGTCAGGGGCATGGCTAGGCCTTCCGGCGGGCGAAGTTGGTGCGAAGGAAGTCGATCACGCATTCGCCGCGGCGCAGTCCCTCAGTGCGCCAGGTCACGACGCCGGATCCGGGCCGGCTGTCCGACCCGCGGACCTTCACGACCGTGCTGCGCGCCACGATCGTGTCGCCCGCGTAGACCGGCGCGTGGAACGTGGCCTCGTCGATCCCGAGGAAGCCGCCGCCGCCCTCGCTCAGGTCCTCGACGGAGAGGCCGATCACCAGGCAGAGCAGGAAATTGGGGTTCACGACGATGTCGGGATGACCCTCGGCCCGCGCGGCGTCGGCGTTGAAATAGAGCGGGTTGTAGCTCAACGTGACGGCCGAAAAGATCGAGTTGTCCGAGGCGTTGATCGTACGGCCCCAGTGGTGCTCGAACACGCGCCCCACCTCGAAGTCCTCCAGGTACGCCTGGTGCGGCTTCCTAATCAGTTCCATCATAAGCCCATTCCCAACAACTGCCGCGCATCATCACAGAGAGCGAACCACGAGTGAATGATGGTTCAGTCATACACCAAGTCAAGATCGCCGAAGGGCTCCGTTGGGCGCCGTCTTCACCACCGCCCACGGTTTCGGCGCCAACCACCCCGCGGCCTCCGATGCGATCCGGTCGCCCGGGGCTAAGGCCCGCGCGGGACCGGTCAGTACCGCAGCCGCAGACCCACGGTGTAGAACCGGCCCATTACGTCATAGAGCGTGGGGTTGGTCCCCAAGATATTGGTCGGCGGGCCCACGCGGGACGGCGAATAGGGCGGGTCGCAATCGAAGAGATTGTTCACGGTCCCGAACACCTCATAGCGGCCGCCGCCCGTCTCGAAGGCATATTTCACGGTGAGGTCGGTGTATTCACGCCCGCCCACATGGTTGACGTCGATGCCGTTCGTCCCCGCGCCGCCTTCCACATAAAGGTTGCTGTACTTGCCGCTCGAGAGGCCGCGCTGCTGCACGGAGACCGCGAGCGGTCCGCGCAAGTACGTGACGGTGAGCGAACCCTGCCAAGTGGGGATGCCGCTGGCGACGGTGGTGCTCCCCTCCCCGCCGTTGACCCCGGCGGCGTCCAGGGTCTGGCCGAAGGGGTCGGTGGTGGCCAGGGTGTCGATGTAGCTGACGATCGCCCGGATGGAGAGGGAGCCCTGCCAGCCGGAGATCCAGCGGTCGATGTCGGTGTTGTAGCTGGCCTCGAAGTCGACGCCCTTCTCGCGGACCTTGTTCAGGTTGAGCGTCGGCACGGCGACGGACACGAGCGTCTGGTCCGGCAGGCGGGTGACGAACTGGCAGTAGTCGGTGACGCCGGACGCGCAGAGGTTGACGGTGTTCTGGGCCGAGAGGTTGCCGATCGCGCCCTTGATCTTGATGTCGTAGTAGTCGACCGAGGCGCTGAAACCGGGCAGCCATTCGGGCCGGTAGACCACGCCGAGTGTCAAGGTGTCCGCCAGCTCGGGGGCGAGGTTCGGGTTGCCGCTGGCCAGCGCGGGCGTGTTCTGATTGGTGCCCTTCACTGGATCGCGGATGGCCGCCACGGGCCCGTTCAAGGGCGCATAGAGCTCGTTGATGTTGGCAGCGCGCACGTCGCGCGAGCGGGTGCCGCGGAAGCGGACCTGGTCGATCGGCGCGTAGGTCAGGCCGACCTTCCAGGAGGCCACCCCGCCGCTCGAACTGTAGTCGGCGTAGCGGATCGCCGCGTTGAGGTCCAAGTCCTTGGCCAACGGCTGATCCTTCATCAGCGGCACCAGGACTTCGGCGAAGGCTTCCTTCACGTTGTAACTCTGCTTGGGCTGGATCCGCTGGTTGCCCGTGAAGAAGCCGCCCAGCACGCCCACCAGGTTCGGCGGCAGCCCCTTGGCGCCCGGGGCCTGGCTGATGATCGACTGCGAGATCGGGTCGGCGGTCTGTGAGGCGGAGATCTTGCGATACTCCACGCCAAGGCCGACGTTGATCGGCCCGGCCCAGCTCGACAGCGGCGAGCCGCGGGCCGATAGCGCCAGGGCGTCCTGCCGCAGCTTCGCCTGCGAATAGCCGTCGCCCATGATGTAGGCGATCGCCGCCTGGGAGGCCCCGCCTTCGCCAAACGGATTGAGCGGCACGCAGCCGTTGCCCGGATTGGCCACGGTGGACCGGCAAACGGCCTGCCCCGTGGTCGGGCTGATCACTGTGTCGATGGCGTTGTAGGTGTTCTGCTGGATCGGCGAATGCAGGTTGCCGATGTCGGCGGTCGACTTGCCGAAGTCATAGGAGCCGTCGACGGTCCAGCCGGCGACCTTGGCGTTGAAGCCGACGGCGCCCCGATAGGTCTCGGTGTCGGAGGCCCCGATATTGCCGCCCCAGTCGCGGCTCACACGCCCGAGCCGGAATTGGGTGATCCCTCGGCTCGCCATCTCCGTGCGAAGCGCGGTCGGCAGGAAGGCGTTGTCGTTGAAGATCGTGAAGGCGGCCGTGCCGTTGTAGGTCGGGAACGATCCAGGATAGGTCGACTTCGAGTCGGCGTAGGCCCCCTCGGCGAACAGGGTCAGCGCCTCGCTCACATCGTAGGACCCGTGCAGGAAGGCGGACCGGGTCCTGAGCGGCGTCAGCACGTTGCCGCGGGTCACCCAGACGCCGCTGCCGCCCACCATGGTCGAGGCGCTGACATCCGTCCCGAAGGTGAAGGGCGCGCGGACGCCGCCCGGCAAAAACTGGGTACCGCGCAAGGCCGTGTCAGTGATCAGGCCGCCGAAGCTGATGGCCGAGGCCGTGACATTGGAGCGGAACAGGTTGGCCGGGCGGCCGTCGGTCGGGGTCGGGTTGGGGATGATGTCGTAGTGGGCCCGGTCCCAGTGCCGCTTGTTCGTGTTCAGGACGCCATCGCTCTCGTAATATTCCAGGCTGCCGACGAGGTGCAGGCGATCGTTCAGAAGGCTTGCGCCGCCGGCTACCGTGACCTTCTGCGACTTGCCGTCGTTGCGGTCCGAGACCCCGCCGCTGATTTCCGCCTTGAAGCCCTCGAAACGGCTGTCGAGCACGAAGTTGACGACCCCCGCCACGGCGTCCGACCCGTAGGCGGCCGAGGCGCCGCCGGTCACCACGTCGATCCGCTTCACCAGCGACTCGGGGAAGACGTTGATGTCGATCGTCCCGTTCAGCGTAGTGGGGACGGTCCGGCGCCCGTCGAACAGGACCAGGCCGCGGTTGGCCCCAAGGCCCCGCAGGTTGAGAAAGGCCCCGGTGCTGGCCTGGGGCGAGATGAACGAGCCTGGCCGGGTCGAGGCCCGGAACTGCGGAACTTGCGCCAGGGCGTCGGAGAGGTTGGAGGGTGCGCTGGCGCGCAGTTGCTCCAGACTCATCACCGTGGTCGGGTTGGGCGCCTGGTTGCCGTCGACGATTGCACGCGACCCCGTGACGACCACCTCGTCCAGCGTCGAATTGGCAGCGGCCGAACCCGGCCGTTCGGCCGTCTGGCCGACCGCGGACGTGGCCATCAACAGGGCCGCCGCCGAAGCCGTCGCAAACAGCGGAATTTGCATCGCACCCATATTCGTTCCCCCAGTCTGCGGCCGCTGATCGTTGTGCCTGCGGTTCCAGCAGCTCCCCCAGCTCACCGCTGGTCCCCTGTAGACTGAATGAATAGACATTCAGTTATAGCGCGTCAATGCGATTTCCCGCCCTTTGAAAGCAGCTATCCTATGGAAGGGCCTCACGCGCTCGAGGCGTCGGCGGTGAATGACTGAACCACCATTCATTATGGTGGCATGCAACACACCTGTGGACAGGTTGACCGCCGGCCGATTCCTAGTCGAACTTGCATCCTACGACCGGTCCGCGGCCCGCTCGCCAGCGCGCGCCCGCCCACATGGCGGCGCGTGGGGTCACCAGGGTGGGGACGCGGCCGGCGCAGTCGTCGCGGGCGTCCTTCAAGGCGCAAAACAGGTTCGCGTCAGACTATGGTGCGTTGGGGACCGGGTGTCGGGAAATACAGCACCTTTTCGACCACGAAAATACCGTCACGAATACCGTCAATCTGCCACTGAGGACCGCCTTGGCTGACTGGGCCAACCCGTATTCCTTCGAACGACCGGCCCACGCGCGCGAGAATCATGCAGATTCGATCATCAATTTTAATACATAAACTATTGATATTATTTAATTTCTACAGCAGCGCCTATTCCCACTCGATCGTGCCCGGCGGCTTCGAGGTCACGTCGTAGACGACGCGGTTGATGCCCTTGACCTCGTTGATGATGCGGGTGGCGGCGCGGCCCAGGACCTCCCAGGGGAATTCGAAGAAGTCGGCGGTCATGCCGTCGGTTGAGGTGACGGCGCGAAGGGCGCAGACGTTCTCGTAGGTGCGGGCGTCGCCCATGACGCCGACGGTCTTCACCGGCAGCAGGACGGCGAAGGCCTGCCAGATCGAGTCGTAGAGGCCGGCCTTGCGGATCTCGTCGAGGTAGATGGCGTCGGCCTGCTGCAGGACCGCGACCTTTTCCGGCGTGATATCGCCGGGGATGCGGATGGCCAGGCCCGGCCCGGGGAACGGATGGCGGCCGACGAAGGCGGGATCGAGGCCCATCTCGACGCCCAGCGCGCGGACCTCATCCTTGAAGAGCTCGCGCAGCGGCTCGACCAGTTTCAGCTTCATGTAGTCGGGCAGGCCCCCGACGTTGTGGTGGCTCTTGATCACCGCCGAGGGCCCGCCGCGCGCCGAGACGCTCTCGATCACGTCGGGATAGAGGGTGCCCTGGGCCAGGAAGGCCGCGCCTTCCACCTTGGCGGCTTCGCGGTCGAAGATCTCGACGAACACCCGGCCGATGATCTTGCGCTTGGTCTCCGGGTCGCTGACACCGGCCAGCTGGCCCAGGAATTCATCAGCTGCATCAACATGAGCCAGCGGAATATTGTAGTGATCCCGGAACAATGTCACCACCTGCTCGGCCTCGTTCAGGCGCAACAGGCCGGTGTCGACGAAGACGCAGGTGAGCTGCTCGCCGATGGCCTCGTGGATCAGGACGGCGGCGACCGATGAGTCCACGCCGCCTGAGAGGCCGCAGATCACCCGGCCCTTGCCCACCTGGGCGCGGATCTTGGCCACCATCTCCTGGCGGAACGAGGCCATGGTCCAGTCGCCGCTGAGGCCCGCGATCCGATGGGTGAAGTTGCGCAGCATGAGCGCGCCGCGCGGGGTGTGGGCCACTTCCGGGTGGAACTGGATGCCGTAGAAGCGGCGGCCTTCGTCGGCGATGACCGCATAGGGCGAACCTTCCGAGGCCGCCACCACCTCGAAGCCCGGCGGGATGGCGGTGATCTTGTCGCCGTGGCTCATCCAGACGGTCTCTCGCTCGCCGACATCGCCCAGGCCGGCCAGCAGCGGGCTTTCGCGTTCGATGAGGATCTCGGCGCGGCCGAACTCGCGGTCGTGGCCGCCCTCCACCGCCCCGCCCAGCTCCGCGCACATGGTCATCTCGCCGTAGCAGATGCCGAGCACCGGCACGCCCAGCTCGAAGATCCGCTTCGACGCCGCCGGGCTTTCCGCCTCATGCACGCTGGCCGGTCCGCCGGAGAGGATCACCGCCCTGGGCCCATAGGCGTCCAGCACCCCCTCGACCTTGTCGTAGGGATGGATCTCGCAATAGACGCCGCTTTCGCGCAGCCGGCGCGCGATCAACTGGGTCACCTGGCTGCCGAAATCGACGATCAGGACACGCTCGTGGGCAGGCTCGGTCATGGGGCTCCGTTAGCGGGCTTTCTCCAGGACCGCGACGAAAAAGCCGTCGGTCCCGGCGGTCTTTGGCGAGAGGCGCAGATAGCCGTCAGCCGTGAGGTATTGGGTGAGTTTCGGGTCGTCGGTGGCGGGCTTCGCCAGGAACCCTTCCGTGCGGCCCAGGAAGGCGGTGACGCGGTCCTCATCCTCCTGCGGCAACACCGAACAGGTGACATAGACCATCCGCCCGCCGGGCTTCACGAAGGGTGCGCCGGCGTCGAGCACCGCGTCCTGATCGGCCATGCGCTTTTCCAGCGTCTCGGGCGTCAGGCGCCACTTGGTGTCAGGGTGGCGGCGCCACGAGCCCGTGCCGGTGCAGGGCGCGTCGATGAAGACCACGTCCATCTTGCCCTCCAGGCCCTTCAGCGGCTCGGGGTTCACCGGCGAGCGGATCTGCAGGTTGCGGACGCCGGCGCGGTCGCCGCGGCGGATGGTGTCGGCCAGGCGGCGCGCGTCGCTGTCATAGGCGTAGATCTGGCCGGTGTTGCCCATGGCGCCGGCCAGCGCCAGCGTCTTGCCGCCGCCGCCGGCGCAGAGGTCGAGGACCTGCTTGCCCTTCACCTCCCCAGCGGACGCCGCCGCGATCTGCGAACCCAGGTCCTGCACCTCGAACCAGCCCTTGGAGAACTGCGGGATGGTCTCGACCGCGCCGCTGCGGGCGGTGGGATCGAGCGCGGGCATGCGCAAGGCCGTGGGCAGGACGTCGGTGGGCTCGGCCAGGAGCGAGGTCAGGGCCTTCAGGGTGCGTTCGGGGTCGGACTTCAGCAGGTTCACCCGCAGGTCCACGGGCGCCCTCGCCGCCAGCGCCGCGCCCTGCTCGGCGCGGTCATCGCCGAAGGCCTGTGTCAGGGCGGCGTCGAGCCAGTCCGGATAGTCGCCGCGCACCGGCGCGGGCGCGTCGGCGAGGTCGCGCGGGGCCTCCAGCGCCGCGCGCTCGGCGTCGGCCAGCGGCCCCGGCCCGTGGGGCTCTTCGCCGGCCGCCTCGGCGACCCGCTCCAGCGGCCAGTCCCACTCGAACCTGAGCGCGCCCAGCGCCGCGGCGCGGATCGTCTCGTCGCCCATGCGCCAGCCGAGCGAGCGGCGGCGTCTGAGTACGTCCAGGACCAGGCCGGATACGAAGGCGCGATCCTTCGCCCCGGCGTAGCGGGCCGCCTCGCCCCAGTTCTTCAGCGCCATCCGAACAGGCCGGTGGCGTTCCTCGATCTGGGTCAGGACCTCGATGGCCGCCGCGAGGCGTCCCGCATCACGCATTCAAACTCACCTGAAGAGGGCCCCGATCACCATCACCAGGCCGATGATCGAGACGAACCAGACCAGCGTCCGCACGAGGCGGATGCCGGCCGCATAGATCGGCACATATAGGGCGCGACCGATCACATAGAGGGCCGAGCCCCAGAACGTGAGCGGTCCGGTCTTCTGCGCCACGATCGCGGCCAGCAGGGCCGCGGCGAAGAACGGAAACGTCTCCATGAAATTGCGGAAGGCGCGTTCCAGCCGGCCGGCCACGCCGGTCAGCGGCGGCATGGGCTCGTCGCGCGCGCCGGCGGCCCACTGCAGGTTCTGCTGCCCGCGCGCCGTCGTCGCAGCCCAAATCAGCGTGACGATGCCGATGATGATCGCCGCCGCCAGATGGATCAGCTCGTGAGAAAGTCCCATGGTCGCCCCCCCAATGCGCGGCCGCCCGGCGCCCGGAGGCCGGCGGTGCGCTGTTTGCCCGAAGCGCGCCTAGACCGGGCTCGGATAGTTCGGCGCTTCCCGGGTGATCATGACGTCGTGGACGTGGCTTTCGCGCAGGCCCGCGCCGGTGATGCGGATGAACCGCGCCCGCTCCCGGAATTCCGGCAGGGTCGCCGCGCCCACATAGCCCATGGCGGCGCGCAGGCCGCCGACCATCTGGTGCAGGATCGGCGCGATCGGCCCCTTGTAGGGGACCTGGCCCTCGATGCCCTCAGGCACCAGCTTCAGCGCATCGGAAACGTCCTTCTGGAAGTACCGGTCGGCGGACCCTCGCGACATCGCGCCCAGCGAGCCCATGCCGCGGTAGGTCTTGTAGGAGCGGCCCTGGTAGAGGAACACCTCGCCCGGCCCCTCGTCGACGCCCGCGAACACCGAGCCCATCATGGCCACGGAGGCCCCCATGGCGAGCGCCTTGGCGAGGTCGCCGGAGTATTTGATCCCGCCGTCGGCGATCACCGGCACGTCGGAGCCGGCGGCCGCGCGCACCGCGTCGGCGATGGCGGTCAGCTGCGGCACGCCCACGCCCGCCACGATCCGGGTGGTGCAGATGGAGCCCGGGCCGATGCCGACCTTCACCGCGTCCGCGCCCGCGTCGATCAGCGCCCTGGCCCCCTCATAGGTCGCGACGTTGCCGGCGACGATCTGGACCATGTTGGTCTCACGCTTGATGCGCCCGACCGCCTTGGCGACGTCGATGTTGTGGCCGTGGGCGGTGTCGATCACCACCACGTCTACGCCGGCGTCCACCAGCGCCATGGAGCGCTCGTAGCCGGTGTCGCCCACGGTGGAGGCCGCGCCGACCAGCAGGCGGCCCTGGGCGTCCTTGGCGGCGTTGGGATGGGCCTCGGACTTCTCCATGTCCTTGACCGTGATCAGGCCGACGGCGCGGTAGTCGTCGTCGACCACGATCAGCCGCTCGATCTTGTGGCGGCGCAGCAGGTCGCGGGCTTCGGCCTGGCTGACGCCCTCCTTCACCGTGATCAGGTTCTCGTGGGTCATCAATGCCTTGGCGGGGACATCTGCATTGCCCTCGAAGCGCATGTCGCGGTTCGTCAGGATGCCGCAGAGCCGGCCGGTCTTGGGATCGACCACCGGGAAGCCGGAGATCTTGCGCCGCGCCTTGATCTCGCGGATCTCGCTGAGCGGCGTGTCCGGATTGATGGTCAGCGGGTTGATCACCATGCCGCTCTCATACCGCTTCACCTCGCGGACCTGATCGGCCTGCTCCTCCACCGTGAAGTTGCGGTGCAGGATGCCGAGGCCGCCGTTCTGGGCCATGGCAATGGCCAGCCGGCTTTCGGTCACCGTGTCCATGGCGGCGGACACCAGCGGTATGTTCAGATTGATCTCTCGCGTGAACCGGGTCGCGACATCCACCTGGGTGGGCATCACATCGGACGGGCCGGGTTCTAGCAAAACATCGTCGAAGGTGAGCCCTTCGCGAATCTCCATGGAGACACCTCGTTTTGCGGGTTGCGTATAGGCGTCCGACCGGGCCTGGAGCAAGGGGCCTATGGCGTTCATCGGAAGCTCTCCAGCGATTTATGTTGGATTGGGCTCAGCGCGGCGCTCAGCGCGCGGCCCTTGGCGTAGCCTGAATGCTGAGCCGGCGCCCGATCGTAGTCGAGCGGTCTCGTGGCCCCCAC
>Ga0307517_10000602_pt1 | contig 61311 bp, 83 predicted proteins | sample 23_EM_MG_FD_194515 | JGI IMG/M metagenome (GOLD analysis project Ga0307517, IMG submission 194515) | Populus trichocarpa ectomycorrhiza microbial communities from riparian zone in the Pacific Northwest, United States - 23_EM | ecosystem: Host-associated > Plants > Roots > Unclassified | place...
GGGCATGCCGGCAGCAAAAAGACTGCCAAGCTGGGGAGGACCGCCGCTGGATGGAAGACTAATTGACGACGCTGAAGGCGCACCAACTGCGCCGCCGCCACTTCTACCAGTGCTGCCACGTCTTGGAGGATCTAAACTTGGACCACTTCGATCATTGGTCTCCGCTTTCTTCAGCTTCTTGCCAGCCTGGATTTGTTTCAAGAGTTCACCAGAAGCCATGGTGGTAAAGGTGAAACCGTACGAAGCTGTTTAAGACAAGTGCAAACAGATCCAATTCACCGTAAAAGTAATTTATTGCCTTGCCGACAAGTAACTTCTTCTTCCATTCACTTCGTCATTTATCAATGGAATCCTATAGATAAATTTCGATGTATGATTGCAAAAAATTCTCAATTTCTTTCGATAACTCAGTGCATCTCATGATATTGTGTTCTCAACAGAGACAAGAAAATTAGGGTATGTACATACACGGCAACAAGCCCGAGGAATTTCTAGTATGGCCTGTGCCTGTTCTTCTTTAGCTCTTGTTCAAGTTGCTTTGCCTTGCGATGTCCGATCTCAACAGGACGAATTGCCGTCGTATCAGCTTTCCTTAGCTTGACAGGTCGGTTGCCGACGTATTTTCCTACTACCCTGTCAGCAAACTGTGGGACGGTCTCAACATTGTGCGCCAACTCACCGTCCATCTCTTTCCAGGCTTTCAAAAAGTCTTCAGGATCCGAAAATGCAACAAACCCATACTTGGCCTGAAGAAAATCAGGGAGGCACACATCAAACATATGGCTGCACCGACCTTTTGACTTAATCGATCCCGTATAACACGTGCCTTCGTGAAAGATGGGTACTGGTTGAAGGCGTTGGCAAGGACATCGTCAGAAACGTCGTTACTGAGGTCTCCAACGAAGAGGCGGAACCAAGCTGCAACGCCCAATGTGAGTTATCAGAAAAAGAGACAAAGGAACTCGTACAAGGATTCCATTCAAGCAGAGTTTGGTCCTCCCATAGTTTGCCTGCACCCTTCCGCAGTACGGTAACCCTTTTCCCACCCTTTGCCAGTTTTCCACCAGAACCCCCGCGTTTATCGATCATAGCACCGGGTACGTAAACGCTTTGCTGAGCGACGATACCCACATCGTACTCATAGGCATTGGCTGGTACAGGTGCACTATGTGATGAAGACGAACCAGGCATGGGATAAGAGGGTCCCTGGTAAGGCTTGTAGTACGGATTGACCTCGTATGCAGCTGCCTGTTGCTGGGCGTATTTTTGCTGATAGGAATGGTTGGTGTGTGAATTCATAGTTCAAGAATTTATCGATCGTCCAAATTGCGTCCAAGGAGTTGAGAGCAAAAGTCACAGTCTCAATCACAAAGTATGTCACACCGTGACAGGGTGACCTGACGTAAGCAATCTTTCTCCTCAACACATTACACAACTTTGGTGAGATCGCCCCTCCATCCTCAAGGTATGTTCAATGTTCAATCCTGCATGTATATTGTTGGCATGCCACACCTTCCTCGTACTTTGAAATTATGCACAACTCAAGTCCGAGGGGTGGATGTCGATGGTTTGCTTTGGATGACAATCGAATCATCGTCACTTTTCTAGATGCCCTTCGTCAAAAAGATCAAGTCGGATGCCTACTATTCGCGCTTTCAGGTGAAGTACCGCCGACGAAGAGAGGGAAAAACCGATTGTGCGCTTTCCTTGTCTCTTATATGGAATTATTTTGTTGATCAATTATACAGACTACGCCCGCAAGAGGCTTGTAACCCAGGCGAAGAACAAGTACAACGCTCCTAAATATCGCCTTGTCGTCCGCTTTACAAACAAGGATATCATCGTCCAAATTGTCTACGCCCGGCTACAAGGCGACTTTGTGCTTGCTGCTGCCCGATCAAGAGAGCTGCCCCGGTATGGAATCAATCACGGCCTGACGAATTGGGCCGCTGGTACGTCCATGTAGATTTTATGTACCGTTTTTAATTTTCCTTCCAGCCTACGCCACTGGCTTGCTCGTTGCCCGACGTGCGCTGACGAAACTCGGTCTTGCAGACAAATACGAAGGCGTCGCTGAACCTGATGGGACATTGAAGCTTACGGAAACTTTGGATGAGGAAAACGCACCCCGGCCATTTAAATGCTACCTTGATGTTGGTTTGAGACGCACAACTACAGGGTCTCGGGTTTTCGGTGCCATGAAGGGAGCAAGCGATGGTGGTATCTTTATTCCCCATTCCCAAAAACGATTCCCTGGCTACGATACTGAGACGAAGCAGCTTGAGGCCGATGTCCTCAAAAACTACATATTCGGTGGTCATGTCGCAGACTACATGAAAACTCTTGAAGAAGAAGATGACGAACGGTATGAGGGTATTGTTGTCTGTCCTAAAAGTTTACTCAGTGTCCACAAGATTCAAGAAGCAATTTGCATCGTACCTAGCTGATGGTGTTGGGTCGGAGGATATCGAAGAGATCTATTCGAATGCACATGCTGCAATCCGGGAGGACCCAACTTTCAAACCAACAGAGAAGACAAAGGATTGGAAAGCTGAATGTTCCAAGTTCAAGGTCAAGAGACTCACGCTTGCTGAGCGCCGCGAGAGAATTGCTGCCAAAATTGAGAAATTCAAGTCGGGAGGGGGCGAGAAGGCTGACGAGTGATTGTAAAGCTGTCCATATTCTGTGCACCTAAATCCTACCAGTCACTGTACGACATTTGAGCTGTCTTGGCTTCACAACCCCGATCGTCGGGATTTCTTGGATCCCTCGCTAATTCATAAAGCACCCAAGTCACAATATCGATCTTTGTATAGCAATGATACATCATACTGTACCTGTTTCCAGAAATGGAATTTCCACAGTGAAGCACCTACGAGGTACACAGATGTGTGTGCTGCATACTGAGTTATTACGCGAGGAGTGTCGTGTTGCTGTAGTGGCCAATTCCTTTTCTTGGATTTATGGCACATTGAGAATAATATCTTTTAGCCATACAAAAAACGGTGTTTCTTCGCTGCTGACATAGCGTGACATAACACCCTCAGATGTTGAGTGATCCAACCGGAAAGCTGAACATCCAATTCGGAAATCTTTATCAAAGGATATCTGGAAATTCCTAAAGACTAAGGTCAGATATTATCCTGGTCGAATTCTTGTAACCAATGCTCACAAAACAACACCTTCCCACCTGGCAATGCATCGGTCAAGGTCGACGAACCAGATTCCACCAACGTCATGGCGTATCTCACGACCGATGATGCAGATTTTTTGCAATAAGCACCTGTCTATCTCATCCATTAACAGCTGCGCCAGCTGCGGCAGAGATGATACGGAAAGCGTGGCTTGTGGCAAGTGTGCGGTTAGTGTGGAAGGCGATACCATTGTGAATCGTATCGAGTGTCTCATAGGGAACGTCAGGTAATGCATCTCACATTGAGAAAGAGGGGCTACCTATTGTCAATCCGTATAACGGCTTCTCCACCAACGGATCTGTCGCCTTCTCCAGTGAGTAAGGCTACGAGCCGCTCTCCTGATTCGCCAACAGCTGTAAAGGAGAGGGTGGATGGGATACGAGCATCATTCAGCGCATCGACGGATCTCCGTATTTCCGACAGAATTCTTTGGCAAAAGACTTGGTATTGAAGGATGTCGATGATAAGTTGCAAAATTGAAGGTACCCTGTCCACAGATTTTGAAGAATACGGAAACTTGTCGGTTTGGGTACTGTGTTTCCGTAACAACAGGACGTGAAGGACATGGTAAATGAGTTCACAAAGATTTTCTCCATCGTCGCCGTTCACCGCGTTCGATGGAGTGTCATCAATCTGAGTATAAGTATTGTCACTCCTCCGTTCAGGGAAATTGAACGAATACCTCACTAGTTCGAAGGTCAAGTCCAGACTTTGTGCAGCATTGATAATGATAAGTCGTTCGGCAACTTGTACAGATGCAGTAGGCAAATTTCCCGCTTCTGACACAAGTAAGGAAAATATCTCTTGATTGGCAATCTCTACCTGTGCATTCCTCAGAGCAGCATTGAGGTCGGTGTTATCGAGGCAGCTAGGGACAGTAAAGGTAGAATAGTTTGTTCTTGATCCATTCGCGAAAGCAAGCGACGTCCGTAACCGGGTGTGTTGGTGAAAGGGGAATACAAGTCGCTGTGACATATTTCCAACAGTAGGCATTTGCGCAATAGCACGACGACGGAAGCTGGGAGGAGCTGAGAAACATGAGTGGACCAATTTGCCCACATTTTATTTAGACACGCACATCCCTCTAGTCCATACGAAATAATGAAATCCTTGCTCGTTTTATCAGCACCTTTTCCCAATGCAGATCCAGGTGGCAGAGGCGCTGGTGATAATCCCCAGTTCGCTCGTCTTGCTCTTAATGCATCGACCCAGTACTCTTCCCCTCTCACCCGGCTGCGACCCATACTTTCCGCTGCGGTTCTGAATAACTTGGAAGCCTTCCTCAATGCTTCATCCTTGCCACCAATGGACAGTTGTGCATTGAAAGTCTGGACGGAGACAATGGGAGGAGGTTTTGACACTGTGGTTGCGGATAGTAGTAAGGAATCAGGTCCTCCATGTGTCTGTCCTGCTTGAATTTGTCCACCCAAAGCACTCGAAAGTATTGATGTTAAGAGGTCCTTTGCTTGAGACATTTCCCCCAGAGCAACGCTATAGTAGGTCTTGAGACAGTCCCATAGCTGCCAAAAAAATATACGAACAATAAATGAGGCATTACTTCCACGCGCATAGCATATAATTCGTCTACTGTCATTGGCTTTTGGGCTGCACCCTTTTCGTCAACCAAATCATCATCCACGAATGTGTCAGGTCCCTCATCTGTCGTACTGGGGCCATCTCGTTTTTCAAAAATATCGAATCCGCGTTCCGCAAATATTTTGGTCAAGTTGGATGCAAGCCTTGCAGAGGCTGGCTCCTTGCTTAGACAAATGTCAGAAGGCCGGCAACTTGGACGGTCAATGAACATACGGCTCGTAGACCCTTTCTCCTTGGGGAGTGAGGTCATATAAAACAGGGATACGGTTGCCAGAATCATCTTTGTAGGGACGTTCAAGAGAGAGATGCAAATATTTCCAGAATGGCCCATCCAAAGACCCGAGATTTTCATCAGACATGGCAGTAGTGAATTAGATTTGGCGTGGGACATCTAAACTTGTGCTACACGTGACGGTTGCCCTATCGCAATTCAATTCTGAATCCATACCACTTCGATTTGTCGATAACACTTATTTCCTCCCGAGTGTCCAATGTCCTACGTCGATGGTTAAGAACACAGATTACAACACCGTCGATTCTGCCCCATTGGGCAAACGGAAGAAGATCGATGAAGAATTTTCCAATGGCTCTCTGAACTTGAAGAAGCAGAGAACTAGAGTCAGGTGTGTATGATATTTTCTTTGCACCCACATTTATGACAGTTTACACAGTTTTTCCTGTGGAGAATGTCACCGTCGGAAGCAAAAGGTCTGGTGTTTCTTCGACTCTCATTTCATACTCTTATCGGTTCCCCAGTGCGATCGTCAAGTACCATGTTCTCATGTCAGTCGATTTTGTTGCTCTCCAGCAGGGAGATGACAATGTGTTCATTCATCAAGTGTGTTGCCCGAAAAGTCCCAGAGTTATGCAAGGCGTATACACCGGGGAAAGCGGATCAAGATCTCAATGCGAGAGTGGCAAGATTAGAACAAATCGTTGAGATAGCTTTACCTCAGTTCTGCTCTCCTGGGGGTTTCGCCACGTCAGAGCGCGATTCAATACAAAGTCGCCATAGGACGCCTGCAAACTATGACGACGATAGCAAATCCCTTCCTGAAGATCATGAACCTGGTGGGACATTTGATAGTGGAAAATGGTATGGAACCAGTGTGTCAGGGAGTATCGCACCGGGAGCCCTCATCAAACAGGCAAGTTCCATTATTAAGTGATATCTGAGGGCCATGTCTTACATACCATGTAGATCGAAAGTGCTGCAGCATCGGGAACGCATTTTAAGCGGGAGGGCACTGATAACTATTCAGAAGAGAGGGATGTTGACTCTTCTTTGTCTCCCCGGCCATCCACCTCGACTGCGATTGCCGATCCAGGAGACGACCTGGAACAGGCAGCCGCCAATAAATTGCAGTGGCTGGTCCAGGAATGTGGTGTGCCTCCGCAAAAGATTTCGGAACTCTTACGAGAGTTACCGGATCCCGGTTTTTCTGATAGCCTGGTCGACTTCTATTTCAGCTCAATGTGCGTAATCGTCTGCTCTCGTCACAATGTTAAGTATATCCATTTTTAAATAGAAACTGGACACGGTACCCTATCTCTGAGGCCGACTTTCGTACGGCTTATGCGTCTGTCTGTGCTTGCGTTCAGAATCGCACAGGCGCAACGGACCCGCATCATATTCGTTTCCTACCGCTTTTGTTTGTGGTGCTGGCAATATCTGTGAGACTGGCTCCAGAGTATATAGCAGGCGACGCCCGAACTCGTCGAGTTAAATCAATACATTTTTACTGGACTTGTAGGTTAATATTCCTTTCTTCTGCGATTGACTGTGCTCATCATGAACAGCACGCCGCTCTCTTCTGATTGCAGCAGCTGTCCAACCAGATTCAATCGACATGGTTCTGACGCGACTTCTGGTAGGTCCTGGTTTCAAGACGTTTGCGGCTATTTGAATTGATTCTTGCAGAGTGCACGTTTTCTTACATTTGACCGGCGAATTACTGAGAGTTGGAGTCAACTCGGGGCTGCTGTGAGAACTGCACAAGCTCTTGGATTGCACAGGGATGGTTCAAAGATGGTATGATTCTGCCATGCTTCCATTTATCTTGCTGATTTCCATCCAAGGGTATGCCTATTGAAACTATTGAATATAGGCGGAGAATCTGGTTTGCTGATTTCTTTCCTGATAGAACTCAGCTTACTCTGCCAATAGGTCATATTTGTATCATGCGGACTGTTCATACGGTTTGGTACTGGGCCGACCCAATTCCATTCAGGATTTTTATACTTCTACCAGGTTACCATCGAACATTGATGGTGAGCCTCAAGCAGCTGCATCCCAAAGTCCATCCCCTCTGTCTCAACCAACTACAATGACGTTCGTCATTCTGCGACACCAACTGGCAGAAATCATAGGACGCATGGTTCACCATTTCCAGCAGGTTCGGGACAGGAGTCAATATACTGAAGTGGTCACCCTGGACAATGACCTACTGAATTTCATCGATAACCTACCTCCTCACTATGCTATGGAGCCGGACAAAAGTCTCGACGCAACCCTACCCTATATTCCTATTCACCGCTTCCTCTTGATCACGGAAATTCTCTTTGTGAGAATCAGTTTACATCGACCTTATATTTTACGTCGTCTGGACTCAAACAAGTATGCAACGTCACGAAGGGCTTGCTTCGAGTCTGCCATGAAAGATTTTCATGTACGCCAGGCTTTCCGCAAGACAACACCCGAAGAAGTTCGAGATTCTCTTGGCAATTCATATCGAATTTTCCAATCCGCCATGATTTCTGGCATATACTTTGTTCTGGAGCCTGATGGAAAGCATTCTGAAACTATGCACGCCATTCTTGACGAATTTGTTTGCGATCACGAGGGAATAAAGGAGATGGATGAAACCACGAGGCGGGAGTTGAAAACAATCGAGTTTCTGAAGGCCAAGGCTTCCCATCTAGGAATTCCACGTCCGCAAGTATCCGAAGTCTTCGACGATCATTCGATTCGTAAAGAGCAACAAGCGCAGCTGCTTTTGAGCTTACAAAAACCCTTAACATCCCCATCTGCGCAGAATCAACTTTTATACTCCAAGCAAGGAAGTTCCTCACCTCATTTACAACCATCATCTCATCCTTTAAGTCAATCCCCTTCGTTCAAGCGCCTACAATATCCTTTGCAACCAAAGTCCCCTTCTACCTCTGGTAGTCCTCACAATGACGACGAATCATCTGCGCAAACATTACTTGATTCGTGGTGTAATTCCATCGCCAATGGTACCATGGATTCCTTGCCAGCTGGCTCATCATGGGGTGGGTCTATTGGGTCAGAATTAGGTGATTGGGCTGGAATTCCATATTCAAGCCACCCCAACCTAGATTCCCGGCTTGTGTCTAGTCTTGGTGGCTCCGATTATGCTTACTGGGAAGCTTTGGTAAACCAAATTCACCCTGACGCACAGAGACTTCCATAGCTTTCTTAACTTTAATTATTATCCACAATGTATGCACATCTCTATGTTATTTATGTCGTCGGTTGTGCCCGAAGATCACTTGCTAGATCCATTTGGACTCAAACTTAAAGCCAAGTCATCTAGGCACCTTGCTCCTTCTGAATCATGATGCAATCCATAAATCGTTTCCTGTATGGCCCTTCACCAGAAGAGCGGGTTCGTGCATGGCAGACTAAACTGCGGGCAGAGAGTCGGCATCTCGACAGGGAGATGAAGCAGGTTTGCGATTTCTATTTTCGGCCCAGTTGCCTTACTGAATGTCTTTCAGCTAGATATTGCAACAAGCAAAGCGCGCCAGTCAGTCAAGCAGCTGGCTTCAAAGGGAGACGTTAAGTCGGCTCGAATTCTGGCAAAGGAAGTTGTGAGAAGCAATAAGCAAAAGGATCGCTTGTCGGTCAGCAAAGCGAGGTTGGGATCAATAGGTCACCAACTTCAACAGCAATTAGGTCAGTTTGCATTGAGATGCTCTTCCTGTTTCTAACATTTGTGTAGCTATGGTGAAAGTGACCGGAACGTTACAGAAGTCGACTGAGATCATGAAGCTTTCCAATGCGCTTGTCAAATTACCTCAAATTAGCCGCGAGATGCGAGAAATGAGCATGGAAATGACGAAGGTAGGAATATGTATTATGGATACATGCAATGTTCATGTTTCGGTAGGCTGGAATCATGGAGGAAATGTTAGAGGACACAATAAACATCGAGGATGACGAGGAATTGGAAGAGGAAGCTGACGCAGAGGTAGATAAGGTTCTATTCGAGCTCACGGATGGCAAACTTGGTGAAGCAGGGAAAGTCAGTACTGAATTACCAGTAAGTGCCTCCTCCGACTTCATCCTTCGGCTACGAGTAACGTTATTCAGACATTGGAGGACAGGCTACAAGACGAGGACACGGAACGAAATATGGAGAAGTATCGTCAGGAGCTCAGCGGATTGCTCAGCGGATAACTCTTCTAACAATGTCTATGGATACATACTCAGTATCGAAGGGAATAATGTATGATAATTGGTCCCTTATCGGTGTATGGTTTCCACGTGACTTGTACTTTTGTATTGTCCTTTCCATAATTCCGACTTAACCCTTCTCAAAATATGGTTGTCCCTCGTTTTTTCACAGGAGTTGCTCGAGGAGTTGCGCGAATAGGCGTATGTTTTGTGATTCTATTCTTTTGTAATAACTCTTGACACGACACAGTCTGCCAGAAACTATGCAACTTCACCCCCGACTGCCGCATTCGCTGGACAGAAAGGCAACAATGTTAGAACATTTTCAAGTTGTTCGGTCGTTTATTGAAACACACTCTTAGGGAAAATACACTGTCACACTGATTCCAGGAGATGGTGCCATCCTCAGATAAACATTTATTTCCATTGATTAACTGCTTCGTGTAGGTATCGGCCCAGAAATCAGTCAGTCCGTGAAGGATATCTATAAAGCCGCAAAGGTAAACCCTCCTGATTTTCCATAAAGCGGGCTTTGTGTTAAATGATCTCCAGGTTCCTATCGAATGGGAAGAAGTCAGTGTGACTCCCGTGCTCAAGGGAGGCAAGACCGTAATTCCAGACCTAGCGATTCAGTCCGTGAAACGCAACACTGTCGCTCTTAAGGGTCGGTTTTTGGTTTAACACCTGTGACATGTTCGCTGACTTTGTTGTCTGAAGGGCCTTTGGCAACGCCGAGTACGTGTATTCCTGCCAACTTGAAGTTTGGATGGCCGCATCCGTTCCCTCATTTCTTTCATATCCCACTCACCCAGAGATGGCTAAAGACTTTTTTTTTAGTTGGAAAGGGTCATGTCTCCCTTAACCTTACTCTTCGAAGGACCTTCAACTTGTTCGCCAATGTTCGCCCCTGCGCCTCTGTCAAAGGGTTTAAAACCCCGTACCAAGATGTTAACACGGTGCTCATTCGAGAAAACACAGAGGGAGAGTACTCTGGAATTGAACATGAGGTCCCTTTAGAGAAACAACTTGTCCCATTATTGCTAATATCTCTATAGATCGTCGATGGCGTTGTGCAGTCAATCAAGCTTATTACCTGGGATGCTTCAGAACGCGTGGCCCGGTATGCTTTCCACTATGCCCAATCAACTGGAAGGAAGAGAGTTACTGCAGTACACAAAGCTAACATTATGTGCGTTTTTAATTGAGATCTTTGGCTTTGCGTTCATATGACATGGACAGGAAAATGTCGGATGGAATGTTCTTGTCTGCATGCCGTGAGGTGGCGAAGGGATACCCGGACATTGCGTACGACGAAGATCTGTTGGACCGTGTCTGCCTTCAGGTAGGTATATATCCCTACAAAGATATCCCACTAATGAGCTCTCAGATTGTGTCAAACCCCGCCCCATATTCTGATCGTGTCATGGTCATGCCGAACTTGTACGGAGATATATTGTCGGATATGTGTGCTGGGTTAATCGGTGGTTTGGGGTTGACTCCCTCTGGGAACATCGGAAGGGTACATAAGACTCATTGTAACTGCGAAAGCCGCTTACCGCATCTGCAGGATGCTTCAATCTTTGAGGCCGTTCATGGTTCAGCCCCCGACATCGCTGGTGAGCATGGTCGTTCTTTTGTGATGTCGACGGTTGACCGTTTTGGCAGGCAAAGGTTTAGCTAACCCAACGGCTTTGTTGTTGTCCTCCCTCATGATGTTAAGGTGGATTGATAATGCGACTGCTGGAACGCGAATTCATGACTATTTTAGGCATATGAACTTGAACCCTTACGCGGACAGAATTGAAAAGGCTGCGTTGACAGTAAGATTTTAGTCTATCTCCACCGTCTATATTTACATGGAAGTGCCGCAGACTATTGCCGAAGGCAGAGCGATTACTGGAGACCTCGGAGGAAAAGCAACGACGAAGGAGTACACTGACGAGATCATCCACAAGTTAAAGTAGTGGTGTTTGTTATTCCAATAAACGTGATGTTCTAGAGTGTGAATGGGGATCGCCTGTGCGTGGGAAGTAACCATTCCCAATAGTATAGATGGCGGTGGTGTGTTGTGCTTTCCATCAAGTGTCTTTCGCTTTTGTTACGACCACTGCTACTCGCACTCCTTCTCCCCACTCGCCCTGCAGGGCAAAGCCGCTCAATATTCACCTCCAGGTCTGTGGCGTCGCTCCTTTTTGGTGATCTTTCCTCTTATCCGTAATTTACGCAGATTTCACCATCAGCGAAATCCATTCATATCATCGCAGTCGTTCTGCTCATCAATACGTTACGAACGACATGACAGACGACACGCAGTTGCCGACGAAGAAAGATGAAACCAAGTCTTCTTCGGCCAGTATCCGTGGTCCGAAGAGACAGTCCTCCAATCCATCCAACTTACGGGGCGGGTCGTCTGGGGCCAGACCCGTTTCTAGAGGAAGTATCAAGAAAGCGCCAACTACCACCACGTCAGCCGCTGAATCGGGATCCGATACCGCCTCCAGGAAGGGCGATGGTAACAGAAAGCAAGACCAGCGTGGCAAGAATCAAAATGGTTCAGGACGCGGGTTACCCCATCGCAAGGCACAGGCTTCTGCTTCCCACGTAGCACGTAATGTAGGTTCAAATAAGCCCTCTTCGTCTCCTGCGCCGGCACAAAGCGCAGAATCTAGTGATGCACTCTCCTCCCTTCAGCGTGTCATCCAGGATTTGAAGACCTCGTCTCCGGCTCAACAATCCACTATTGGTGGTCAAAGTGCGTGATTTCTGTTTTCCTCCTTTTTGTTATGAACTAGCGTGGTCGACATTAGCTCTTAATCTAGACTCAAAGCACCGCAAGGCTACGTCCCTTGGCAACGCCGTATCAGCGAATTTCAATTCGTATTCGCCTGACCTTGTTCCTATGGTCGAGACTGTCGAAGATGAGATGCTTGAAGAAGGCGAAATACAGGATCGCTTTTACCCTCAGCAGCCACTCCAGCATCGTTCTCAACCACAGAGCTTCATTCCTCCCCGTTTTGCAGCCTTGGCGGCCCAGGAACAGGACACGGTTGGTCCAACAGGTCGTCCTCAATTAGCCCCGGGTTTCATGTTTGGAGCTCGCAAACGTGGCTTACCCATGGGTCCACCCATCAATGAAGAGGATGCGGGCTTCCAATTCCCACAGCAGCAACAACAAACATATGGGGAACCTGTTGGCAGGAAAGTCGACACCGGCGAAATTACGGGCATCATGGCAGAGCAGGTCAGTATCTTGTGGTAATCCCACTTCGTTTCGGAAATCATAACATCATGTAGATTGCCATTCAGAATCAAATTGAAGCCCTACAGCAACAGCAGCAGGCTCTCTATCAGCAGCAACTTGCATCAAACCAAGTTCTCTCTTTACAGACCCCCGGCCTTGCACCGTCCCGTGGACACCGTCGTGTGCAAAGTACCGTTCCCATGAGCGCCAGCCCAGCCGCTTTCGGTTCCATTCAGAATCCGATGGGACAATTTGGTAACATGGGATTGAACGTGGGCTTGGATGGCCAAGTACAAGGAATGCCACGTGGTCATGGCCGCAGGCACAGCGTTAACGTCGTGAACAAGACTGCTAGCCAACCCAACCCTGGGACTGTCGGTTTTGATGGTTTCGACGATGGATTCCTTCCTCCGCCGGGTGTAGGCGGCCACTCCAGACAAGCTTCTCGTGTTGATAGTAGTTGGCGCATCAGTAAGTGAATGTCACTCACATTAATGTGACTATTACTGAGCATAGGTTATCGATAGATGGGGGCGTTGGAGGGGTACAGGGAGGCGCGGCTACATTTGCTGCCGATCTCGCCCAGGCACAAGCGCAGCTGCAAAGCTTGCAACAGTTCCGCGCCGCGGCTGGGAGTCATCACCACAAAATGGCCTCGTTCAGTTTTCCTAACATGCTTCCAAACATGATGGCTGCCAATATGATGGGAATGGGACTTGGGGGTATAAATTTACTCCAACAACAGCAGCAACAATTTCAGCAACAGCTTCAACAGCAATCCAATCAGCCTCAACGGAAATCACTCTTTGCTCCATATTTACCTCAGGCATCACTCCCTCCTTTATTGGCGGCTGGGAAATTGGTAGTTGGTATCCTGAGAGTCAACAAACGCAATCGTTCTGACGCATATGTCGCAACTGAAGTATTGGACGCAGACATCTACATTTGTGGTTCCAAAGATAGAAACCGTGCCCTCGAGGGAGACATAGTTGCCGTCGAGCTTCTAGACGTTGACGAAGTATGGAGCACAAAGAAAGAGAAGGAAGAGAAGAAGAGGAAGAAGGAAGAAAACTCTGCTTACGATCATAAGTCAACTGGGGGTCGCAAGGATGACAAAAAAAAGGATGATGTTGAAGTCGAGGGTCAAGGCCTTATGTTGTTCGAGGATGAGGAGTAAGTGGTTCAATGTTGGTCAGAACGATAAATCAACAGTTTTATAAAAGGGTCACTGATGATGTCAAACCTCAATTTGCCGGGCATGTCGTTGCCGTTGTCGAGCGAATGCCCGGTCAACTGTTCTCGGGTACACTTGGGCTTCTTCGACCGTCTTCGGCTGCCACAAAGGAAAAACAAGAGGCAGAACGCCGTGAACGCGAGGGCGATCGCGGTGACGAACCGCGTCGTCAAATTGAACGACCGAAGATAGTGTGGTTCAAGCCTACTGACAAGCGAGTACCCCTCATCGCCATTCCTACGGAACAGGCACCGCCCGACTTTGTGCAAAACCCTGATGCTTATGCCAATAAACTTTTCGTCGCCTGCATTAAGCGTCACGTAGGTCTCTTTTTATTACGGATGGCAGGAAATTCACTTGCTCTTTCGTAGCCAATTAGTTCTCTTCATCCATTTGGAACCTTAGTAGAGGAACTTGGGCCCATTGGAGACATCGAGGTCGAAACCAGTGCCCTGCTCAAAGATTGCAACTTCCCTACGGAAGATTTTACAGAAAGTGTTATCAAATGTCTCCCTCCTATTCCCTGGACGTACGTATACCTGCCTATATGTTTTTCAGTCTCTTATGACCTTGCGCAGGATCCCAGAACGCGAGTTTGAGACACGGAAGGATTTGCGCGGTGAGCGCGTTTTCAGTATTGATCCTGACGATGCGAAAGACGTGGACGACGCTTTGTCTGTAAAAGCCAACGACGACGGCACCTACGACATTGGAATTCACGTCACCGACGTTTCCTTCTTTGTGAAGCCCAATACACCTTTGGATCGCGATGCTCGGAAGCGGGCCACAAGCGTTTATCTTGTACAACGGGTCGTTCCAATGCTTCCACCGGCTTTGAGTGAACAACTATGTAGCTTGGTTCCTGGTGAAGATCGCCTTGCATTCTCTGTCATCCTGACCTTGGACAATGACGCGAAGGTATTGAAGAAGTCGTTCAGCAAGACGATCATCCGTTCCGCAGCCAGGCTTGCCTACTCGGATGTTCAACGAGTCATTAAAGGTCAGAGCCTCGGTGATTCCTTAGTGGACGGCGAACACAAGACCTCCGACGTCGAGAAAGATATTTTAATTCTGCAAGGCCTTGCTAATAAACTGACGACGCGACGATTCCACAACGGCGCTCTGAGATTGAACATTCCCACTCTCACATTCGCTTTAGACAACGGTAGACCATCGGATTGTGGTCAAAGCCAGCGCATAGATGCAGAGACTTTGGTGAAAGAAGTAAGTCAGAGTCACTTAAAATATCCTGATTTTTTAACCTGCTCATGTGTATGTAGTTCATGATACTTACTAACATAACCGTTGCTCAACAAATCGTTGTTCATCTTCCTGAACAAGCACTACTCCACCGCCATGATACTCCACTTGAGCGTCGTCTTGTATGTTTTCTTTTCTCATTTCTACCCCGATGTTCTGACTCGCTCTCAGAACAACCTAGCTCAGCGTGCAGAACGTTTGGGTTATAACATCGAGGTGTCCTCATCCGGAGGACTCATGAAGTCGCTCAGTGCTATACCGCATACCACCGCGCACAACCTTCTAGAACTTCTCTCCTTCAAGGCTACAAACCGCGCCAAGTACTTCTGTTCTGGAATGTTAGACATTGCCAAATATGGTCATTACGCCTTGAACGAACCACTCTATACACACTTTACGTCTCCCCTCAGACGGTATGCTGACATTTTGGTTCATCGCCAATTGGAGACGGTGGTGCAGGGAGGGGGTGAGTCTTCAGTGTTTTTGATGCAGGCAATTGAATGTAACCAATCATCTGTCTCTTTGCAGCGGAAATCAAGTTTGCAATGGACCGCGATGCGGTTGCCAAGGTCGCTCAGCAGTGTAATATGTAAGTTTCGTGTACGAATTATACGGTTCTGCTTCTGATGCCTATTCTGCAGCAAACGCGATTCGGCTATTCTTGCTCAAGAACAATCTGCCCATTTGTTCCTTTGTGTATTGATTTCAGACCTGACCCACCGCTACGGAACTGTTATTCGTCAAGCAACTGTTGTGGGCGTTCTTGAGGCTGCATTCGACGTCCTCGTTCCAGAATTTGGTATTGAGAAGCGTGTCCATGTTGACCAAATGCCGATCGATGTAAGGTTCCAATCGGATATTTGACATTGAGAGAGCTAAACCCTTTCAATTCCCTAGAACCACGTCTACGATGAGCACTCGCACATCCTACAGATATACTGGTCCGACAAGGACGTCATAACATGGCTCGTAGAAAACAGTGACGACGAGCACCTCAAAAAGGTCAAGCGGCACGCGGAGCAGCACGCAGTGAAGATGGAAGTAACGTCTCGCTCTGTGCATGATGAGAAAGCCCTGTTTGATGAAGACGATGAAAACGAGGATGACGATGAGATTGTCCTGGGCCGTGAGAGTGCACCTGTTGTTGCACCTCCAGCGCTGGAGACGTCGAAGCAGAGGTTATATTCTATTGCGAGGCATCAGCCGCAATTTGAAGGTTTGAGAGTTTCGCCAGCTGGGCACAAGATTCAGGAGATTAAGGAATTGATGACTGTACCGGTTGGTGTCATAGCTGCTTTAGTTATTCACATGTGTCTAATTGCCTTTCTCTATTGCTAGGTTATTGTTACTGCTGATCTGACCAAGAGTCCTCCCGTTATCAAAGTTTACAGTGTCAATCCCTATGCCGCGCAGGCGGATCCAAAGAAATGAACTCTGGCCCTCTATCCCTTCTTCTATCCATGATTCTGGATCCGTGTCTCGATTGTGTACTTTACGTTTCTGCAGTTTCTTTTTCTCTTAAACATAACCCAAATTTTGTTCAATAAATACTATTATGACTACTAGGTACTGCTCAAACAACTCTAAGGTAGATGGCGTCTGATACGTAAATTGTGCTGAAATATGATGTAGTTTTGATGAGCAAATTTTCCACCATGAGATGACCGCAGTCCCGATTTGGGAGGTCAGTCGCCTCTCAAAATGGGAATGATTTCTATACAGGGAAGTCCCATTTTTTAGATACAGAGGATAGGTGATATTTCGAAGGTTGGTTTCGCAATCTACAACTTTAAGGGATAAACGGCAGACAGAGATGATTCGGATCATCAATGCGCATGCCCCAATGTATAACAAGCCCGTGGTTTCGCAATCTAACCACTTTAAGGGATCTGGAGAGAGATGATTCGGATCATTGCTCCAGCATATCTTCAAGCAAATCCGATGTTTGTGACAACACTGCCAAGGCATCATAGCAGCACGAAACCCTGTTTCAGATGAGGCCGCTAAAGCTGGGCAATTAAGCTTCGAAACAGGAGGTCGTCTGGTACTCAGGAGACGGCGGAGTGATTGATGGAACCCGCCCAAGTCTTTGATCATCAAATTCTGATGACGCAAAATGCCAATGGATGCAAAATATCGAAAACATAGAGTAGTTTTTGTGAATGAATGGTTAATGAAGCTACATGATATAAACGAGAAAGCAAAATTAGTACATACAGAAGATTGAAATGCAGCAGTAATGATATATCAGTAATATCCATTAGAAAACAAGAATATCCTAAATCCAGCCATTTGTTGGAGTATTCGAGGGCCGAGAACGGGAGCTCGATCTGCTCCGATTGAGGGACTGGGTGAGCTGTTGCTGCTGCTGGAATTGGTGATCTGGACGGCTGTCGAATGACTGAGGAGTGAGAGGGGTTTTTGAAATTGGAATAATATTTTCTGCGGATGCGGCTGCGGCAGAGGCCAAAGCTTGTTTGCTCCTTCTTCGAATGGCGATGGCGGCAGGAGAAGGCCCCGCGGGACCGGGAGGCCGAGAGGAAGGGAGAGGAGAGGAAATTGAGTTGAGAGGGGGGCTGATGGAAGAGGACGTAGAGTTTGAGTTGAGGGCGATGTCTGAGACGGGAGACGGGTCCTCGGCCTCTGCTTTTTCTTGAAGAGGATGGAGGTTGTATATGGAGGCCTGGAGGGAATGCAGGCTCTGGACTGAGCAGGAGCTCATGCCTCTGGTGTGCTGAGCTTGTCCGTGAGGGATCAAGAGGTGTTGTTTTGAATTATAACGGTTCTTGATCTCCTCCACGCATAGCCTATGCAAGCCGTCGAGATTGAGATAGGCGGCCTCGTCGCGGACGTCGATGAGGGTGTCGAGCTTTGACTGGAGGATGGTCGGAGAGGAAGAGTAGTTGTGGAGTTGGAGTTGGTATGGGAGGGAATCGGAATGGGGGTCTCTGAGAGGCTGGCGGAGGTAGGAGAGGATGTGGGCGTACGGAGGGCTAGGGCGGTCGAGGAAGATATGGACAGAGGAGGGGGGGGAAAGCTGGCCGCTCTGTGAAGAATAGACAGAAGATATTGAAATGGGACTTGGACTGGGAGGAGGAGGGTAGAGGGACAGAAAGTACTTTGCCAAATAGGAAGGTCTGGAGGTGAGGGTGAAGAGGGTGGTGCGGTAGGTGTGGGTGCAGGTCTCGAGAGTGACGATGAGCTTTTCTGGGTTGGCAGCGGGGAGAGAGGGCTCGGCGATGAGGATGGGGGTGAAGGGAGGGGGCTGGGCAGAGGCGGCGATGTGGGAGGGCAGAGGGGGCACGGAGGGCGGATCTTCGGAGGAGGAGGAGGAGTGGGTCAGGGCGATGGACTTGGGCAGCTTGAGGGACGAGCGTTTGGAGAGGGTGCGTTGTCGGCGGGGGGTGTCGCCCAGGAGCAGTCTCTCCTCGTCGTCGGCGGGGAGGGGGAGCGGGGGGCGGGGGGGGCTGTTGGGTGGGGACAGCGGTGGGGCGCGGGGCTTGTGCTTGGCCTGGTAGGTGATGCGGACACCGGTGTCCCTGAGGGCGTCGTCGGGGGTGCGGACGACAGTGGCACCGAAGCCAAGGCGGGTGAACTTGGGCTCTGAAATTTTGACGGGCTTGTATGGCTGGGGACTGGGAGCCGGGGAGCGGGAGAGCCAGGAAGGCATGGGCTCAGATGGACGACGGCTGTGGGTCGCAGGGGAAACGTGCATGGGCTGGTATGACCCCGTCCTGCTGTGCTGCATCATGTTGGTTTGAATGTTCAAGTCACGTGTATTCATTCCGTACTGAGACGCGATGTCACATCGTGTCACCATCTTCCTCATGAACATCTTTCGAAGTCGTAAGTCCTGCTTCCTCTTTTCAACAAACCCACTGAATAAACCACTTCCTAGTCATCGGAAAGGTCTGGCGTGAGTCTTTTCGTCCCCTTTCGTGTTCCTCATAATCACCGTACATCAGAAGATCCAAATGCCACGGAAGTAGTCAAGATCTCATCCGGTACCATTCCTCCTCTTCATCCACCTCTCCTTCTCACCCCCTTCTGCAGGCCAACTTTATCTTGTACGACCAGGAAACATCCGTACTTCCCGAGAATGCATGTCCGTCCCCCTTTTCTCTCCCCCTCCTCCTCTCTCACATCCTACTAGATACAACGACTGCATGGCCACCATCCGTCGTCTTCCCTCTGTCGATCACAACTTCCAATTGGTCATCACAAAAGTCTACGAAGACGGTGATCAGGATTTCCTAGAAGACGAAGACGAAAGTACGTCCTCCCCTTCCCCACTAACCCGACTCCAATCTCTATACAGCCGACGAAGAAAAAGTCTTTCTCGTCTCTGAAGAACTCGACTTCCGTCCGGGCACAACATCCGACTCCGAGCCCACCTTTGCATGGCGCGATCTCCACGGTGACGTCGACGAGTTCTTCGAGTTCGTCGCCGCTGCCACCAACGCGCCTACCAGGGCATTCTTCGAGACTTGTATGTATCGTGCGATGTTTGAGAGAAAATATAGGAAGAGCGCAGACAGTGTCAGAGATGACGCCTTGGAGGAATTTGTATGGCAGTGTGTTTTTCTTCTTTCCTTTTGCTTTCATGTTTTGAAGTTTTCGTTTTAGGCCCCCTGTGGCACCAAAGGTGGCTCCAAGACGAAAAGTTGTCAAGAAAGCCTCTAGTCCCTTGCCAGCTATAGATCCAATCGTCGTAGACCGAGAGGAATCACCATCTCAACCTCAACCCCAGAACCCAAGCCCCACAACTCAATTCCTCTCCCAAACCACCACCACCCTCCTCGAAGAAGAAGCAGAGCTCTACTTTTGGGACGTTCAAACCGAAGGATTCAGGAACGACGGCATCGTCACCGCCCGCTTTGTGCAACAAGCCCAAACCTCCAATGTCAACTCGGAGTTTACGTACTGGCTGACTGCCTCGAATGATCAGGGAATCATACTCGCCCATCCGATAAAATCCGATATGAACCAGAGGTTTTCGGGAAGGATGTATTCCCTGACTTGGAACCATATGGGTGAGGAGGGAGGAGTGCAGCAGAGTAGTTGGCTGTTGAGATTCTCGGGTGCTGAGGAGTATAAAAAGGTTGTCGAGGTTTTCACGAGATGTTTGTGGGAGACTTTGCATCAGGTTTCTTGGGGGAAGATCAAGGTTTATTGCTTTTCTTGGGTGTGGTATTTTTTCTAAACGGTGACTTTTGTAGGCCGATGAACAGAATTATGTGATGAGAGCTAATGAGGATGTGGAGATGAAGGATGTGGATGAGGAAGAAGATGAAGAAGAAGAAATCGAATCTGATCTTAACCCCGAGGGTACGTTCCCTTTCATTTACTCCAAGTTTTCTCTCTCCAACTTTCCAAAAGATGAAGAAGACGACGACGACGACGAAGATGAAGAGGCCGAAGATGAAGATGCGCCACAGCCACCTTTGAGTGGCGATCGTAATTCTCAACTTATGGTTGGGTACAAGGGCGACCGATCATATGTCGTGCGGGGAAACAATATTGGGGTGTTTAATCACAATAGTCAAGATCACTCTGTGAAGTATTATGCCACTATTGCGAATGTGGGTACCCTGAAAGGGAAGGGGTTCAAGCCCAAGCACGTATGTTCTTTTTCTTACGTCCAGCCAACACATATTGACTGTAATATAGGTCATGCTACATGATCAAGACACCAAAATGATCTTGCAAGATCCCACCAACTCACACTCCCTGTACAATCTCGACATCGAACGTGGCAAAGTCGTTGAAGAATGGAAAGTCCACGAGGATGTCGAAGTAAGCCACATCGCGCCAGACAACAAATTTGCCCCAACCACTCGCGAACAAACCCTCGTCGGCGCATCCCACAACGCACTCTTCCGTATCGACCCCCGTGTGTCGGGTACGAAACTCGTCGAGAGCCAGTTCAAGCAGTACGTCAGCAAAAACAAGTTCTCTGGAGTGGCTACGACCGCTTCTGGGAAACTTGCGGTCGCGAGTGAAAAGGGCGATATCAGATTGTTCGATACGATAGGGAAGAACGCCAAGACGGCTCTGCCGCCTCTTGGAGACCCGATTTTGGGGATAGACGTTACGGCGAATGGGAGGTATATTGTGGCTACGACCGAGACGTATTTGTTGTTGATTGATTCGTTGATTGGGGAGGGGAGGTACCAAGGTCAGCTTGGGTTTGATAGAAGTTTCCCTGCAAGTTCGAAGCCTCAGCCGAAGAGGTTGCAGCTTAAACCACAGCATGTGGCGTATATGGGGAATAAGATTTCGTTTACTCCTGCTCGGTAAGTTTTCTTTCTTTCATTTTCGATTTGATTCTGGATTAAATTGTCGGATAGTTTTAATCAAGGGGAAGGACAGGATGAGAATGCGATTGTCACTTCTAGTGGACAATATGTGATCGCATGGGACTTTGCGAAAGTCAAGAAAGGAAGATTGGATCAGTATGAGATTAAGAAGTATGAAGATCAGGTCGTGCAAGACAACTTCAAGTTTGGAGATGACAAGGAAATTGTATGTTTTTCTGTATGATTTGTTTACTTGGACTGATGTTTCTTTTTTTTTTAAGATCGTCGCGCTGAAAAACAACGTCCTGGCATTGAACAAGAAGAACCTCAAGAGACCAACGAGACAATCGTTAGCTCCGTCGACGTCCTATAGTCACTCTGCGATCGTCAATTCGCCGTATTGATTTGTCTTTAATTTTTGGGACTGTAAATTTTGATTTTGAAGCATATACAACTGTAACATTTGAACCCGTAATTAAAGTAGTACCAGTATATTCTTGATCCGTCCCTGTATTTGATGTCAATGAGTTTAAATGAGAGGTATGATCACACTGACAAAAAGAATATAGTTGTGTGCATAGAGGAGGCATGAATCAATCTTTCTTGACCTCAACCGGAGGAGATTTCTTGAAAGCGCCATCTCTCATATCAACATACCTCCCAATACCCAAATGCCAGCATACCCTCGGAACCATGACCGCCAAACCGACCAGGACAGCCGCCCATATCATCGGGGTCCAATTTGCAAAGTCCCAACGGACCTCTCCGAGGGCCCAGAGGGTTAGGGTGATGTGTGCCACATCTCCTATCAGTAATGGGGTGAAGAGACTCCAGAGGATCTTTTCTTGGAGAGCTGGTTGGGAGTTGAGGTGTTTGCGGGTGATGGTGAGGATGAAGACGTTGATTAGACCGATGAGGGCACAAACGTGTGCGAGTTGGATTACTGAGACGAGGGTTGCTTTGGGGATGGTGGTTGGTTGGATGTTGTCAGGCCAGCGCGCTTGAAGGTTGTGCGCCTAAAAGTGGTACTTATGGTTAAGGGGTTTTGATTTGTTTCGAGTGGTTCCTTACATATACGGGATCACTTCAAGTTGCACGGTTTTTCAGATTTTTTTGTGATTGGAATTGAGGAGGCACGTACGAGAAAGTTCCTATGAGACCGATGAAGGTTATGGAGGGTTCAAAGACGCCGAAGCAGAAGTAGTAAAAGTCTGGGAGGGCAGTGAGCGGTGTGGTGGTGGTGGTGGTAGACATGTGTTACGATAACGGCAGTGAGTGCCTTACTTAAGTAGGAACTGAGATCCATTGTTCAATTTGTAGTACCGAAATAGCCGTGTGCCAAGCGGGCGTATGTGGAACCGAAATCACCGGGGACCTGCCCTGAATCGCCATGTTGACCGAGCTCACCTTTTTTTTTTTTGGACATGAACGGTCTTGACGATTACCAAGGCTCGCAAAAAGTTTGTTCATTTTGTTGGGCCTAATGGCGAAGACCGAGAGCGAGATACTAAAGTTATAATGTCTCCCTGGATGAAATTGGTTCCGGAAGAGTCTTCGCTGCTTTCTGACATATTGTAATAGCAATAGCCGATTTTCTTTATTGAACACAGAGAAATAGTAAGCTGGCACCCAGCAAATAGAGGAGATTGTGACACGTGACATGAAGACGAGAAGATAAAATGTCATGTCAGAATGAAGGCCAAGACACTCTTCGAGCAGAAACAGTCGAACGTCCTCCTGGCAGTGATGAAGGAATACCTCCCTCAAAGACCTATTCTCCGCTTTCGTTTCCTGTCATTGCTCTGCTCATGCCAGCCTCGGTCTTCGGGGTATTGGTTCGTTTAGGCCTTGTTGCACTGATGAACTATGACGGCCATGCTGTGTTCCCCCTCGCGTATGCTCAGGCTGTTGGGTGTCTCGTCATGGGCTTTGGCCTTGGTTTGAAGGAACCTATTGGGCAGATGTGCGTATTGTACCATCCTTGTGGTGTTGCTATCTTATCTGTTGTTTTTCCTCAGGTATGGGCCGCTTTATACTGCTCTTACAACAGGTGCATTAGTATTCTTTGCATGTCTTAGAACACTTTTTCTCAGCGCCGTGCAGGATTCTGTGGGTCGTTGACAACTTTTTCAAGTTGGCAACTGCAAGTATTTGATGCTTGGATAAACGCTCAACAAGATCAGCGAAGTGGCTTTGCAAACGTTCGTCATTCCTTTCCAACGCCAAGGTTTTACCCACCCACTCTTTTCATTCAGTTCCTTGATGGAGTAGCCTTGACTACTATTACGTTGTCACTATCGCTCGCGTCCCTTTCCTTTGGTAAAAAACTTGCTTCTCTATGTGCACCCCGTTTTCGGCGTCCCCCTTTCCTGCCACCCTTCTTGCGGTATGGATTATCTGGCTGCTCCATCTTGATCTACGCAGCAACATTGATCACCTATTTCTTCCTTCCTTCGAGCTACCGTCACAAAGTCACCGCAGCGCTTATCTTCTCATTCCCTGGCACACTCACTCGCTATCTACTCTCCACTGCTCTAAACCCGCGCTTCAAGGCGCTCCCCGTCGGCACCCTAGTCGCTAACATCTTTGGAACCGCGCTTCTCGCTGCATTTCGCGTTCTCCTGAGTACACCCTCCAAGCCGCCGCAAAATAGCTGCGATATCCTCCAGGGCCTCAGTGATGGCTATTGTGGCTGTCTGACTACTATCAGCACCTTTGCGGCTGAAATTAGTGATCTGAGGTTTTGGAAGGCGTGTAGGTATGCCTTGATTAGTTGGATATTGGGTCAGGTTGTTATGTTATTAATTTTTGGTTCCTCGTTATGGACTGGGAATGTGGAGAAGCAGGTTACGTGTGTATTTCGTTAGATAGAACACTATTGCAGACGGCGGCATTCTGAATCCGGAAATTGATCAAACTCCGAAATGGGTAGTTGTGTACTTGCACTATTTGAAGCTGTTCATCATCCGTGACATTGTACGGACTTATTGAGAGCTCTCTGGGAGGCTGGGTGACGCGCGTATGATGGCATCAAGGCAGAGACCTGCTGCTACTGTGGAGGACACACAACGAGTACTTGAGGACGAGGAGGCCGTGAGCGACCCTGTTGAAGGAGACGAGATCATGGAGGAAGCTGAGGAGCAGGAAGATGGTTACAGTGAGCCTTTTCTTCTTGTATTGAACACTCTATTTGCGTTTTGTACTCCTTTTGGTTTGGCCGAGTACAGCTTGAAAGGATGGTGACTGATCTTCCATCGCGATTTTAGCTTCGTCGACGCCGACATCAACTCTGACATGGATCAGTTGGTTTTGTTCTCTTCCAGGCCATGAATACTTCTGTGAAGTCACGGAAGATTTTATTGAGGATGACTTCAACTTGACCGGATTGAACACTATGGTACCGTTCTGGAAAGAGGCGATGGAGATGGTGTTGGATGTTGAACCAGGTGTGGGTTTCTTGCCTCCCCCTGCCGCTGAACGTTTCTGTTGACCCAAGTGCACCATTCTCGTAGAGGATGAGGATACTTCGAAAATTCCTGATGTCTCGATCGTAGAGTCATCGGCTGAGATGTTGTATGGCCTCGTTCACCAGCGATATATTCTGACGCGTGCTGGCCTGCAGGCAATGGTGCGTACCGGTGTCGAAATCCTCAGTCATGAATACACTTTTAATGATGTTCGCTTAGGCTGAGAAGTATGAAGGCGGTGTGTTTGGTTCATGCCCTCGAGTGTACTGTGTTGGTTGCAACGTCGTTCCTTGTGGGCGAGTGGATATTCCCGGAAACGATATTGTGAAACTATACTGTCCAAATTGCAATGATATATACATCCCGCCAAGCAGCAGATTTCAAGGCGTTGATGGTGTGTATTTAATCCAATCCCTTGTGTTTTCTGTATTTGACTGAAATGGAATCGGAAGGTGCATTCTTCGGGACAACGTTCCCCCATCTATTCTTCCAGACGTATCGAGAATGGGCACCAGCTCCTTTCTGGAAAGCAACTTCATCAACTGGCTCGCCCCTTTCATCACGGAGCCCAACGGGCAGTATCACCGCAATAACGCGGCAGCCCCCCTTCGTCAACCCGAACTCTCACGGGGGGCAGAAAAAGGCTGCTGGTTATGTATATGTGCCACGGATATATGGCTTCAAGGTCAGCGAGAGGGCGAAGAGCGGTCCGAGACTGCAGTGGCTGAGGTTGAGGCCTGAGAGTCCAGACCAGTTGAATATGGTGGACTTTCGAGGCAGATGGATTAATGACGAGGATGAGTATGAAGACGAGGAAGATGAGGATGAAGAGCTTGACCGGCAGATGGAGGATTTCGATCCGGTAGGATTTTCTCGATTATCCTTTTCATTTATTTAATCTGCTCCATAGGGTGCAGTAGATGATGACGACGATGAGGAGGAGGAGGAAGAAGAAGAAGACGGTCCGACGCACGGCCAGCATATTCGTGGAAGACAGCATGCTGAACGTCCCCACCTAGAGGTACCAATTCAGGCGCGATCAGCACGAGCATCGCCTCTGTCTCCCGATGCGCCACACACGGCGGACGAAAAACCCCTCATTGACCTTTCCGTTTACACTAGCCTGCCTTCCTTTGGTCGCCTTTCTGGTGAGCCTAACAAAGTCAAGGTGGTGAGACAGTTGTCCGTTCCTCAAAGGACCGAATGGGTTGGATCTGCATGAATCTGATTAGACACAAAATTTCTTTTCTTTCCGTCATCTACTTTACTTCTTTCTTATTACTTGCTTTCTTGCTGTGCCGGTTCGGCAAGTCGTGAGAACTAAAACTGTAAAGTTCAGCAGCCACTACATTCACGTGATTATATTCCATTGAACATTTCGCGGAAACGCTCTTCAAGATTGCGAAGAAAATGGTTCGAAGCAGTGCGTAGCTCTGAGACTGTCTTGTGAAAAGTGCTGACGATATCTGCTTAGACCTACGACAAGGCTTGAACAAGGGTTATCCCACCACTGTCATCCCCAAGGCTGCCAAGCCTAGTCATCGCAAGGGTGTTACATCCACAAAGACCAAGTTTGTGCGGTCTGTGATCAGAGAGGTTTGTGGGTTTTCTCCGTATGAACGACGGGTTCTGGAATTGTTGAGGAATTCGAAGGTGAGCGATCTATTTCTCCGTGCTCAAATAGTGACTAATTGGTATTTCACAGGACAAGAAGGCGAGGAAGTTGACAAAGAAGAGAGTACGTGACGATTGCAATCATTAGGAGTAACATTTGCTAATTGGAATGTACAGCTCGGAACACTTCTTCGTTCAAAACGCAAGCTGGAGGAGTTGTCGATTGTCATCCAGGAGAGCAGGAGAGCGCACTAAACAGCAGGCGGTGTTGATATGATGTGATAATATTGAATCTTTTTCTGAAGCGTTGTCATCCTGTCTGACAACCAGCCGAACAACAACCGACTTTGCTGACGAGTGAACATAAGTGATTGCTGAGTCAGCGGCATATCCGAACCGGTCGGTGATGTCGTCGTACGTTTCAAGACGAACAAAGGTTTATAAGCAATATTGGTTAGTCTGAGTCCAATCACCCCATCCCACTCGGAGACCTCAGCGATGCCAGACGGCCCTCCTCCTCCCCTCTCAAAAGAGCACGACAGTTCTAATAACATATCATGGTACAGGAGACTACCCCCAGTGCGTTCTCTGCTTCTAGTTCCGAAGACTGCTGTGCTCACCGCCTCAACCAGATTAATGCTTCTATTTTATTTGTGATTTTGCTATTCCCTATTTCAACTGCGGTCACCGTTTGGACACTCTCCACGCTTCCGATTTCTATTCCATGGCCACGCAACATATCCGACCTTGCCCAACTTGGCCGGGAGCTCCAAGGTTATTCGAGAAGCGGTACATGGCCACTGATCCACGTCGCACTTGTCATGTCCCTATCTGCAATATGGAAACACGCCTGGTCGATTCCAGGTAGCGTATTTTGGGTATGTGGCGGAACAATCGTGCAATGTTTTTATCGTGTGACTTTTTTATTGATTTCGATTTTATTTTCTCTCCTGTCCAGAATGTCCTGGCTGGTGCACTATTCTCCCCCTTTTTGGCGACTGTTTTACTTGCAACGTTGACGATGCTTGGTTCGGCTTGCGCAACTCTTCTCTCAAAACCACTCGGCCCATTTCTTGCCCACATCTCACCTGCAGCAATAGATATGACCCGTGTCGCTCTATCAGGCTCCAATCACGATATCCCCGAAAGTGAAACTGAACTGCGCCCCAAGTCGTCATCTGCATGGATCCGGCTCTCAGTTCTCCGTCTCATCGGTGTGGTTCCCTGGTCAGGCATCAACGTTGCCTGCGGCGTCTGCAACGTGCGCCTCGCGGATTGCATGCTTGGGGCTTTCATCGGCTGCTTGCCGTGGACTGCTGTCACTTGTCAGGTTAGTTATTTTATTATATTAAATCTTTGGATTTCTTTGTATTCATGGGCTCCCTTTCTGTAGATTGGTGATATCCTGCAAACTGTTGCATCTTCACCAACACCGACTCCACAGAGTGTGCAGTCACTTATCACGACGCCGGAAATTTTGTTTAAGCTTGTGTTATTGACCGCGATATCTTTGGCACCGATTCTCGGCCGATCTAAACTCCAAAACATCATTTCAAATTCACCTCCTACAGATAATCAGGAGGCGAGGTGGACATGGGTTAGGGAATGGAAATCTAAGATTTCATTCCCACAGCGGCCTCCTATGTTTGGAGGAAGGGAGAAGCCAACAGGGCTTGAAGCTCTCGTCGACGAAAAACGATGGCTTGAAGATACATCATGACGATGAAAAGACTGGGTTTTATATCTCATGGGCAGGGGGCCTGCGCTCCGCAACGACTTTTGATGTATCCGACGACATATGGATTGTCTAACTCGACTACCAAGATGGTGCAGACGACTAACCTTTTATTGCTTCCTTTGATCTATATTTCTTTCGCGCATTGCACTTTATCTTTACTTTTCTCAGCAAGGTTCACGATGCCTCTGAGCCTTCTTAATTGCATATTCCCCCTTCGCCAGTAATCAATTCTGGGAAGCAGTTGCTACAGTTTTAACGACGCGCTCTCTTATCAATGTATTTTGAAGGCACGATAAATATCACAATTTGAACATGGTTTATGAAAACAGTGTTCTAAGGTCGCTATTACGAGGTGATCTAAATAACAGGTATCAAGAAACTTGTGAATTATATGGCAAGCCTGAAAAAAAGGTTAATCAAGGGCAAGCAAATGGAGGCAATATTGAATGTACCATCGTTTGGTATGTTCATAGACAACGTATGAAATCGAAACGGATGGAACAACCTAAGAAGACGTTCCATCAAACATAACCTTTCCTTTGTGAATTATACCACCAACCTTCCCTAACGTGGGCAGCAGGCCTCTATAAAACCCTTTAATTCCCTCTCGTTCCCAAGTCCTGTTCACCACATCCCAAACGCCTGTATAGATCTGGGGGTGGCCTGGGGACCCCGATGCTTGCAGCCGGGTGCGGACCAGATTTAGCGGGTATACAGATGTTGCGCCGACGCTGCCTGAGATGCTACCAAATGCGAGTATGGCTAACAGTCCAGGCTCTGGAGCCCCGGTGGACCGTTGGTAAGCAAGCTTGAGCGCTTCAAAAGTGCTCATGTCGATCGCCGAGTATCTAGGCCCCGGTCAGACATGAATAGTGTCATTCCGGAGCAATGAACGTACGGAAACACACCAACAAGCCCAATCTATTCAAGTTGAAGGGTGGGGGGGAAAGCAGTTGTGAGTAAATGTTGAGTCATTAATGGTTACCACCAACCGCAAGACCTCGATAATATGCACGAAGGCCCCCGAGTTTCCATAAGTGACGGGCTGCAACTGGTAGTGTATGCTTTTGCTTGCCCGTATTGCTCATCATTTGAGTCTGGTCAAAAAGCCATGAGTAGCTGGTAGGGTAGATGGGGAGTTGTTTACCTTCAATGTTTCTACGGGATATATACCTGAAAGATGCGAAAGTTAGCATTGAGTAGCGGACAGGACTCATGGATTTTACTAAGTTGACTAGTTATGCCACCAACCCCACCAGATATAAATCGACTAACGCCGCTAATATCTCGGGGATCCTCTACCCTATCCACATACTTGGCAAATGTCCGTTTCTACCACGAAAAAAGGAAAGAATTGACGAACAGCGATTAGGAAAGGAAGACTTATGGGACTGACAGTAGATTCGTAAGTAAAAAATTTGATCGCCGATTCCGGAAAGATTTTGGCAACAGACAGACCATTCCCGACCCAGAAGCCGAGGATTCCCCCTTCTGCGTAGAGACGGGACATGGCGTGGACCATGACCTTGAGGCCAGTTGCTTTGGTTTGACCACTGACTAACGTCGGAGTAATAAATTCCGGTGGACGGGTGATGAGAAACACTTTGAGCCTGTCGAAGGGTGCTGTACACGTCCGAGACACTGTAGCATGTTAATAACTTTCAAGGGGAAATGCATTTGGCATACCTGTTCCTGCAACTCCGCCTGCGAATAGAAATTTGAGTGCAGTATGTCCTTCCAAAAAATGATGATGGTGTTCGGTTTCTTCATCCTCGTGGTCTCCATTGGGCTCCAAGTCCAACACATGTCCGTTTATCTGCTTGGAAGAAATCACTTTGTATGACGCAGGTTCTGGAGGTTTGTCCTCTGCACTGAGGGTGACGTTGCCTACAAATCTTCCATTAGTTCAAAGGAAATTTGGAAGGAGCTTATGCCACAGGCCTTCCATGTTTACACGTGCTGGTCCTCTTCCATCATCGCCCATATATCGCCTTACCTCATAATATTGGTAAATCTCTGTCGTAGAGGCTTTGCGGGGAAGAAGGATGAAGAAGTCACGAAAGTCGGCAAAGTTGATTTGTTGTGAGTGTGGCAAGGAGGATAGAAAAAGTATGAAGTCGGATACAATTTCGGGAGATGCAGCAATGCCTACACCGTGACAACCCATTCAGGGGGGACATATGAAAATGCGAAAATTGTACGCACCTGCTTTCCGCAATGCAGAACGAAGTTCATGATGATCGAGATGGCCATTGCTATCCAAGTCCAGCTCGTCATGGAAGATATGCCAAAGTTCTATCAACCATGAATATCTGGTCAATAAAAGGTTAAATGACCAAAGAAAGGGATTTACCAACTTCCTTCTTCTCTGCGAATTCTTTAAACTTCTTCCAACCAATGTGTGGCGCTTGACCTGCGGATGGGCGTGTAGAACAAAGGTTGAGCAATTCGCGGTCATACATTTTTTGCAAGCTCTCTGCCTTCTCTTGCGTTAGCTGGGCTGGATCCATATGCACCTGCGACCTGTTGTGTGGCTCGTGCAATACATCAGGGAGTGACTTCCATATTTCCTGCAATCTACGCCTCCGGTTCGCCCGCCCTTCTTGCTCCCGGAATTCGGCTAATGTTCGTGGTTGTGCTGAGACGGGTGAATCTGCAGGTAAATGAGAACGTCCAGCAGGGACTGTGACCTTTTCCTTGTCATTGGATCTGGAATTTCCGATGTTTGGGACCACGTCTTTTGACTTGACCATTGGAGGTTTCAAATATTGATGAGGGTATCACCTTCAGTTACTTTTTGGGGCTCCTTTCAAAGTTGGGCACTGTCTGGTGCGACTGGAGCGCCGTAGCCCTGAACGTTCATGGCATGAAGTAATCTTGAACCACCACCGTGACGTTCACTCACGTTCAGTGTGGTGTCAATCCCCATTTGGGAGAACTATCTTGATCCTATTGAGATTACTTTGCATATAAGTTAAATACATAATGCAAGCGATCTACGCCTGGAGAAATTACTTCCACCAGCAGAAGACTTTAACGAGTCCGCAGCAGAGGAGAGAGGATTCGGAATCGTTCCGTGCATTGATGATTTCTGAAAGGTCACCAACCTCCTTCTTTGGATTAGTTGAACGGTTTGAAGGTTCCCCGTACACCAGCGTTCCGAAGCTGCGCGACCAAGGCGTTGAGACACGCCCAGTGCCGTGCGATACTGCCGTTCTGTCAGTCTGAAACGAGTAACTGTGCCTTAATGACCGTGCCTCTGCTGGTAACTGGATGTTTTCAAGGCCAGGCGATGAGGGTATATTGTAAGGCAACATTGGCACGGCAAAATTTTTGGCACCAGGTTGACCTTCAGGTGACATCCGTGGTGGCTTTGAAGATGGTAATGGGGGTGTAGGAGAACGATAGTGCTAGAATAGTGGTAAGAGAAGAGAAGAAATAGCGGATTCGTAGAACACTGACTGTCGGAAAGCCACGCGTTGAATGCTTTCGATGACTTGATCTCAAGGCAGCTGGTGGAGGAACCAGATTTTGGTCATTTTCATCAGGTGGGGGATAATGGAGAGGCTTCTGCAAACGTCAGGTCACTCTGAAAGTGCAGGCCATACGACAAACCTTTGAAGGATCGGATTCCGAAGATGTCAGGGCACTTTTGAAAGTGTGAACACTGACTTTAGAAGAATTACCCTCCTGTATTTTGGTAGAAATAATTTCTCGCCAGTTTTCAGGAAGCTGCATCACGAATTACGATTAAAATTTGTCAAGAGTAAGTTCGACACACAGGAGGGACGTCCAATTGAAAGCCATCGGCATCCTCGAGCTCCGATTCCTTCGCGGAAATGGTGGGAGACGGAGAGGGAGAGGGCACATAGTCAGGGACGGGTTTGCGATAGCTCATGCTTCGTGCTACCAGAGCATTTGACGTCATGACGGGCCTTTCAAAGGTCACGGTGGGAGTCCCAAGCAAGAAGCGAACTCTGTTCCAGAGAGCTGGGCGATTCTTAACACCAACACGAGGATGCCAAAGCGAGGGAACCCATGCAACACTGCGGGGATGACTGCGTGCTGAGCGGATGGGCCATGCTCATGCAATGCCAATCCCAGCCTCCTGGATACACCTTTGGATTCCTTCAATCTGCCCTCAGGCTCAGCGCTCATTGTCCACTACGAGCGCTGAACATAGCGGTGGTCTTGAATAAACTTTAACTTGAAGTGGTAATTGCAACAGAAAGTATGATGCCATTAAACCCCTATCTCCGAGTCAGCTCCGCTCGAAACATTTGTGTCTCATATCTATGAACTCATGTATCCTCACCAAGCCTACTGGGGCATTCTCTGATCTCGGACCTTTTTTGTCGTTATCCCTTCGTCCGGAGCGCCTTGAGTGGACCAAGAAAACCATATCATTCCATTTCTACATGAAGCCCTGGAGTTTCTCAGAAGTTCTGCAAGCGTAGGTCAATTTATCCTTGTAGTCGAACACTTTATCCCCCCAAGTGAGATAACTAAATTATCTAAATTACTGGGGGTTTTCCTTTTAAGGCGCTGTCACAGCGAGCACGTGATATATAAGAATGAATCACGTGAATGGACCCATATCCGGTTTTGGAGTCGAATCTTGCTTTGAAGCAAACCTCCCCATCCTCTCCCCATGCCTCCCCGCGGCGCTCCCTCCCGTGGTGGCTCATCGCGTGCTCGTGGAGGCTCTACCGATTTGCCCAACATTGGTACTCATGTTGCCACTGTTGGGGTGAAGCGTCCAAATTTTGGTACTTTGGGACGCGATCTTGCAGTCTACGTAAACTCGTTTAAAACCACGATCCCGGAGAGTGTTATTCATCATTATGACGGTAAAGAACCTCGCTTCTCTACATTTTATTATGGTACTTGATACTTTCCCTAGTCGGTTAGTATGTCACCCTAAAGCCTCAGGACATGGGGACCTAATCATGTCATAGTTATTTCACCCTCTGAGAAGAATCTGCCTGCAAGGCTGAATATGGACATTATCAGGGTGCTACAGACCCAAGTGGCGCCAACCATATTTACCCCAAGAGCTGTCTATGATGGGAGAAAGAACATGTTCGCTGCTCGAGAACTGCCTTTCGGAGACACAGGGCAACAAGAGGTAGGCACACCCTATGCTCGTGATAACATGACTGAGGGATCAGTAGTTCGAGGTCAGTCTGTCAGGACAGACTGTCAGTCGCCCACAAAAGGTCTTCAAGGTTAAGCTGAATAAGGTTGCCGAAATTAACCCTGAGTGGGTCATTTACATGTTTCCGATTTCCTGTTTGTTACACATTTTTAGGGTCTTGAAGCGTTTCATCCAAGGTGAACAATCCCACGATAATTCAGTCATCACTGCCATTACCGTGGGTTTTTCCTTTCCTGCAAGTTGCTCTGATCCGTCTGCGTTCTGATAGGCCCTCAATGTCGTAATCCGTATGGAGCCAACAATGTCATACCCCTTTAATGTCAGATCGTTCTTTACCGACAAAGAAACGAAGGACATCGGGAATGGGATCGAACTTTGGCGAGGTTACTTTCAGTCCGTTCGTCCGGGAATTGGTCAGATGCTCATAAACATTGATATTTCAACGGCTACTATGTACAAATCTGGGCGTCTCATCGACATCTGTCTGGAATTCCTCCGCAAAAATAACCCTTCTGCTCTCGCGAATATTCCAGATCGCGATTTCCTCAAGCTGAATAAATTCATTTCCGGTGCCCGAGTTATTACAAGGACTCCTGGAGAGGCTGGAAGGGAGCCTCCTGCTCGTGTCATCAAACGATTAACTCGCGGTTCTGCTAGAAATGAAGAGTTTACCCTGCGTGAGGGCGGAAAATCCACAGTTGCCCAGTATTTCCAGAGAATTTTCAATCGCCCACTTCAGTTCCCTGACCTCTTCTGTATTGAGGTAAGTGTGTAAATTTTGACTCGACTTGCTTTTTACACGTTTTAAGATCGCAACTGGTGCAAAAATCCCAATAGAAATGTGTATTATTCCATCTGGACAAATCATGCGCAAGCAGGTTCCACCTGAGAAGACTAGAGATGTCCTCGAATTTGCCACGAAGAAACCTGGGGATCGGTTGCAAAGCATTAAGAATGGTCTGAGCGTACGTGTCGCCTAGCTCCGCATCGACCACGACTTACACAGGCCTTCAGGTTCTTGCATATGGTCAATCCGAATATGTCAGGCAATTCGGTATGGACGTCAACACTACTGGACCTCTCAAAGTGCAGGCGAGGGTTCTCAAACCTCCGACTCTGCGGTATGGGCGCGGAAGCAAGCAACTCACCATCGCAGGTTTTGGTTTTATTCATATCCAATTGCACCTAATCTCAAACACAGGTCCCCAGCAATGGTGCCTGGAACATGTTCGTACTATGTCATATTTTTTAAAACGGGAACACTTACGGTGCTTTTAGGATTGATAAACGTTTTTATCGCACAGGAGAACCTATACGTCGCTGGGTCATGGTAATTTTCGAAACACAACAGAGGTTCCCCCCTCCAGCAGCACAAGAGTGTATGAGAGGCTTAATCAACAGTTGCAAGGATGTTGGTAAGCAGACGTTGAACCCCATCCCTTTCTTGATTAATTACGTGTCCTAGGAATGTCTATCGATCCCACCGAGCTCATCCGATACTCTAGCGGTCAGGGAAAAATTCGTGATTTGCTCAAGAGCGTTGGTATGGAGTGCATCAACAAACTCGGTGGACCTCCAAATCTCTTTGTCGTCATTCTTCCCGAAAGTGGCAACGAAATATACACAGAGGTCAAACAGTGAGTATCTTCTCACTTATTGTAGCACTACACTCATTTATTTGCTAGCTTTGGAGACATTGAAGTCAGTAGGCCTGCCGGACTTTTTTTTTGGCTCACATGAAAGAACAGATGGGTATCCCAACACAATGCATGAAATCAATTAAATGTCACCGAGCAAAGCCCCAATACTTTGCAAATATCAGTCTCAAGTTGCTGTGATCTCTTCCAAGCATGTTCAAAGAGCCTAATTTAAATATCCTAGGCTGAATGTCAAGCTTGGTGGAATCAACACCGTCCCAGATCCTACTTCAGTTACTCCACTTACTGACCCCGACATGCCTACTGTAGTCATGGGTGAGTATACTCTTACCAGGTGATGAGTTCAATACCTCAATTTATTATAGGTGCCGACGTCATTCATCCGTCCCCCGGTTCGGAAGGCAGGCCGTCGTTTACCTCCCTTGTCGGCAATGTCGATTCAGATACCGCAAAATATGTTGCAGGTTCGCATGAATATTTAAAATTCATATCAAGTTCTCTAAATTGGAATAGACTCGCGTGTCCAAACATCCCGGCAAGAAATGATTGCAGATCTTGATGAGATGAGCAAGGCAGATCAAATTTCCCTGTCCATTGTACAGCGTCTCACCCTGTACACAGTCAATTCTAACACTCTATATGCGCTATCGTGCAGCCGTGGAAAAGAAGACTGGTCCATCGGCAGCCCCGAAACGTATCATATTCTACCGAGGTTGGCATATTCTTTTGTCAACATCATCTACTAATGTGGTTTCCATTATCTAGATGGTGTATCTGAAGGACAGTTCAAGCAAGTGCTTGATCAAGGTATGCAATATTTCTAGCTATGTTTTGTCCCTTGTTGACGCTTCGCAGAGCTCCCGTTACTAAAAAGTACGCTTTGGTCTTGTGCACATAAAGTTGAGCTACTGACATTTTTGGGCAGAGGCTTGTGCCGATCTCAGAATCGATCCAAAGATTACGATCATTGTCGTTGGTAAACGACATCATGTTCGATTTTTCCCGTTACATGAACGCGATGGCGATAAGAGTGGAAACTGCCCCGCTGGAACAGTCATAGATCGTGAAATCGCCCATCCGACTGAATTCGACTTCTATCTTCAAAGCCATGGAGGACTTCTAGGCACGAGTCGGCCAGCGCATTACTCTGTAAGTCTTGAATTTTCCCCGCTCTTGTTTGTTTATGGGCCTGATACGCATGACTAGGTTCTTTACGATGTAGGTGATCTTAACTTCACGCTCTTCAGAACCACTGATATTTTGATAATTCATAGGAGAACGGCTTTTCGTGAGTGCTGATAGGACGATTGCCAGGCATAATTTGACTTCGTTCTCTTGCAGGGCTGATGCTTTGCAATCCCTTTCATTTGCCCTGTGTCACGTTTATGCTCGATCTACGCGCTCCGTCTCTATTCCGGCTCCTGTTTATTGTAAGGCCCACCAAAACATCCATTGTGACTACTGACTGTCGATGTCATAACAGACGCCGATATCGTTTGTTCAAGAGCCAAGAATCACTTCGACCCAACTGAGCAATGGGACATCGCAGAAGAGTCATCAATACACGATCCTGTGAAGGCTGCTGATTCCCTGGACAAGTTCCAGAGGGGATTCAAGCCTCTCCATTCAGCACAGAAAATTCTGATGTACTTCTCGGTACGATTAATTTTGAGATAGCATCCCTTATCCAACCGGCTGATTATATCTACAGTGAACTACGACGATGCTCTATGTCACTGCTTAATTCCTTCAAGTCATATCCGATTCTCTCCAGTTCTGCTTTCGTTCCCTTCTGCTGCACTATGTTCAAGTTATCCACGCAATTTCCCAAGCCACGTCCATGTAAACCTCGTTGTAGCCCTATGTCTCGCACCCGAGAATAAATAATACCGCAACATTGCTATTCACCTGCGAGATTTGAAAGATTTACTTTTCTCACAGAAAGTTCATATACTTTACCTGATTTCAAGGTAAAGTAAGTGCAAAGTCTCTCCTAAAATTACATCGCATTGTTACAGTATGATACAACTTCCAAGGCTGGCGTCTCATTTCTCATTATCTTCGCGATTCAACCACCAGACACCTGCATTGAGGTAGGTAGCATACAGCAGCCAGGCGCAGTATGGGAGGAGAAAATAGGTCGTTTTCCCATTGGTCGGACGATCAAGTAATTTCTGAGGTAATACGACATTAAATAACGTCGAAAAATGGCTACTATATAACTCACCGTCATATAGCAAGTTGTAGCTGTCAGGATAGCGCCATCGACGAGGGCACAACCGGGCTAATACATAATTTTTTTTAATACACTCGCTTGTAAGTATTTTTCAGTTGATCACTTACTGAACGGGCTCCGAAAAAGATAGGACTCCAGAGAGAGTCGAGGACTAGTTGGCCATAATACATACCAAGCGCCCTGTGTATGGCATCTCTGCAATCGGCACAATTTCAGATGAATAACGTGGGGTTGGCAATAAAAACAAACCGATTCGCTATGTTGTAAGTCGTGTCCAATGCTTTAACGGCGACATGAGAAGCATAACCCATGCATACGAACAAGCCTGTCCAAACGAAGGGGAATACATCACGAGGAGGTGTTCCAGGAGGTGCTCGTAAGCCCTAACCGAATGGGTAAGGGGGGAAGAATCATAGAAGATGAGACATACAAAGTACCAGTTGCTGTTTTCGACTTTAGAGGCTGACATACCGCTCAGACAACCCAGAGCGAGTGGTAAACCAACTGCTGTGACTGGGTTGCGTGGAATCGCCAGGAGGATGTTGGGAAGATAGAAAGGCATGTTATGACGTCAAGTTTCTCCTCCACGAAACAAAAAGCTAGGCTCCACCCGGAATCGAACCGGGGTTACGGGAATATTCTAAGGTTCAGAATCCCGTGTGATAACCGCTACACTATGGCGCCGCGCTTTATATTGTAATTGCTGCAACTATATTGGTATAGCAGGGTGACCAGAAAATTAGTAATGACTCCTCTCGAGATAGGGGTTTTATGGCGTCATCCGAGTCTTTCTGAAATCCGTTGCATACTTAGAATGATTTTTGATGGGTCGGATGCGCATCGTGTGCCATTGCTGATTAAAAAAGTGGATACGAATGAAGGAAGCAGGAAAATTAAGCGAAGCTGAAGCTGATACATAGATGGATGAACATGCGAAGGATCAATCGATCACCATGAGTCGCCTTTTCTTTCTTTACATCTTAGTCGACATCTTGGGCGGTTCACCAAATCAACATTGCTCGCCTCGTTGTTAACGTTACTTACATAAAATCTTGGCAGATGGTCAACCGAAATGAGAATTATTTTTGAATGTGCAAGCCTATCGAGTGCCAGCGGCCAGTGGGCTTGGTCAAGGGAGTCATCTTGCATCAAAACGATGTGATATTGCCTGGAACTTGAGCTTGAGGATTAACACAGATACGAACTAAAACGGTCACAATGCGTCTTTGACGTCGTTATACTGTGAAACAAGGCAGTGATTATTGTGGTATAAGGATGTAAGACGTGAGCTTGAGATCGCCCTTGTCTTCATTGAGCCTTGACAATTGCAATATGATATTGACAGATGTGCATCCAAGAGACCAAAGCGGCACGGACCTTTCTTGTCATGTTAGCATGGCGGTCTTCCTTCCCCTCATCACACAACTGAATCCGACGCTTTTTGAGTCCTTAAATCGCATTGGTCCAGTCATTATTCACGCCGAACACTCTGTGCCTCTGCCACAGCCAGCGCACCTCTCATATCTGCTCTTCGAAGATGCAAGCACCACTCTCGATGTCCAAGCAATTGCATCTTGCCTAGATGGAGGCATAGAAAAAGTGATCATCCCGATTTCTTGGGCAAAAGAACTTATTGGTGAAATTCCACGCGAACGCATCCTCATCTTTCTCGATGTTGCCAGTGCCCATGCTGTGTCCGATAAAATCCGGAACGGAGTTTCGGGCGTTCTGCTCAAAACTCCTACAGTGGACTTTGATCTCATTTCCTCGATTTCCAATTTCTTCAAGGGTTCGGAAATATATGTTCTCTCCTCTGGTCCAGGACCTTTTCCCTCTAGATCTAACATTCGAGAATTCAAGAGGATCGGGGCCACCTTCGTTATTCCGGATGCACACCTCACCCTCGACCATACATCTGCCACACAGCTGAATGTAGCGGACGCTTTCCTCGCTCCAATAACATCTGACAGACCAGATGGTTTATTCCCGACTGTTGTCTCTTCACAATCAGGGCAAACGCTCGGTCTCGTTTATTCCTCCGATGCATCAGTGAAAGAAAGTATCACCACAGGAAAGGGAGTTTATCAGTCACGAAAACATGGTCTATGGCGCAAAGGCGAGACTTCTGGTGCAACACAGGATATTCTGCACATTCGACTCGACTGTGACTCCGACAGCCTCGAATACCGCGTAATCCAACATGGTAGTGGATTTTGTCATCTTAACCGGCAGTCTTGCTTCGGTGAAGCAAGTGGTTTTTCCTCCCTGGAAAGCATCCTTCAATCACGACTCAAATCAGCGCCAGCAGGGTCCTACACGAAGCGTCTCTTCGATGATTCAGATCTTTTGCGTTCTAAAATCATGGAAGAGGCGGACGAATTGTGTCGGGCAACAACACCGGAACATGTCGCTTTCGAGGCAGCAGATATTTTCTATTTTGTTTTGACAAAATGCATCCAAAACGGGGTCGGCATCATCGACATCGAGCACTCTCTCGACATGAAGGCGAAGAAAATTACACGGCGACCAGGGAACGCCAAGCCACAGTGGGCAACAAAAGCTCTAGACAACGCCGGTCCTCCACCTGCGAGCGAGAAAGCGGCGGAAGGTCCTATCTCCATGCGTACTGCAGAGTTATCCCAAACTTCTGCTGAGCAACGCGCACTTTTGCTTCGTCGACCTGTTCTCAAGTCTGAAGAAATGTTAAATAAGGTCAAGCCAATAGTCGAAGCAGTACGACAACGAGGAGATGAAGCCCTTCTCGAATTCACTGCCAAGTTCGACAAAGCACATCTCTCCTCAACGGTAGTCTTTCCACCATTTTCTGAAGAATCCATGAAGATCCATGAAGAAATACGCAAGGCCATCGATGTTGCATACGCCAATATTCGCAAATTCCATGAAGCACAAAAGAGCGATGTGCCTCTCAAAGTAGAAACGATGCCCGGCGTCGTCTGCTCTCGCTTTGCTCGCCCGATAGCCCGAGTTGGGCTGTACGTGCCCGGCGGTACAGCAATCCTACCTTCAACTGCTCTTATGCTCGGTATTCCTGCTCAGGTGGCTGGATGCAAAGAAATCATCCTTGCGACACCTCCACGGCCAGATGGCAGTATTTCTCCCGAGGTCATGTACGTAGCACATCTTGTTGGGGCATCAGCAGTTTTGAAGGCAGGTGGCGCTCAAGCTGTCGCCGCGATGGCATATGGAACCAAGACTGTGCCCAAGGTGGATAAGATTTTCGGGCCTGGTAACCAGTGGGTCACAGCCGCCAAGATGTTGGTTCAGAACAATACCGATGCTTTGGTGTCGATCGACATGCCAGCCGGGCCTTCCGAGGTACTGGTGAGTGATTCCATCGCCCAGTGTTTGAGGTTGGATCTCATAGAAGTTTATAGGTCATTGCAGATCACACCGCTAATCCATCTTTCGTCGCCGCCGATTTACTCTCCCAAGCAGAACATGGAGTGGACTCGCAAGTGGTACTAATTGCTGTGGACCTGACGGCTGAACGATTGGCAGACATCGAGAAAGAAGTCGACGAACAGGCCAATGCCCTTCCTCGAGTCGACATTGTAAGGGTGTCCATTTCCAAGAGTCTCATAGTGAAGGTCAAAACTGTCGAAGAAGCCTTTGTGTTCTCAAACGACTATGCTCCGGAACACCTCATTTTGCACCTGGATAATGCTGCTCAAAGAGTACCCTTAGTGGAGAATGCTGGGAGTGTGTTTGTTGGCCCCTACACTCCAGAGAGGTCAGCTGCCATACTATTGTCCAGAAGCGTGCAACTCACTTGCTTTCTTTTCAGTTGTGGCGATTACGCGTCTGGCACCAACCACACACTACCCACAAACGGTTATGCAAGGCAGTTTAGCGGGGTTAATACCTTATCTTTTCAAAAACACATCACGTCCCAAGAAATCACTGCAGATGGGCTTGATGGATTGGGCCCTGTTGTTGTGACTCTAGCTGATTGTGAAGGATTGCAAGCTCATGCTAATGCAGTACGGATTCGCCTGCGTCAGAAGTCGGGCCACACTTAGGAGTGTGTTACTGTGCAGGGGAATATACCTGGATTAATGTATTTACGTATGTAGACAGTGAAGCCCCAGAAAAACCGTCTAAAAATTAAGAGTTTACCGCAATCAACCTTCGTTGAAGGGAAGATATGAAAATGCTCAGTTTGTGCGGTAAAGTGCACGTTTCGCGACCTTCACGATAAGCGGGGTATCAGGGAAAGCAAGTGCTTCAAGGTTCGTTGCATACTGCAAAAACAATAAGTAGTGGGACTAGATTGATTCAAAATAACTTACGGGTGTGGGAACGTCGGCACCAGTCACTCGCTCAACGGGGGCATCAAGGTAGTCGAATGCTTCACTCTCAACAATCTGGGCACAGATTTCGCTTCCAACACCAAACATAGGGTAGCCACCTTCAACTGTGACAAGTCTGAGATTCAAAAGGAAAAAAAAAATCAATATTGATACTGTGGGATTTACGAATTCTAACCTGTTCGTTTTCTTAACTGATTTGATAATTGTCCCAATATCGAGTGGACGAATGCTGCGAAGATTGATAACCTCTGCTTTGATGCCTTCTTTCGCAAGTTCCTCGGCGGCTTCCATGCTGTGTGTGACCATTTTGCTGTGGGCCACAATGGTTATATCACTTCCTTCCCGCTCGACCTTTGCTTTGCCAATCGGTAAAAGGAAGTTGTCTGACATAGCCTCCTGTGACATGGGGAAGGAGACTCCGTAGAGCATTTCATTCTCGAGAAAAACGACTGGATTAGGGTCGCGAATGGCAGACTATAGGGTAGTTGTAAATTTCATTGGATAATATCGGAAAGCGATAAGGAATTCCAACCTTGAGTAGGCCCTTGCAGTCTTCCGCACTCCACGGACTGACTACCTTAAGACCGGGAATTGCTCCATACCATGCGGCATAGTCTTGTGAGTGCTGGGCGGCGACACCAGAGGCTGCGCCATTGGGGCCACGGAAGACCACAGGACAAGGGACATTACCACCGGACATGTAGTAAGTCTTGCCAGCAGAATTTACGATTTGGTCAATGGCTTGCATAGAAAAGTTAAAAGTCATGAACTCGCAACTTTTCGAAGGGTTAGTGAATACACCTTGGGTTAAGCACTTTAGCTTACATCGGACGAAGACCCTGTAAGGCAGCACCGACCGCCACACCAGCAAAACCCAACTCTGTGATTGGGGTATCAATGACTCGTCTGTCGCCAAACTTATCGAGTAACCCTTTCGTAACCTGTAATGAGAATATTAATTCAGGGTTGGAAAATACATCCAAGGTAACAAACCTTGTATGCCCCGTTGTATTGTGCGACCTCCTCACCAAGAATAAACACGCTATCATCCCGAGTCATCTCTTCCTCCATAGCTGCATTGAGTGCCTCACGAACTGTCATCTACATCAGGTTGAGAAAACTCGGGAAAAAATTGGTGATGACGCGACTTGCAGAATGTTGACTTTCTGAGGCATATGCACGCACACCGCGTAGGCCGCTTCGTGAAATGGCAGAGGATGTCTGCCTCACTGCATTTAAAACGGGGGCAAATCGTGCAAGGGCGAAACGGGTGACCATGACGAGGAGGAAGAAGGAAAGTTTCGGGTTGCCTTTTCCGGTCAGCCCGATCATTTGCACATACTCATGAAGCCTGTCGTCGTTGTCACTGGTGCATCCAAGTAACTCCAAGTCGTACATAAAATTGTACTCAGAATCTCATTCGTTGACAGGGGGATTGGACTTGCCATAACTCGTATCTTGCTCAAAAAGTTCGGGGCCAATGTGGTCGCCATTTCACGAAGTCGCTCCGCAGAGCTAGTTGAACTCAGTTCACCCTCCCTTATGGTCATACAATGCGATGTGTCAGTTTCTGAGCTACTTTTCACATCCCTAATCATTATCCGCCCATGCTCTCAGGTCTGATGAAAAAGCCTTGTCCGACGCGATCAATGAAGGAGCTTCACATTTTCAAAGAATCGATGGTCTCGTTCTCAATGCTGGCACCCTTGACCCGTGTGGTCGTGTCGGAGACAATACGCCGTTGGAGGCCTGGAAGAACCACTTTGACGTTAACTTCTTTTCTCTAGTGGCAGCATGCAAAGCTGCACTCCCATCTCTGCGAAATAGTGCCCTTGGTGGGAAGATCATTTTTGTCAGTTCTGGAGCAGCGGTCAAAGGATTGGCTGGTTGGGGCCCCTATAACGCCAGTAAAGCAGCCATGAATTCTTTATGCAGGTATCTTCTATCTCATCTCTTGGTTTTTTGTTACCGACTTCCAATACTAAGGACTCTCGCCCAAGAGGAGCCGGATGTCACTTCTGTGGCCGTTCGTCCAGGAATGGTCGACACAAACGTGATTTTTCAAGTTCTATTATTTACCTATTTCTGACTTTCCTTTCAGATGCAAAACTCGATCCGTACTTCTGGGGCAGCCTACATGCTCGAAAAAGACTACAATCTATTCGTTCAGAGCTATACAGATGGGAAACTTGTCAACCCAGAGGATTGTGGACATGTTATGGCTTCCCTTTCTTTGCAAGCATCTAAGAGTCTCAGTGGGCAATTCGTCAACTGGGATTCCGAAGAATGTAGTGCACATAGAAAAGACTCTGTACAAAGTTAAAGGCACGTTACTGTATTCCTTTCAAAAATTATCTTTATGCTTTGATTACTGCTCGGATCGTTTCGAGAACCACTCCTTCAGGTATAAATACTATGCGTTCCTTCCCTCGTTGCCCGTTGAGGGGATGATGGCCAACTCCTTAATGTCTAGGACGCTGCTGAATCCAAAAGTCCGTCGTATAGACGTTCATCACCACTTTTTTACTGCAGACCTCAACAAGGAACGGGTCAACTCCAAACTTGGCTGGAAAACACCCAAAGGAAGCCTCCCGTGGTCCGCCAAAGTCAGCTTGAGTGCAATGGACGCCATGAATATCGACGTGGCCATTCTTTCCTTCCCACCAATATCAAGCGGCAGCATTGGAGAAGATAATCGCGCGCTTGCACGAAGGCGAAATGAGTATGTAGCCAAGGTCTGCACGGACTACCCTGATCGCTTTGGCTTCCTCGCCACCCTCCCCTTTCTTGACGACACCGACGGTTGCCTGCAAGAGATCCAGTACGCTATGGATGAATTGCATGCTTATGGGGTATCGCTCGCATCCTGCTATGGTGACGGCGCTGCAGCAAGCAAGTCATTGACAATGAGTTGAAATGTCATTTTTTTTTAACTTCGTTTAGAATACGTAGGACATGAATCCTTCCACACGATCTGGGCGGAGCTCAATCGGAGAAAAGTCGTGGTGTTTCTCCATGGATCCCAAATACCTTCGTCTACTCCATATCCACACGAATTTCTTGGAGTTCCAATCACAGAGGTATGTTGCATCCTTATCTTTTTATGTTTGATATACTAAATCTTCTTCTTCGAGGCCCCGAATGAAACATTTAAAGCAGCTGCTCATCTTGTAGTAACTGGCCATCGACGAATGTTTCCCAATGTCAAAATTATTCTCGCACATCTCGGAGGAACAACGCCCTTCCTTGCCTCTCGCGTCGCGGTGCTCTCCTATCACATGGGTTGCCCTTTGAGTCCAGAGGAAATTCTAGATGATTTTAGGTCATTCTACTACGAGACTGCTTTAAGCTCCTATGAGCCAAATCTTCTCGCCATCGAAAAATTCGTCCAACACGATCACATATTGTTTGGATCTGATTTCCCAGGTGAGAATTCAGAGTCTATATGGATGGTTCAATTGAATCTTACTGTGCTCCTTGTGTCGTAGCCGTAAGCAAAGATATGGCAGAATGGTACACTGCCCATCTTCAAACATTTTACGCGGATAAGCCGGAAAAGTTGAACGAAATCCTGTGTAGTAATGCTTTGAAACTTTTTCTGGGACCCACGTAAAATTTTCAGAAAATACATGTTCCATATTGCTGAGCACCCTAATTACAATAAACAAATTGAAGTGAGGTCATGGCTACAATCCATGTCGTGTAGGGTTTCCAATATTTAGAAACTGTCGAGTCCTCGATTGAAATTCAAATAAAGAGAGTTTCTAAATATTGGAAACCCTCACGTTTGCCTCACGTGTCATCAGAAAGCCAATGTATTATTTTTGCGTGGGCCCTGGATCCATTTATAATGGCAGCGCCATGTCTAGCCTCTGGATCATACCAAATATTTTGGCGAATGCCATGTGAAGTCAGGTATCTTTTCACGCGCTGCAAAAGAAGTAAAAATATGTTAGGTAATCAAGGACTCGAAAGACTTTACCTCGGAATTGAGAATATTATCCTTCCCACCTAGCATAAAGAGTGTTTTTGTCGGGTCTGTAGCATTTGGGATCTCTTCAAACCAAAGCGAGTTCGACGTCCAACAATAATGCTTCCGAAGGAGATTGCAGATGCCCAACTCGGATGCAACAAAGTAGCGCATGATCAACTCCAAGCCCTGGACGAATTGGATCATCAATATTTCAATTAAGAGCAGAATTTGGCCAAACATACCGTCGTGCAGGGACGGTAGAAGAAGTTGTAACAAATATCTACGTATGAAGGTCAGTCTCACAGTCAGGATTATGGCCCATTGAACACACCCCCTTCCCAGGAGCAAAATGTCACTGGGTCAATGAAACACGACCGTGAAATTATTTCTGGATTGTCTTTCAACAGCCAAGCATGAATATATGTTCCACTAGATCACGAAAATGACAAAGGCTGCTGTATTATGCGCCTAGAAGGACATACTTTGAATGGCTAACAACTGTAACGCCTTCCTTGGTGATTTGAAGCGACCTGACTTCATCGTCCCCATTCAATTTGGGATCTCCAGATTTCCTGATTGTGGACCAGCCCAATGATCGAACGAGGTTGGCAAGACGTTGCGACATAAGCCTTCGCCCAGGTGGGTTGAGGTAATCAGGGTGGAAAATGTCATAGCTGCTTTGAGGTTGAAGGGGAACTAAAACAGGACGATCCGTAAATTCGGTGAAGAGATGTACAACGAGTGAGTGATAATGAACGAGCCCTAGACCAAGTCCGTGAAGAAATATGATCGGGCGGGGTGACTCCTCAGGGTTCCAGTCAATTGGCGTTTTCAGTAGGTAACTAAACAAAGTTGGGTGAACGGTGGAGATATTTAGCTGTACTGAGAAGACTTACTCGACGCCGTCAAAATGTCTGAACTGTACGCCCCACCATGCCTGATAGAGCCGTCGCAGGATCAGGTTCGTTGAACAGACGAGGAAATAAAAAGAAAAGGGTCGCCATTGAATACCCATGTGATCAAGACTGAGTCGCATAAGTGTAATGCTTGGATTCGTCCCCTCTTCTACCTTGCATCCTAAGCGCCTTTGCAATCGTGCAATTCCTTCGCCAAAGATGGCCTTATGGGATTCGGACATTTCCTCTAGTATTGGTAAATCGGCATGAAACATGGCCCAATACAGCCACTTCTGCAATTCGAGGAGTTTAATGGACGACCACGGAGCTTTGCAGAACCAGGTTCTAATACTGTTTCGGAAGTCGATGGCTCGAGGGTCATGGCGTTCAAGTTGTTCAACAGTTTCGGGGGGACTACCTGGCCTCGGATCTAGATTCACCACCCCTCCACTTTTCGGAAAGTCAGTCTTTAGCATGCGCGTAAACGCTATACGTAGTTCATCGAAATCTCGTACTTCGATAGGGCTCGGGCGCGCAACGAGTTGTGCTAGATAAAGGTAATAGATACTGAAAATGACCTAACCCAAAAGTATAATCAGAATATGTCAAGCCACGGAAAAACAAAAGGGGAACCTCGCAGCATGACACAGAAAATAATACACATTTTGCTACACCGTAAGTCTGATAATTATATGAGTGCAGGGAGTAGAAAGCAAAGGCCCATGCCAAGGGGACCAGGGACCAGAACGGGACAACGAGAAGAAGAAAAACCAAATAGAAGGACAGAGTTCGCCGCCGACGAGGGGGTTGGCTGTCTGAGATGTCCTGCGAGGTCATGGTCAAAGATAAGACATCCACGTGACCGCTCATTGTCATCCGGATTCCGTCCAAGGTGTGCAAATTGTCAACCGAGTTCCACACATTCACCAGCAATGTGGCGCAACGCTGTACAATCTCTTCCCCGGTCTCTGTCAGCCCAGTCGGTATGGTTATCCTGTTCATAACTTTGCAGAGTTTCTAAATTTCTTTCTTAGCGACATGTCACTACACTATCGGCAGGTTTTCCGCGAGTGGTGGACAGAGTAATCCCCCATTCCTCGTAATAGCTTATCTTATTTACCATTCTCATAGCCCTCAACGAAATATGGCGGAGTCCATACTGTACGTTGTTTCCATCTTATGCCATCATTTCCAACTCTCAACATGCTTAGGTTACCCTGATTCCTGGAGACGGTATCGGCGGTGAAATCACAGACTCTGTCAAAGAGATTTTCGAATATGTCAACGCCCCCATTGAATGGGACTTGTATAATGTCTCTGGAGTATCTTCTTCTGGAGAGGATCTTTTCAGGCAAGCCATGGATAGCTTGAAGCGCAACCGCGTCGGACTCAAAGGTACCTTACTTTTTCGTCTCTTGTTTCTGATCTAAAAAAAAATCCAGGAATCCTTTTCACCCCCATATCCCAATTTGGTCACATTTCATGGAATGTCGCTATGCGCCAACAACTGGACATCTATGCGTCTGTTGTTCTTTGCAAGTCCCTTCCCGGAGTCCCTACGAGGCATTCCAATGTCGATTTTGCCATTATTCGCGAGAACACAGAAGGTGAATACTCCGGTCTCGAACACCAGAGCTACCCTGGTGTTGTTGAGAGCTTGAAGGTATCAACCAGGGCCAAGGCCGAGCGTATCAGCCGCTTCGCATTTGACTTTGCATTGAAAAATAACCGGAAGAAAGTGACGTGTGTCCATAAGGCCAACATAATGAAGCTTGGCGACGGCCTCTTCCTCAGCACTTTCCGACGTGTCGCTGAGGAATACAGGTCCTCAGGTATTGAATTTAACGACATGATCGTTGATAATACGTAGGTTGCTGCATATCTTCTCAATCTGTCAGATCAAAACTGCTCTTTCAGCTCCATGCAACTGGTTGCCCGTCCCGGCCAATTTGATGTTATGGTCATGCCCAACTTATACGGCGCAATTGTTTCCAACATCGGTGCTGCTCTCGTTGGTGGTCCTGGTATTGTACCTGGTTGCAATGTCGGTCGTGTTCGTATATATTTTTGGCCTGAAATCTCCCGAACTGTTCCTGACAGCTGCACAGGAATACGCTCTCTTTGAGCCCGGTTGTAGACATGTGGCGTCCGACATTATGGGTACCAACCGAGCCAACCCGACCGCGATGATCCTGAGCGCAACCATGATGCTACGCCACCTCGGGTGCGCCATACACTTAATTTCGCCGCAGTTGATTGATCACTGATATTCTTCCAGTCTCGACTCCATCGCCAATAGCATTGCCAGCGCTACATTTGGTGTAATCAATGAGGGCAAAGTCAGGACTGCTGACTTGGGAGGTGAGTAGCCACCACTGAGCGCTTGTCTTGATGTTACACTAACGACGTTGTAGGCTCTGCAACTACCTCGGACATTACAGCAGCGATTATCACGAAGCTTTAAGCCTTTTCTGACTTGTATCTGTGGATTAGATTGATAGATTTTTACATTGCTCGCGAAACGTTGTCCGCCATCCGTTACACTGTCAGGAGTATATACATTTCTTTGATGTTTTTGTATATAACACCTTGGAACTATTCGGATTCACGCTGCCAAATCTTGTGATGAAATTGAGGCTTCAGTTTCGTCCACAGTAAGCGACTTGACTTTCTTTGACCGTCGTTCCTCATCTTCATGTAATGTTTGAAAGTCATATGAGATTTGTGGGACATAATCTTGGTTGACTATCATCACTGTACTCGGCAAGTCCTTGCGAAGGTCTAAAATCCTAGAACAGCGAATTTCAGACCGTTGTCCCCATTCGTTAACTTCAGGACGGAGGTCAGCGTAAAGGGACCAAGCTTTCTCGTTGAGCTCCTGCGAAGTGTAACTGTCGGCAAGTAGTTTCAGTGCACCGATGATGAAAGGAGTCGTTTGACGGAGCGAGCGAGTTATATATTGGAAAGCTGCACTCGGAGGGACAGGTTTGCTGTCAGATAAAGCCCGCCATTGGTCGTTTTTGGTCCGATAAAGAGGTCTATAAAGAAAATTGAGTTGGGGACCAGGGCTGATAATGACACAAATTACATTCTGGAATGTGAGAGGTGAGGACAGCAAGAAGCGAGATAAAAGCACCTACCTCCTGCCTATCAATTCAACGTAAGGCTGTGAACCTTCCACCCTAGCTTCTCTTCCAAGTCCCTCGTTGGATTTATAGATTCCAAGTGAAACTCCTTTACTAACCGCATTCAATTCTGTATAAACAGAGGCTGAGCTCGTTTCAGTAAAACGTAAACAAACCATGAAAAGCAGGTGCACCTATACTTAGAGCCTCTGCTCTCGAAAATTGCATCTTCTCAGCGACAAGCATGGACCAGGCCATCATTACAGGTGCGCGATTGATAACGCACGACTTGAGCTTGAGGACCTTGCAATGATTGTCGGAAGTTATCGTAGAAAGATTTGGATAACGTAGCATACATTATCATCAAGAACCTCCTTGAAATCCCATGTGCCTTCCTCTTCACCGTCGTCCATACCGTTTGGAAGGAACTCATTTTCACCATCCTGAGCTCTGCGTTTTCTCTTCGGAGACTTCGAAGGGGTAATCTACGATCGGTCATACAAGGACTCTTAAAGAACAAGATAATAGACTTACTATGGGTGTCGGATGACTGGATGGCGTAGGGGTCTTCTTCAGGGGAATCTCACCTGCTTCAGGAGCAAGAACAACTTTCCTTCTGGTTGAACTTGGTTTGCTTGTGTACCCAGCCTGTGACAGTGCTGTTGTAAAGAGCTTGCGGTCTTCTTTGTCATTAATACCCAATTCTTCGAGTTTCGAATCATTTAATTGTGACAATGCGGTGGTGGTATTGTAAGCCTTGTAACTGTATCAAGATGATCAAAGATTGAGAATAAAAAATAGAAATTTGCTCAACATTTTACCGGTCATTTCCATGGCTTTCTTCACAGAAATGCCATTGGAAGAGAGGGCTTTTAGAAATTTCGGTAGAGGTATCTTAGTGTCCATAAATGACTCCATCTTGACTAGAAAGTGTCGGTGTCACGTTTCACTGAGTCACGTCACAGCTCAATCCCAATTCACGATGGATGTAGAGCCATACATTCAGACGATCGAATCCAACGGTATAGCGAAAGAGGAAGAAGTTGACGAACTTCTCGTGGATGCAGACGACATGTCAGATTTTGAAGAAGATGAAGACGACGACCCAAACGAATTCAGAATCCGTGAACCTCTGCCTGAATACAAAGAATACAAACGGAATCTATTTGAAGTGCACCGTATGTATGCGTCTTTCTTCTGTTCTGACACCCATTCTAATGATATTTTATTCAGAAATGGTTCATTCAAGTGAGATAGACCTCAACCCGCCATATCAGCGAGGTCTCCACTCTTATTATGCCCTAATTTGTTCTATTGCTCATGAGCCCTACAGAGGTGGTGTGGCATGAAGACAAGCAATCGCAGCTTATTGAATCAATATTCAGAAATTTCACAGTTCCTCAGGTTGTCTTCGCTGTTCGACGTGACGAGGAAGATGAGAATTTAGTGAGCCGTATATGCGTAGATGGAAAGCAGGTGTGTCTCATCATCGACCATGTTCGAGAAGGAACATACAACTAAAGGCGGGGACAATAGCGTCTGACGTCTATCGTCCAATTTTTCGATGGTTTAGTGAGTGCAATTGCTGTGCATATTGTGTATGAAGAAGTTGACCTATGACTAGATACCCTGTGAGGCTTCTTCCTCGACTGTGCACTTCCAAACCTTATCTTAAAGAAGATAGGGATTATAAAACAAAGAAGAAGTTCTGGTATATAACGCCCGAAAACCGCAGAGGAGAGAGACTGCTAATCCCGCAGAAATGGAAGGACCACTTCTGCAATAAAACTATTACAATTAGTGAGCGAGTGAAGCAATTTCATATCCCGTTCATGACTTAACAGAAATCAAGGCGAATACGATTGCATTACACCGCTACAGGAACGAGACGTATTCCAAAGAGTACAACTTGGAGTACCTCTGAAGCCAGCTCGTGAATCGCACCAACACCTATTATGTCTTCAGTACTAATGCAATTTATTAGAGAAACTCAAGGCCATATCGTCCCCCTGGGTAGAGTGAGTCCATCCTTATGGTCTAGATGTTGTCTTGACTTTCAGCCAGGTGGATTGCTCTGCTAGAAGAGAAGCATGTTACCATTGAGGACGGTTTAGCAACTAAGATCAAATTCGATACCACCAATGCCCGGGACTTCCAAAACATCGCTGGTATGATATACTGCTGCTATGGCTTTGACAACGAACCCGCACCTCTCACTACCCCGCTTCAAAAGTGGCTTTCTGGTCAGACGCAACCACCAGATGAAGAGTTCAAGACTCAGATGGAAGATGTCCTTCGAACGATGTGGGTACTCGGATCTGACGACAGATTCAATGAGGGGTTTGTCAAAATAGAAAAAAAAGTTGCTCCCATTGAATTCATCTTTATTGGTATGTGATGATAATTAACGAAAAGCATCTGAACTCATATCATTCAAGGCGTCCTCCTCTATGCACTCGGAGACATAGACCGCAAAGAGCAAGGACGGGCAGTTTATATTCTTCGAAGTGCTATTCGAGCTGCATTTAAAGACGTCAAAAACAACAATGAGACATGCAAGAAGTGTTGGTTCTTTATCAGGAAACTATCGGGTAAACCAACGGAATGGCTGTCGAAACCTGCTGACAGTAAAGGAAGTAAACGCAAGCGAAATGGTGATGAAGGGGATACCGATGAAGACTTTGCACCCGTACCTTCAAGGGGTAAGAGGAAGACGGGAATGCGTGGCAGGCAGTGGCCATGAAACAGAAGTGGAATTGGCATGTAGTTTAATGTGTTTCCATATTCCCAGGAACAAAAAGTATACCAGAATTCTCGCATGTAGTTTCCTAGCCGTTATACTGGGCTCGAGCAGTATACATCACTCCTTGTGTATTTGATATTGCCCGGCAATATTTCAAGAGAAGCTTATCTCTTTCCTTCGAGTTGATAGCGATGTCGGATAGAAATGGTGTAATCTCGTCTGTACTCCATCTGGGACGTGTAAGAAATAGCTCGGAGAACCTTGCCGCAGGCTCGGCCGGAAGAGCAGATGCTGGAAAGTATTTCAGGCTGCTGCCTAACACATCTATCTCAATATAATTTCCCTATGAGAGGGGAAATGATAAGGATATTTCGACGACCAATGATATTATAGCTTACGGCCAGAAGCTCCAATGTCACAGAAGATTCGAAAGTATCACCAACTTGTGTTTTCCATCGCGCAAGCAGAGTGTCTTTCTCGATTGGTTCATGCTACCAGGACGAGTTAGATATCGTAAAAACAAGGAAAAGATATATCACCCTGTAATTGCGCAAGATGCCATGACCGATCTCTTTAACAATAGCAAGAATGTCCATTCTCCACTTTCCGTCCTTTGTGTCGCCAAACCAGGTAATGATCTGCTCTGAGACCGCTCTAGGGACGTCGTGGTCGTCAGCAAGAGTGGTGAGAAGATCTTCTATCGGAGTGGCATCATGTTTCATGGACTGTGAAATAAGAAGGTTGAGAATGAGCTCCAGCAAACGGGTGAGGTAAGATGGTGCAATCGGCCGCAGTTCATCTATCAAGATAGTGTCGAAGTAAGCATGAGAATTGCAGAACACGAATAAACTTCTCCCTACTGTGGAGAATTAAAATCCGTTTCTCTTTCAACCCTCTTTCCAGTTCCTTTTCACTGGCCTGTATTTGGTCTAACGCATCCTGGTACATAAAACGCATCTACATGGGATCAGCGTTGGACGGGCAACTACAGCTGGTCCGACGGACCTTCTTCTCATGATCTGTGGTATCATCATCCTCTTGCCCTTCGTCGTATTGTCTATCCCTAATCATTGCAGATAGTTTATGTAGCCTCGGAACAATAGGGACGGGTTCAATGACCTCGTTCAGTTGGTCGCGAATAACGACGGTATCGTCGCGGACGTCGGACGATGGGTCATCTGGAATTGGGGTTACCACCAGAACCGTATTGGACAGCGCAACGGAACGCATTGTGAATGTTTTGTCCTCCGTACAGAGAACAGCATCCTCATTCGCGTGACCTTTGATAGTTAGCCTAGTAAAGTGTTCGATTCATGAATTCCTGGAAAGAGGATAAAACGGGTCCAACCTCAGTTCAGTGTTGTCACGTAGTGAATTCTCAATACATGTTGCAAGGTCAGGAGTCAGTTCTATGAGTTTATAAGAACCACTTTCACGAGATGAAGATGGGGAGAAGTCCAGGTTGCATTCAAACATTTGGTGCAGACGCAAACTCTAAGAAATATTAATTGGATAACGCCAACCCCATTTGGCCTAGAACACTATTTCCCCAGATACACTTATTATTGTCTATATCTTACTTGAGAAGATTTTTTATCGCCAATATAACAAAAAAGGGGAATTAGTTGAGGAGGGTGGTCTCGACGAGAATACCTGAGACGCGGTAAGGGTCTGAAGGAAGTTGGTTATCAGAATTAACAACTTTGAAGCAATGTAACGGTGATACATACCGACGTTGGAAGCAGGACGTCTATCCTCCATGTAGCCATAGCCCTGAGCCGCGACGTGACGAGGAATACGAATGGAGGCACCACGGTTGGCGACTCCTGAAGAGAAGTTGCCGATGTGTCCGGTCTCGTGACGACCAGTGAGACGAAGGTCGTTGTCTTCTCCATAAACTGCAATGTGTTCCGAGTGTTTGAGGCTGAGCTTCTCAATAGCGGCCTCGATGGCTTTGATACCGCCAGGCTCCCGCATTTCTTTGGTGCTGTAATTGCTGTGGCAACCAGCCCCGTTCCAGTCGCCTTTAAGGGGTTTAGGATGGAAGGAAACTTTAATGTTCCATTGTTCAGCAATGCGAACAAGAAGATAGCGAGCCATCCAGAGGTGGTCGCCCATGGAAATACCCTCGCAAGGTCCGACTTGGAACTCCCATTGAGCAGGCATGACTTCAGCATTGATACCACTGATGTTGATGCCGGAATAGAGGCAAGCACGGTAGTGAGCCTCAATTAGGTCACGGGCGAAAACCTTGCCGGTTCCTAAAGCAAATTAGATAAAAATAGGGGTGAGGGAGGAAGCACTAACCAGCACCGCAGTAATAGGGGCCTTGGGGACCAGGGAAACCACCTTTTGGCCAACCGTAGGGGGCACCGTCAGCGTCAAGGAGGGTATACTCCTGTTCTAGACCGAACCAGGGAACGTGCTCCTTTGCCTGTTCCATGATTTTGGCAGCATGATGACGGTAGTTGGTTCTATTTGGTGTGCCGTCGTTGTTGTAAGTTTCTGCAAGCACAAGGATGTTGTCCCCGCCACGGAAGGGGTCCTTGAAGATGGCAGCAGGACGGAGATATACATCTGAGTCATGTCCGGGGGCCTGGTTGGTAGAAGAGCCGTCGAAGTCCCAAACACGGAGGGAGCCAATATCGTCAACCTTCTTGCTCACGGTCTAAGGCGATCTGGGTAAAAAGAACATCAGGGAGTACTGTTTCACACTTACGGTAGTTTTGGAGCGAAGACCGCCATCGCCGTCGACCCAAACATCTGGTGAGAAGATGAGATGACGCAATGAAGGAGAGGGCAAGACGTACACTCAGCCTGGATCTTGTCGCCCTGAGGCAAGGCGAGGTAGGGGGCAAGAAGATCGTTGTGATAGGCAGACATTGTAGACGCTGAAAGGATGAGGAATGCAATGGAACGGATGGGCGGATTAAAAGGGTGCGAGAGCACTGTTGTCGGGTGTTTGTCTGCTAGGAGATTGATTGGCCGATAACCTGGACTGGGTCACCGTACCACACAGCCCTTTCGGGGTTGTACAGCCTGGGTGAGAATTCAAATGTTCTGACTGGCCATAGATTCGGCGGTCCTGATATAGCCGATATACATGTGTTAGCAATGACACAGGGTTAATAGTGCCACAGGTCCCACAAGACGACCCTGTCCACTGTATAAATTCAACTTGGTGCTAAAGCCGAGACCGACGATAAATTTTCACGTTACATCATTGGACCTATGTGCGGAAGAACATTTCTACAATGCAATACACCAGAATGAGAGGGATCTAACCGCTTCGTGATCCAAGTCGCGCCATCACGTCTTCCGAGTTTTCTTGTTCCTCGACACTGTCCGACTGTGTCACCTATGGTGGCCTTCAGCAAACAACCAACCAACGAAGAAATAGACACACCACTCTTAGGACGGACTTCTTAGATGACTCTTGTAGTTCACCCGCAATAATCAGCTCATCCAGAATCTAACTTTGTCAGAATGAGGTCAAGCTGCATTGATTCGACGTACCGCGTACGCCTTTTGGAAGTTGAAGATGCTTGAAAAGAGTCAGACAATGCTGCGTCCCTCCAAAAGCAAGAACTCACAGGTCTAGCTCACAAACCTGAATCTGATTAGCGTGGCTGCATCATACTGAGTAATAAACATACGTTTCCAAAGTATCGGTCCAGTACTTCGACATATCGGTGGATAATTTCCAGTGTCACCAGCTCGTTATCTTGGGAGCCGATCCCACATACAAAGAAGAGGGAGGCATATCGCCTGTAAACCACCTTTGAGTCTTCGAGAATAAGATAACCTCATTCGCTATATCAACATGGATGTTCACCTTTGTACTCAAGGAAGTTACACATTCGCGTTCGGCGCGCAAGCACCAGCTGCGTCACATCTTTCACGATCTTAGCCTTGGTTTTCGGAGGGATCGTTGTAAACCATTTTGCGAGTCGTACTTTACCTGGAAAGCATATAACTTCTAAACTGTATCGTCAAATCTCAAAGCAAACCTTGCCGAGAAACCAAGAGGATGTAGTTGATCATGGTGTGCGGATGGGGTCTTGCGAAGGATTCCGCAGAAGGAATGTAGCACAGCCACCACAGACCCTCTTTCTTCGAATACATACATTCTAAAGACTACATTTAGCAATTTTCTTATCGACCATGATACCCATCTGGCTAATGAAAACAATCATATCGACTTTCGTTATCTCTGCAGCATGGCAAGGACCACAACTCGTGATCATTGTGGACTAGAAGCACGACATACCATTCAGGTTGGAAATCCTTGAGCCTTCGAAATTCAATTGTTCCTGATAATCTATCTCTGAATCTCTTTGAGAATGTGCTTCTGACACGAGGCATCGGGAGCGCCCACTGGTGGATGAAGTCTTACTACAATTAATCTCTTTATTTGGTAAGTGGGGCCACAAGGCACTCTGCAGATGCAAAAGTCTATTGACGAATTCATTTCTTCAGGGAACCATGTCGGGTTTGGATGTCCGATTGATTCCCTAAAAGTTGCAATGGAAATTCGGTACTTCGTGGATAGATTGTATTCCTTACCCGCATGCGTCATCCCTTTTCCATTGGTAAGAGCACTAGTTCAAATTCCTAACTGCCATTGGACAATTGCTCATAGGTTCCTCATTGGTGCTCATAATGTATTGTGTCTCTTGACACACTTCCTTGGTCGACTCGGCACAAGGGTCTTCAAACCGATTGCGATTTGCGCATCAACTCTTGTAAGCTCATTTAGTCATAACTCCTTAGCGATGACCGGTCCAGTTGAGTGTTCTGGGACCCATTGATCCTTCTTCAGATTTAACTCTTTTCACGTTTCTGTCATATCAGTGGCATCACCGACTTTACTGACGAACTCACATCGACTGGATCACCAGACTTAGCCCGGTTAGACTGAACCGAGTGCTCTGCGACCATGAGACCCGGCAATAGTCTTTCCGTTCAGCTGGGCCCCGGGGAATTAGTATTACTACCTAAGCTAGCTTCCACTGGATCTCAAGACGGATCGCATGGCAACAAGCAGGTACTTAATTGATCTTTCTGATATGTGTCGGATTGACGGAACATATCATTCTCACTCAGCCAAGTATGTGCGAAAGCTTTCCCTGCCCACCTTGTCAAAACCGATCTTTGTTTTAGCTGAACAGATTGCAACGTAGACAGATACTCCTGTGATTCGTTGGGCAACTTAATTTCCTGGGAAAAACCTCATCGGTTACCAGAGGCAGTTGATACCAACTTCACCCACATCAGCGACTCCTTCAAGGTGCCAATCTGCATCTGCGCATGTGACGAGCACTGCTGATCTTGTTCTTTGGGGGGTTCGGTGCCAGGGCCCAGGACAGGGGTTTTTCGTTCATTGAGAAAGGCCGTCAAGACACCGTTACGGATGAGACAAATTATTTTCAGGACAGGGGGGAACAGCAGGATTGAAAGAGGTTGGAAATATCTTACTTGAATGGATGCTCATTCATTTATCAGCTAGGACAAGAGGAGGGAACATATACATTCGAGTATTCGAAAGAATGTCGAGCAAGCTCTAAGTCATCTGGAGATGATAAACGACTTGGATTCGTCACAGGAAAAGGTAGATTGTCTTTATTTTCATTCGCTTTGACCGCTAGTTTGTTAGAAACTCGAGAACATGTGTATCGAAAAGTTGGAAGACGGGAGCGATAAAAACGCAGCAAGGTGGAGTCAAAGCTGCACCGTGACCCCTCCAATTCCCGCCGCTTGAGCCGTTCACGTTCTTGGGTGGTTCATTCAATTTCTGCAGCTTTCGGACGCTTGCTTCCGATACAACTCCCCGTCATCCCGCATTCCTCAAAATGTTTCGGTCCTTACGCACGAATTGGTCTCTTGGGGCCAAATGGATGATTCAAGTTCATCATCAGAGTTGAATCGCCTCCGGATAGGTTATTTCTCGCAGCATCATGATACTGTTGAGTTGATACTTCCGAGGGAGCCCGGCTATGTGCCCAATGGCGGACAAAGGAAGCGAACATTAAGCCGCAATACATGACTGTCGATGACGCCCCCACCGGTCGGATTTTAAAGTGACTCACTTGACATAAGAAGAATGAGCATTATCGCGGTCATTGTGATAAACGATTGACATGGACATCTTATAGCTCGATTGCATACGTCTAACTCGTGTCTTTAGTACCACTCTAAAATAATCGGATTGGCGCTGAGCGCTGAGTGCTGATGCAAATGATTGAGACTCTGAGTTTCGAGAGAGTGCATCAGATATCATGCCAGTTCGTATTGGACGGTAGAACTTCTAATTGAAATGATGTCACAGAAGATAACGAATAAACGGAACTGAAATATGGGGTCTCCCCGCCCAGTGGCATTAGGGAAATTCAAGATTAAAGTGATAATTTATATGAAACTCTTGATATTGATACCTACTATTGGGTTCAAATATTCCAGGTATCCTGAAATGGCGGGACACCAAATTTGGTCACTGCTGAGAGCAGAGGTCAAAGTTGTATTTAGCTTTGTGTTAAATTTCTATTTGGGCTTGGGTTGCAAGTGCGGTCCCAGATTAATTTATATTCAAAAACGTAATTGATTCCGTGATCATCGCGGCCTCCTAACATTCTTCCTCCTCATCCCGCCAGCTTTTCCGGTCGGCAACTTCTTCGCCCCACCTCCTGTACGGCTTGACACATTCGTACTCACCCCATCTGCCTCGTCTCCGCTCTTTGGCGTTGAAGTACCACTATTGTATTCCTCAGAATCAGAATCCTCTCTCTGTCGATGGTCCTTTTCCGAAGAGGATTTGATGCCGAAAGCTTTCCAAAGCACAAACTTCACGAGTGAGATGAACCAGGTATTCGTTATCGCAGGCATAGTAGCACTCGAGGCGTCGACGAGATGTAAATCTCCATTCGGTTCGAGCTGAATGGCCAGGTCAGTACAAAGGGAAACATTTTTTTTTTTAAACCACACTCACCAGAAAAACTCCCTCCTCGTCAACCACCATATCCAGAAATTTTGAACCTACCACGTCACCATCCTCGTCATGTTCATCCCCGAGATTAACTCTCACTTTTCTTTGTCCACCCGTAGGAATCAGTTTTGGTCCCCAAGCAGCTTTTCGAGCGCGGACCAAGATAAGCTCAATGCGCGCTAAATCTTTCTTGTGATTAATTCTTTGAACCATATATTGTAGAAGCGAGGTGAGAAAGACTAAAAAGGATAGAACGGCCTTATAAGAGATGGAAGTTAGCTGTTGGCTCTTCGTGAGTGTGTAAAATGACTTACGCCGAGACCTGGGCGGAAACGCGAGTAGTAATAGTCTGTTCCACGCCATTTAGGTACGCCGTTCTTGTAGAAGAAATCATATCTGAGTAGGACAAACAAGAAAACGTTCAGTCGATTCAAAGTATGACTGCAATGACAACCGACCTCTTTCTACTCTCCTCGCCCTTCAAAATATCTGCAATGACAGTCAACCTAGCGAAGCGCTCATGGATGCCCTTCACGCCGGGGTTTTTATCAGGACTGTTGTTCAGTTAGACATCTGATCAACCTTCATAACAAAACACAGTCATATGAAGAACTGACTGGAGTTGAATACTTTTCTTCCGAAACGCTTTACTGATATCAGCATGAGATGCAGTCGGAAGGACGTCTATAAAGGTGTAAAATGTTGTTCCCTTCCCTTCAGCTTTCTCCAGCTCTGAGACCAAATCGAATATCTCGTGGTCTTCCTATGCATTTGACATTTGCGAGTGAGTCGCCCAAGCGTTTCGTCCAATAATTACAACACACCTTTTCCCAACTAACACATCCACAAAGAAATGGATCAACTTCTGAAGAGCAGAAATCGACTAAGAAAAACGTACGCAAGTACGCTCGACACGAAAAACGCCCAAAATGCCAGAAAGAACGATAACGTGTGAATCTTCATTTTTTACTGAAGAGCGATGCAGAGAACAAGCCAGATAAAACTTGCAGAGTCCGGGTATATCCCAGCCTGCTTTGGTGGTTGGGGTATGTCAATTTGAGGTCAATCTCTTCCAGCTCAGCAAACAACCAGTGGCTGTGCTTTACGGTAAGCCGGCCCGATTACTACCTCGAGTTTGGAGAGTTGAACGTGACACACCGCGTATACGTGTCCCAGGCTGTATGACGGAGACCATAAGTAATCACCTTGGAATTCGATTCGCAAATGGTCACGATTATGGAGTCAATCCTCTCTGTTTCTTCATTTTCGTAAGTCCCAAACATAGATTCGAGTAGCTAATCATGAGCTTTGAGTAGAATTCCACTATGTTCTATAAAATTAAGATCGTTTCGAACTCGACTGAATGATTCATTGATTGCCAGACCGATCGCATTTCCGGACGCAAATCACGGATCAATGATGACGTAATGTGGCTGTGAAGGCTTTGTCTCCGAGTCACCCTGTTTCCAACCTGTTTCGTATCACTCGCATAAAAGAGGGAAACGACCAACTACAGGAACTGAATGGGCCGTAGGAATTGCCAAACTTGTGGGTCAAAGCAATGGCATAAAGAACCCTCAAGCGGATTGATAGCATGCAGTGAAGGACACATCTTGCAGGTGAGCAACTTCATTTCGGTCCTTACTCGTCTCCGTCGTAATTGTGTGGAACTTAAAACGTAAATCCAAAAACAGAATTATCGTAATGAAACGACCGAGGTGCGAGAGCTCGGCCCACATGCTATGAAGAAACGATCGATGAAGAGGAAGTCGGACAAGAAAGGGAGGCAGAGCGCGGCTGATCCAAAGTGTGCGTCTGGTTTATTTTATCTTTATGAACCCGAGTTTCCGACATCCATTTTCGTAGTGTATCACGGTACACGAGGAAGGTTCCACTACTTCGTTTGCCTGCAGTTCATCCTCCGCAAGCAGATCGCGGCGTTGATCAGGTTGTGGGATCTCCCTGCTGAGTTTGAGGTACGTTTTCATCGGGATTGGAAGGAGTTTGTATTCAATCAAGTGATAGATCCTTTGCAAAGACGTGTGGACCCTGCATCTGAGTATGCTGCCTAAGCCTGTGCCCGATGAGGTATTTCAGGAGACGGACCAGCAATGGAAAGATAAAGGTAACAAAGTTACTGATGGAG
>Ga0307517_10000603_pt1 | contig 61232 bp, 78 predicted proteins | sample 23_EM_MG_FD_194515 | JGI IMG/M metagenome (GOLD analysis project Ga0307517, IMG submission 194515) | Populus trichocarpa ectomycorrhiza microbial communities from riparian zone in the Pacific Northwest, United States - 23_EM | ecosystem: Host-associated > Plants > Roots > Unclassified | place...
CAATTTTCCCGTGGGGTGCTGGGGGGGGGGGGGGGGTGGGCCTAGGGCCTAAGTTTACCGTTTGCATCTCCCTCCCGGATTGAGGGCGGGATCGCCTTGGGAGCTAAGGTAGTGAGTGGTTTTTATGTTTATTTCCTGGGTACTCAATTCCTGGAATTCGTGCTGTATTCGGTCTGAGCGCGGGTACCGGTAGTGATTCACGGACTGTGCTGTGGGATAGCATCACCACGTATTCTGGATGTTCTCTACTCGTATCCGACACCTCCGGCATGCCCAGAATGCCTGTGCCGTATTCGTGGACAAAGGATAATGCGTGCCATGCGACGGAGATGGCTGCGGGACTAAGCTGCATTTCTCCCTCTCCCCCTCTCCAACCGCCGGTATACTCTACCTGTGCTTAGACCGGCTTCCTCTGTGATCGATGCTAGTCCAGATGGATATATATATTATCGAACTCACCTCCTCAACTTACAGTAACGCGCATTGGACCTAAAAGAAAAGTAAAAAAAAAGAGAGAAGAAGCTATCATAACTCGCATCACTCCTTTCCAACATACGAGTAGTATCACCATCCAGCTTGGCTGCATTGGTTTCGGTCCCGTTCGATATTTTGCGTTGTTGGGGAACCTTCTGTCGTGATAGGTAGGGCCTTGCCTTCATGTATAAGAGCGGTTCTTATTAAGTCCTATGGCGGGGGAGGAAGGTTATCTTTAGACGCATACATAGAGAATTTACCGAAGCGATGGGGCCAAGACGGAGAGTGTTCCTCCTATTACACATCTTTTTAGTGCTCATAATGCTGGTGAAACCCCGGGGGGGGAGGAGGGAGGGAGGGTTATTAGGCGGCCAAAGGGTTACTCGTACATATATATTATCATAAGTTATGTATTTCTGCTGTAGGCTAGAAGCAGGGGATAGGCTTTGTTACCTAAGCGACCAATGGGTATTTAGCTCTGTTTCACTGTACCAGTACTTTGTTCCGGTCCCTACATTGGGGGAGGTGGCCTACTGTAGCTTTTTTTGGGCGTTTCTTCCGCTACTGGTGTGGTTTGCGTGCCTGTTTGCTTGCCTGCTGCCCGCTACTTCTGTTCTGGCGTTCTTCGGTCTGGTTGGGCGAGTATGATACCGCGCTCCGGGGGTGGGCCATTGGAAGGGAAGGGAGCGTGATCAAAACCATGAATTACCCTGCTTTTTGGCCCGATGGAGAAATTCTTCGTCTGGACTATACCCGATGTAGTTAGATCACATCACGTGGTTAGAGAGGTTTTGGAGCTAAAATGTGGAGGTCAACTGAGGAAAGGATGAGGCAGAAAGCAGCAGGTGGTGGCTGGCTGGCCATGGGTCCAGCTGGGTGTGACTGATCAGAGCTTGTCCTACCGATATTATTATTACATTTATATCTATCACACTGCCATGGTCTATTCTACTTACATTTCTTACATTTATACATCTCCCTGTCTGGACTGTGTAGCTCTTTTGCTCTTATTTCCTCTTCTTTCTCCTCTGCTATTGTATCCAAGGAAGACAGGCAGGAAGGAAGGAAGGAGGGAAGGAAGGAAGGCCGTGGATTCGCTATTTCCCGAAGGTGTGTTTTATCCCTTTCGCCTTGCCCGTCTTCTGGATCTTTTCCTTGTCCATTCCTCGTGCCTGTTGCTTGCTACTGTGTGAGACAGTAGGCAACGGGATACTGGTACTTGTACTGGAAGTTGGCCTGTCCGCCACGCTTCTTATCTAAAGTGTGTTCTGCTCCGTTCGCTTGCTTGATTTCTCACCGCGTCTTTAATTATTCCCTCTCCTCTCCTCTCCTCTCCTTTGCTTTCTCTTTCCTTTCTTCCTTTCCCTCGTCCGTCCTCCTCTTGTCCCCCGTCCTTGCGACTACTCCTCTCCTTCCCCGTTGCTTCGCTGCTTCCCTGGCAACGGCTGCATCACACCCACCCGACTCGTCGTCACCGAATGACTAGTCATCGTACATATCATACATACCCTCTCTCCTTACTACCGCTACCTTACCTCTCTACCCACTGCCCCTCTCCTCTCCCCCATTTCCACCACTCATAATTTATCTGTTCAAATAGAATAGTCCACTCGCTTCACCGCCCCATCACCAATTTCTGCCCTTCCTCCTTTTCTAATATACAATCATCTTCCTACCTTACCTACTAGGACATCTGCCACTCTAAACTTATTGCTGCCATCTCCACTCTTTCGCTCGCCCACTGCTGCCCCAAACCCAACATTCTCTCGCCCAGTATATTCCACAAGCGTCTATCTGCTCAACCAGATAGTAAGCTTCTGTCGTATGACACATAAAGTCAACGCCATCTGCTTAAACGTAGCCGCCACACCAGCCTTACGGTAGCAGCTCCGGAGCTTGTGCTTGTTCTCGCTCAACCTCGACCTCGGGCAAGGAACGATACAAACTCACAGTTATGACTTCACGACATTCGTCCTCGAGTGGAGGGCCAATGCCGGATTCACTGGTAGGAAATTTCAGAGTGGGCAAGGAAATTGGCAGAGGGTCTTTTGCTGTTGTGTTCAAGGGACATCATGTGGTGAGCTGCGCTCCATGCACCCCAAACTCTCTTCTATCTTTCGCACCAGGAATTATTTCTTTCCCGAGATCCTCTGCATACTCTGGGGAACAAGGGAGAATCTTACCTTGATGGGCCTACTACAGCTGTGGCTACCCTTTGAGATGCAGTCCGACGAGTCATCCTCATTTCATTTTACCGGTTCTCATTCGGTGCTGAGTCGGGCCCGTTTGAAACGTTGGAGTTGGGTGTCGCGGCCCAATCGTTAGATTGCGTGCTAACGTCTCGATTTTTCTTGTTTTGTTTAGAAAAACCCAAAATCGCTTGCTGCTGTCAAGGTGGTACAACGAGGGAAGCTTAACCGAAAGCTTCTCGAAAATCTCGAGTCGGAAATCCAGATTCTTAAGAAACTGGATCACTCGCATATTGTCGCCTTGAAGGATTGCAGCAAGAACGACAAATACATTTATATTGTCATGGAGTACTGCTCCGTCGGCGATCTCTCTGTCATAATCAAGAAGAGAGACAAACTAGAATCGCTACACCCCTGTTTAGAGCCCCTGATCAAGACCTATCCTCACGTACCCGGGAGTGGACTACATGAAGTTGTCGCTAGGCATTTTATGAAGCAACTTGCCAGTGCGCTTGAGTATCTAAGAAAATTCGGATTGGTCCACAGGGATGTAAAGCCGCAAAACTTGTTATTAGATCCACCTGCCGGTTATGATTCCGGGATCCCAGTAGCCGAAGGGGAATACGCTCCAGATGGTTCGCAAGCGCTCGTCGGACTTCCCTCGTTGCCGATCCTCAAGCTTGCCGATTTTGGGTTTGCCAGAAATCTACCCGCTGCTTCCTTGGCCGACACTTTATGCGGATCACCACTCTATATGGCCCCGGAGATTTTGAGATATGAGAAGTACGATGCTACTGCTGATTTGTGGTCTGTTGGAACTGTGCTTTATGAGATGGTGGTTGGAAAGCCACCGTTCAGGGCGCCAAACCATGTGGAACTTTTGAGGAAAATTGAGACCAAAGGCAATACTATCGAATTTCCTAGTTCGTGCACAGCAAGCGAGGAGATCAGAAGATTGATATGCAGTTTACTGAGGAGAAACCCCTTGGAGAGAATGTCATTCAAGGAATTTTTCAGCCACCCTGTCATTACTGGGCCAATCCCCGGCCAGTCCGTTGCCCTGGTTTCCGAGCCAATGAAGAAGACAAAGAGTATGGATACTCCCAAAGTAGACCCCACATTAATACGGCGAACCCCCTCTTTGCGAGCACCGAGTGATGGGAGAGAGCTTGGAACCGACCGAGAAGGAAGGCGAACTCCCCAGCAAACACCTCCATCCCCAAGGCTCCGACAGGCTGTAGAATCCTCCGCCCTTCCTTTTGCGCATCCAGGCCCTATATCGGCAACCCCACCTCCCAGATTAGCGGATGTTCGCAGGGCCACAACCCAAGGTGTCCAGGCATCACCGCCATCTCCATTAGCTAGGCCCACGATGGTGGCCCATGCAACTACGCCAGCCTGGCAGGAGCGTGTGGATAGCCGAAGGACTGGAACTCCTATGGAGAGGGTGGCCAGTAGGGGTACAGATCCTTCGCCCGGTAGCTCATTATTGGTTCAGCGAGAACGGGAGCGGGAGCCACAGAAGGATAGATATGCGAAGCGCAATCCTACCGCTCGCGAGATGCGTCCCCTCGAGGAGGAGCGGGTCGAGAAGGATTACGTTTTTGTGGACAAGCAGTTTGTCCAGGTCAATGCCTTTGCAGATGAACTCGCCACTGTCAGGCGGAATGGTATGACCCCACCGTCACCTTCTTCGAGCGCCTTGTCACGTAGACCAACATCTGGGGGTCAAGGCGCTACAAATGCAATCGCTGTCACTGGCAGACGTCAGGATGGTGGATATCCTAGAAACTCGTATGAAAGACGGTATGGGCCTTCTCCTGGCTCTGCTCCTTCTCCCTCGCCGAGCTCGACTCGGTCTACGCTTGCTAGGGCATTGGAGCTTGCCAACCTTCGTCTGTTTGGTGTTAGTATCTCACCTCCTCGCCATAGCCCTCCTAGTGTACAGTCACCATATCCTACGTACCCAAATAACCCCACGAGCATGGTTATGATTCGCAATGAGGGTGGTCCATCAGATGACGATATGCAAGCTGTATACGGCATCGAGGATGCTGCCAGCAGGAGCGATGTTGTGTACAATTTTGCCGAGGTTAAGCTTGCGCAATTGATACCGGCTGTGCCAGTACCTACACACGGACTAGGGCTGCTCCCTCCATCAGCAAGCGAAGGGGACCTTGGATTGCCTGTAGAGCCTGCACCGTCGAACGAGCCGGACCTTACTCCCGATGCAATTGTTCAACTTGCAGAGGAAGCACTTGTATTGTACGTTAAGGCTCTTGGGATACTTGCGAGGGCTATGGATATTGCTGGGACGTGGTGGAATACGTCCAATAGTCGAAACGATCAGACGTCACCAGCTATGGCAGCCGCGAGCATGAGAATAAACAATTGTGTACAGTGGGTCCGGGACCGATTCAACGAGGTTCTTGAGAAGGCAGACTTTGTGAAGCGCAAATTGATCGAAGCGCAGAAATTGCTGCCATCAAGTCACCCCAGTCATCCTAGTAATCAGAATGATGATAGCGATGGATCCTTGGATGCTAGTGGTGATAGAGTTGTTGTGACACCTGGCGTCACCGCGGAGAAATTGATGTATGACCGCGCCCTTGAAATGAGTAGGGCAGCAGCAGTAAATGAGTTGGTTGGAGACGATCTCAATGGATGTGAGGTGGCTTATGTCACATCGATCCGAATGCTAGAAGCGGTCCTGGAGAATGATTCTATTGATCAAAACGACGGAGATGGCGGCATGGAGGAAGAAGACAGGATGGTGGTTGAGAACTGTGAGTATTGATTTGGGGTGCTCCAGTGACTTTCCTCGAGTGAGTTTCGGCGCTGACTGGACCTAGATGTTTTGAGCATCCGCAAGAGACTTGTTTCCCTCAAGAAGAAAATGTCAGAGGTTTCCAAGCGGTCATCTGGGATCCATTCAATACCAGGCTCGCCTCTGCAGCCATCCCTATCCCCCCTGATGGGGGTCTCTCCTAAGTAAAACCCACGGGGCAATCCACGCTAGGCCATGGCGTCCCCTACGCAGGAATCGTGAGGGACAAGAGGACACCAAATCTCCGCTCAGCGCTCGCGGGCTCTCTCTATCTGCTTTTTTGCATTATGTCGTTCATTTCGGTTCTTAACCACAGATTTTCTTTTTTATATACGAGGCTGCCTGTTTGTCGTGTCTCTCGGGGGTTTCATTGGAGAAGGTGGTCGTGCGTTTTCGGCGTTTTTATCTGCGCATGTTTCTTGTTTCGACCTTTGCTCATCGACCTCCCGGGCCGGAATCTCAACCTTGGTTACCTTTCTTAAACTGGATGAAGACTGTTTTACGATTTCTCACGATCTCTGCGTTTCTTCATGCATCAAGCACATTTCATACAACTTCATGGATGCTTTCTTATATATCTATATTTCTTTAGGGCAAGGGGGGTTGGTTAGTAAGGTTAGGTTGGTCACGGTCTTGGTTTAGCGGCGGTGGGGTGTCACGAGACGACAGGCAGGGTGGGTGGCTCTGGTCTTCTCATACTCCAAGGTTCTTTTTGTGTATGATTATGGCGTCTTGTTATGCTACAAAGTCATTTTTCTTCTTCAAAAAAGGATCTTTCTATGTTGGTTATGGTTTTGTTTCTTGTTTGCCTTTTGCCTTTTGCCTTTTTTTTCCTGTGGATCACGGACTTTACAGGGATGCCAGGGGATGGTGAGAAATGGCTGTGTTCATGGTCATTTGATACGGCGTGTCTTGGGCGAGGACAGTTGATCATCATACAACTGACGCCTTGCGGTTTTTGTACTTACCCCTCTGTACAGTACTTATATTCCCGACAGACTGGCAGCTTCTACTCTTCTGGAACATGTATTCTAAATTCCTAGTTTCTGGGTTCTCTTTATTCATTTATTTATCTATTTACTTATTTACTTCCATTTTCCCGGATCTCTGTCTTTTTGCTTTCGGTCTTTCATCCACCCGAAAGGGTGCTCCCGTTCTGGATAGGCTTTCCTTCTTGTTTAGTCTTGTTCGCCTTTTGCTGTTCACTCGTTCATAGCTCCGTGCTTTATAGTTTTTTATTTTCATTTTCCTATTTCTCTTTCCCCAGGTCTCTTTCACTCTAAAGTTTGAGGAAGGAACTAAACGAGAAAAGAGAAAGAAAAAGGATGGTGTTTGGGAGATTGGGAATCATTGCGAAATGGTGTTTGGAAATTTTTGCTATATATTATTTCCCTTTCCATTATTTTCCATATTTACATCCCTCGTTATTGATAATTCTTATTTCGAAAATGTTTGGGTAAAATTCGTGATCCATCACTCGGAGTTGAATACCCATCATATAACACCAAGCGAAGTCAAGTCAGGCAGCCCACTTTTATTTCTCATACCCCCTTCCAAACATCCCTCCACATCCCACATTCCCCCACCACTCTCCTCCCCACACTACAAGCGAGTAAACAATGGCAACCTCCGCCGATTTCATAAGACTCGCCCAAACCCTCCCGCCGCGACTAACCCGGTTCTTCGCCCGCTACCCCCCCAACACTGCCAACGACGTCGTCAAGAACCCGTTCAAGCCGACCATCCACCCGGTCACCAAGAAATGGCATAACCCCGTGTACTCGCTGCGCCGGCAGAAAGAATTGGTGGTGCTTGCAAGAGACCACGGTGTAGAGGATCTGTTACCCCCGACAGTGAAGAATACGGCGGTGAGGGAGAAGAGGGCCCTCGAGGGCCCGAAGATGAAAAAGGTGATGTCACCGAAGGGGAAGGGGTGGGAGAGGACGCTCAAGGGGAGGTATGTGTTCTTCCATAGAAGGTCAGGAAAGGCGGGGAGGGAGACTAATCAGAAATGGCACAGGTTGGAGATGCGGGAGAAGGCGATGCGTGGGATGCCGAAGCTTATCGAGAGGTGGAGGAAGGCTGGTCATGGAAGGGGATGGACCCAGTGGCCGAGGTAGGCACGGGCGTATGGGGTTTGGGATGGTTTTGTACTTTAGAGGTGGAATTAGATACATATACTCTTCTTTCCTTCTGGCAATTGGTGTAGGTGCTTTCTCGTAGAAATGTTTTTCTATTTTCTACTCTTGCGGTGCTGGTGATACCGGAGGCTCTGCCGCGTGCTGTCATCAACGACGCCAACTCGTTAGCGAGTAGGTTTTACCCTTTCGTGTTCCACACACCAAACAGCAACCCGAAAAACACGGCTGGAAAATACACCAGCCTCCGCCTTCCTACCAGATTAACCCGAAATCACAACAATGGATAACTACCCCCTCGAAGCTCCTCCTCCCCCTCCGCTATCACCGCCACCTCCGCCCCCTCCGGATTCCGCCGTACCTCCTCCACCCCCGACAGAAGAACCTCCACCACCCCCACCCGTAGAGCCAGCTCCCCCGCCGCCTCCGCCGAAGGTTAAGCCAAAACCAGCTCCCACACGAGGTCCCCTATCTATAGAAGAGATACTAAAGAAGAAGAAAGAGGCGGATGAAGCTGCTAAAAGGGTACCCACTCCTCCTCCTTTCCCGCCCCTTGAATAAATACAAAGAACCATTCTAATCTGCCTAGCCTAAATTCCTTTCAAAAGCAGAACGAGAAAAGATCGCACTGGAAAAACGCCAGAAGGAGGTCGAAGAGCGGCGGAAACGCGGAGAGGCGGAACGACGTGATTGGTTGGAGGCGCAGAGTAATGGAGCTCGGGCTGGTGGTGGTAGTGGTGCACGAAGAGGAGGCGGGGGTGGAGGACCACCGACTGGCCCGAGAGGACAGCGAGAGCCGCCAACTGGGCCTGCAGCTATGAGGAACCAGCAAGGGTTTCAGAGGGGTGGTGGTGGTGGTGGCGGTGGTGGGAATAGAGGTCGGGGAGGAGACGGTGATATGGCGCCTCCGCCCCCACCATCCGGGGAGAAGGGTAGTGATAAGAAGAAGGTCTCGCTGGAAGCTGCTGGTGCCGCGGAGATTAGGAAGAGATACATGGGTATCGACCCTGACTCGAGCGCTCAAGCGAGCAAGAAGAAGCGGAGGAAGACGTCCGAACGGAAGTTTACGTTCGAGTGGGGGGCTGAGGAAGACACTTCTCCGGATTACAACCCTCTATACAATAACCGTGCTGAGGCCCACTTCTTTGGTCGTGGGCGTCTAGGCGGGTTCGCAGAGACGGAGAAACCGACACAGGGGTATGTGAAAGCCCTCGAGGCGCGTGGGGAGGATGAAAAAAGGAGAGCGAGGGAGATCTTGGAAATGGAGAGGAAGAAGAGAGAGGGCGCTAATTGGGTTGACAAGCATTGGTCTGAGAAGCCGCTTGAGGTGATGAAGGAGAGGGATTGGCGTATTTTTAAGGAAGACTTTAATATTGCTACGAGGGGAGGGGCGATTCCTAATCCTATGCGGTCCTGGCAAGAATCTGGGTTGCCAGAGAGACTGCTTAGAATTGTTGGTGAGGTCGGATATAAAGAGCCTTCTGCGGTTCAGAGAGCTGCTATTCCTATTGCTCTCCAGAACAGAGACCTTATCGGTGTGGCTGTCACTGGTTCTGGTAAAACTGCTTCGTTCATTTTGCCGCTTCTTGTATACATCTCTGAGCTGCCGTCTCTGAGTGAAATGACCAAGAACGATGGGCCGTATGCTATTGTACTTGCGCCCACTCGTGAACTGGCGCAGCAGATTGAAGTGGAGGCGAAAAAGTTTGCTACTCCTTTGGGGTTCACTTGTGTTAGCATTGTCGGTGGACATACCATCGAAGAACAGGCTTATAACCTTAGAGATGGTGCAGAAATAATTATTGCTACACCTGGCAGATTGGTGGACTGTCTTGAGAGGAGGTTGTTGGTTCTTAGCCAATGTTGTTATGTCATTATGGTATGCTCTACGTCTATCCACCAGAGGGCATGGCTTATGCTAACGGTCTTATGTAGGACGAAGCGGATCGCATGATAGACATGGGCTTCGAAGAGTCCGTCAATAAGATTCTCGACGCTCTCCCAGTCCACAACGTCAAGCCCGACACCGAAGACGCTGAAAACCCCGTTCTAATGTCAAAACACCTAGGTGGTAAAGATCGTTTCCGCCAGACCATGATGTACACCGCAACCATGCCCCCGGCCATTGAACGCATAGCACGCAAATATCTCCGTCGCCCAGCAATCGTCACAATCGGCAACGCCGGCGAAGCCGTTGACACGGTCGAGCAGCGAGTCGAATTCATCGGCTCTGAGGACCGCCGCAAGAAGCGTCTCGCGGAAATCCTCAACTCCCGGGAATTCGCGCCCCCAGTTATCGTCTTCGTCAACATCAAGCGGAACTGCGACGCCGTTGCGAAAGATCTCAAGCACCTCGGTTGGCACGCCGTCACCCTCCACGGATCCAAATCCCAGGACCAGAGAGAGCAGGCATTGCAGCAGTTGCGTGCTGGACAAGCGGATATCCTCGTTGCGACAGATCTGGCTGGTAGAGGTATTGACGTTACAGACGTTTCGCTAGTTATCAACTTCAATATGGCGACTAGCATTGAACAGTATACCCACAGAATTGGTAGAACTGGGAGAGCTGGGAAGAGTGGTGTTGCTATTACCTTCCTGAGTAACGATGATGCAGATGTTATGTATGACCTTAAGCAGATGCTTATGAAGAGTCAGATTTCTAGGGTGCCGGAGGAGTTGAGGTTTGTTGCTTCCATCCTCTTTCCCGTCCAAAAGTGATATACTTACGAGCAGGGGTCTTCTAGGAAGCACGAGGCGGCGCAAAGTAAGCCTACCCGATCCAGTGGTGGGTCTAGGAAGGGTGCTGGCCCGACAAATGGAAATGGGCCGAATGAGGAGAACTCGCTTTTGCAGGTACCTGTTGGGAGGTGGTCGTAGTTGTGGGAGTAATGGTTTATTCCAGAGGATAGCGGCGATCCTTGATGTGCTACTGTGAGATGGGGCCAGTTGGGCATTGTAGGATAGTTTTAACTTTCAATTTGCAACTTAAAAGTCGGACCTTATAAATTGGATCTTTTGTTCCTTTTGTTCTATGCACACACCAATTGAGAGATCACACAGCGAGTGATTCCCGGTGAGACCGCAAAGTGCATGCAATATCTAAGTATAGAGTCTAATGTATCATACCAATACACATGCAAGCTGACATCTCCACCCTCAATGTGGGGAAGGGGAAGGGCCTCGTTCACCTATCCCTATCCCCCCACCCCCATGGGCACAATAAACAATAAATACAAACGGGGAGAATCAAGAAACAAGAAAAATAGAAGAAAAAAGATGTTCACCAAACAATAGTCCCGAATCCTTCAATGATAGTGAGGCTCAGGGTGGAGTCGGCAAGTTATATATACGTTCAATCTTCCATCTACACCAAGTATACGACTCCCACCCATTGAGGGCGGTCTCGCTCAGGATAACTCCAATGGAATTCAACTGAGGAGGGTGTGGGAGGTAGGCAATTGGTTGTGGTATCATATGTTTGTTTTGTTTTGCTTCGGAAAGGGGGGGGGGGGTATATTGGGGTTGATGGTTATTGTATTGTATTGGTTATGTACAGTACGGTATCGTGGATGTTGATGTTGAAGAAAGAAAGAGAGAAGGTTCAAGATTTCTCGATGGAAGGAGAAAAAGAAAAGAAGAAGAAAGAAAAATCCCCGGAACACGCCCCGCCTCCCAAAGTAAAAAACCGAAAAGGGCTCAGGGCATATCAACTCTCACCCGCTCGGTCCTATCCGATCCCCCCCCCCCCGCCCATCTGTTTCTTTTTTTTTTTTTGGTCCCTTCCTTTTCCTCCTCATCAAGAACGTTTTTTCATACCCTCTGTTTTGCTTCGCTCCCCTGACAGAGAAATTTGGTCATATTGGCGTTCGAGAGGGAACAAGAACGGGGGTTTTCTCTATGGTTTTGACGCTCTTCTGCGTTATATTATAGTCTGGGCTCTCGTTGGAAGGCACGTTACGCTGTTTGTTACGTTCGTTTCCGGCCCTTGGTAGAATTGTTTTGTTTTTTTAATTCACTTTCTGTCGAGGGTTGGGGATGGTGTGCTGATGGTCTCCAGTGCTTTCCGATATTTTATTTTTGTTACACTTCGCCGTTGCTGTAGATACTAGTACTCGAGTAGAGTAGTTCGTGCTATTCGTAGCACCGTAGATGAGAGAAGTGGAGAAACGGTCTGATCCAAACACATTCAGTTCAGTTCCGGGGGGTTTTTTTTCTGTGTCCGTCTATTAGAGCGGCTCACTCGCTTGCTCTCTCTCACGCGAACCTGAGACCACCCCCTCCTTGCCCTTTTTCCTCCTCCTCCCCCTGTTTCCCCTTCTCCTCTTTCCTTCCTTCCAGAAAGACCCTAGAATTTCTCGCCAGATCAGTTCTAAGCTTCCCCCCCCTCCCTCCCTCCCTCCCTCCCTCCCATTACACCTCCACCACTGCCGCCCCTTTCTAGGTCCACAAGCCGAGGAGAAGAGAAAAGAGAAGGAAACGAGTACACAGCCCTCACGACAGGGGACCATTCTATACTATCTACAGCTACCTACATACCACACACTCACTCACGCACGAACTTCCCTGCGCGCCCAATCCCCCTTACTTCGCTACGAAGCTGCAAGGATAGGAGGAGGAACACATTCGAGGCGGGGGAGAGGATGTCTTCGATTAAGAATAAGCGTCAACAAGCTCGGAATGAGCGCATGCTTCAGGACCTTATAAAAAGTGTTCCAGGGAATGACCGCTGTGCGGATTGTGGAACTAGGAATCCAGGTTCGTTGTCTCGGTCTTCTCCATACCTGTACCTCCCTGTTTCTTGTCCCTTTTTTACCCTTTCTCTCTCGGTTTCGTGGGGAGGTTAGAGAAAGAAAGAAAGAAAGTAAGGAAGATCAAGCTACGCACGGATTTCCTTTACTCTGTTTTACTATTTTTTATTTTTTTAAACGTACTGACTGGGTTTTCCTATCACAGCATGGGCTTCCTGGAGTGTAATTTACCTTTCTCCTCACCCTCCTTCTGTTTTTGCTCGTTGTGTCTTGCTGACGGTGGGATGCGCAGTTGGGGATATTCTTGTGCATACGATGCGCTTCGTTGCATCGGAAACTAGGGACTCATATTTCAAAGATCAAGTCCGTATCGATGGATATGTGGACGAATGAGCAGATTGATGTATTGCTTCGATTACCCTTTATCCCCCGTTTCCTGCTTGGGCCGTGGTTTGGTTTGGGTCTAATAGTTATAGAATATGCGATCTAGGGGGAACGTGATAAGTAACACAATTCATAACCCTGACGCTAGCAAGCATCCCGTCCCCCTCAGCGGCGAGGACTCGGATAGTCTTATGGAACGGTATATACGAAACAAATACGAGCACAAGTTGTTTATGCGGGAGAGCGCCCAGTCACAAAACTCGTCTACTTCGTCTATATCCTCAGGTGCTTCATCGAGTACGAGTGGTCTGTCTTTACCTTCGTCTGCTTCGTCTAATGCTTCCTTTCCTTCATCTAATGCTTCGGCCTCCTCGTCCCGGACAACAGCTCCCCCGACTAGATCCGTTTCCGCTGGATACATGGCGTCAAGAAACCCACCAGTCCGTGCCGCTTCTCCATCGTCTTCCTCCTCTTCGAAGGTCTCTCAAGTTCTCGGATTAGGATCAATACCGTACACTGACGCTCGACAGGGACCCCCTGCCGGCTCAGTGGTTTTCCCGCACGGAATGGTCGCGGCCCCGCTGTATCAAGATCAGCTACAGAGCCTAAAAGATATGGGTTTCAAGGATGAGCGGAAGATCATGGAGGTTCTCAAGAGCGTGAACGGGAAGATCATCGAGGCTTCGGATATTTTGCTACGGCTCGGGAATGACAGCTCGTCGGATAACGTGCCGGTCACGGCTGGGATTACTATTCAGAAGTCGGGTGGGAGCGTGAATCCGTTTGATGCCCTGGACCGAGAGTTACCGCCTCTGCCGCCCGGTGCTACGGAGGTTGGTGGGATTAAGCCGCAGAGTGTACCTTCCCAGGTAGTGCCGCAGCAGCAACAGGTTTCTATGGGATATCAAAATTCGTATCAGGCGCAGGGACCTACCCCGACCGCCAGCTATGGAGGCGGGGATCAGTGGTTTGACACTCAGCAGCAGGGCCAGCAACAAGTTGGCGGAAGTGCGGCATATGGGCAACAGGTGCAGGGGCAAGCTTACCAGGGTTTTGCCCAGCAGCCACAACAGCCGACACAAGCTCCGCAGACAAATCCCTATGCTAGCTTAACTGCCGGTGCTATGTTTGCTCCTACACCGGCCACTGCCGGCTCTGTAAATATGAATGGGGGAATGGGTGGTTATAATCCCTTTTTCAGTAATTCGGCACCGCCGATGCAGAAGCCCTATAATCCTCCGATGCAACCCCCGGCTCTGCAGCAGAATCCTTATCTACAGCAACAGCAGCAGCAGCAGGCCCAACAACAGCAACAGCAGCAACAGCAGCAACAGCAGCAGGAGCAATTACGGCAGCAACAGCTACAGCAACAACAAGCTCAGCAGCAAGAGCAGTTACGGCAACTACAGCTACAGCAACAGCAATCTCAACAGCAGGCCCAGCAACAAGCTCAGCAACAAGCCCAGCAACAAGCTCAGCAACAAGCCCAGCAACAAGCCCAGCAACAAGCTCAGCAAGCTCAATTCCAACAAGCCCTCTACAACTCACAGCAGCAGTGGCCCACAACTGCCACGCCTTCCTACTCCCAACAACCTCAAATGAACCCGTACCAATCTAACCTCCAAGCACAACAACCGTTGGTGCCTCAACGCGCTGGTATTGATAAATCCTCAATATTGGCACTATACAACTACCCCCAACTGGCTCCTCCGCCTAATAATAACCCTGTCCAACAGCAGCAGCAGGAAACTCAGGCTCCTGCTTCCAACGTTCCCCAGAATCTGGCCACCAGGTTCGCCAACGGAGTGGCAACTTCGGCACCATTGGCTCCTGGAGTAGGTAGTAACAACCCGTTCCTCCCACCCGCCCCTCCAGTAGGTGGTGTTGGCGGTGGTCGAGGCCACATGAGTCAGGAAAGTGTGGATTTTGGAGCATGGCAGAGTGGGCGACACAGCCCCGATGCTTTTGCGAGTTTGTCGTTTAGGCAGTAGTTTTGATGAAGGAAAAGTATTTTCAGTCTCGTGGGTTGCTCGGAGTTTTTCTTGGCAGTTGGATGTGCTATATATACCGCTTTTTTTCATTATTTTTCATTGCCTCCATGTTACGTTCGTCTCGCGTTCGTTCGTTCGTTCCCATTTTTTCACTTCATTTTTTTTCATTTTTTTCATTAGGGTTCGGTGGGAGAAATTGTTTGAGGTACCATAGGTTTTTTGTAATGGCGGAAGTTTTGCTTCTTTTTTTACTTTCTCCCTTAGTGTCAATTCGATCGACGGGCATGGAAATTTGAAATGGATTTCCGGAGGCTGATGAGAGGGTGATGAATGGGAGGGGGGTATTATTGCTATATAGTAGGCGGTATGGTGTAGTGAGTAGGTGAAGCAATGACGTCCGGCTGGCTGTGTGGGCTGTGACTTAGTCTAATCGATGGATTTCGGGAATTTGGCATTGGTGGATTTTTGGGATGGGGGGAGGCATGAAGGTCGATGGATGAGGCCTGCCTGACCATACGGAATCGGGAGCAATAGAGATGGTGGGGCTGATCTACTGTATTGTATGGTGCCTAGCAGTCGGAAGTACTCGAGTATATGTTCTACAGTCTCAGGAACGCTGAAGTGCAAATATGAAAGCCTATGCAAATTTCGGGGGTCCCATCGCGGAGCGAGTGACCCCAGACCCTGTCCTCGGAGCCGGGTAATCCTAAAGCCATAGTCAGCAAACTGCTCGTAATCCTCTCAAGCATAAAGTTACACAACCCAAAACCAACAACAACCTCCCCCACCCCACCACTACCACCCCGCGTTAACCACCATCCTCCATCCACAGCACTTACCAACTAGCAAACCAAACCAATAACTCAATTCCACTACCCAAACCAACCGCCAACCAACAATGGCATCAAAACCCCCCCACCAATCCACCGCCCCCCCACTCCCCCCAAACCAAACCCTTTACCTCCAAAACCTCAACGACAAAATCCGCAAACCAGACCTGCGCACAGAGCTGTACACCCTCTTCTCCACCTACGGCGTGGTCCTGGACGTGAACGCGCTCAAGACCATGAAGGGCCGCGGGCAAGCACACATCACCTTTCGGGACGTGTCAGCGGCGACGCAGGCGATGCGCGCGCTGCAGGGGTTTGAATTCTTTGGGAAGGAGATGGTACCATTCCCCCACCCCCTCCCTCTCTTTTTCGAGGTCGGCTGGTTACTGATTGCTATTATTTTAATTTTTTGAAGAGGATATCCTACGCGAAGGGCAAATCACATGCGATTTCGAAACTTGATGGGACGTATAGTATGGTTGCGGCGGGGGCTTGGGCTGGGGGAGGTGGAGGGGGGGGTGCGGGGGACGGGGAGAAGGTTCCATTTGCGGAATTGCCGAGTGCGCCTAGTGCTCCGCCCCCGCCTCCTGCTACAGCTGCTGCCCCTGCGGGGGCAGCGGCGGGGGTCAAGAGGCAGAGGGATGAGGAGAGTGGTGAGTTTTCTTTCTTCCCTTATTTGTCTTGTTGGGGATGGGGCTAATTAGCGTAGACGAAGGGGAGGAAATGGATGTTGAGGATGATGATGATTGAATGCCTTTCTTATGGTTAGATGATTACCTTAACGTTTTGACATCATGCTTGCTGAACATAAAAGTGGAACTGTTTCTTTTTCTTCTTCCCTTTCCTTTAATAATCATTGGGATTGGACGGACGGATGGACGGGCCGATGGATGAGAAATGTACTGTATTAATATCATTGCTGGGGGAGTGCCATGCTTGATTGCTGTTGTGTATATATCATATCATACCATGTCATCCAAGGTATCACGGCACATTTTTCAGTTCTTATGGTATCATACTGGACAACCAAATGTTATGTTCAAGGTAATTTATTCTATTCTATTATCATTCTATCTTAGCTTCGTGAGGGTCAGTGCATAGCATACCATCGGCAATCCCTCTTTCTCCTGTTTTTGAATACTTTATCAAGAGTAAATTATAAATAAACACAAAGATCCTGGTGAATTTTATACTTTACGATATTATCTAATTAATTATCATGCTCTACTGATACTGCGCGGTATTTACATGCCCATGATCATGTGATCCGTGGTTCTAGCTAAAGAGGAAAAAAAGTTACCACACTAGAATCTAGCCATTCCCCATACAATCACCTTTAATCTCGCCTCGACTTCCAGAATCACTATCGCTCACTCGACAATTAAAATGATGGTGATGGCGGAATTTGGTTACATTCATTCCCCCCATTCACTCACCCACTCGCTCCTCTATTTTTTTTCTATCTCTATCTATCTATAGTACTATACACCACTTATAATCCATCTATTTCGGTTCATAACTAGAGTAGGTAGATTACTCTGCCTTAGGGCTTTTTTCCTTTCCTTTCCTTTCCTTTCCTTTTTTCCCCCCCTCTCCTTTTGTTAATAGGCGCAGTGACCATGTGTGATGCAATGCAATCGCCCGTCCACTGTGAGGGGAGGGCTAATCTATTGGGTCCAAAATCGTTGCAAACATCTTGGGTTGAGTCTGCGCCTCCTGCTTCTGCTTATCCTCCCCGTCCTTCAATCCATCCTTCAATTTCGCGAGGTTGAGGTCCTCCGATCCCTCCCCCGTCTGCCTCCTATCCAGCCTTAACTCCCACCACCACTCCATGAGCGGGATGTCCTCGCCCAGGCCGGTGAGGAAGGGCTTTGGGGGCGGCTTGTTGGTCTTTGGTCTCTTTTTCTGCTCCTGCTTCCTGTTCTGCTTCTGCTTCTGCTTCTTCCTCCTCTGCCTCTGCTTCTGCTTCTGCTTCCACTTCCATCCCCTCTGCTCACCCCCCTTCCCCATCCCCATCCACTTCTTCATCTTCATCTTCAATTTTTTGAAGGACTTGGAAATTTTGGAGGATACGTTTCCCCTCTTGTGCAGGGGTTGGGTGAGCTCCTCGGAGGAGTTTGGTGGTTCCTCGTCCCACTTGCTGTTGACGTGGCCTGGGACTCTTGCGTTTCGGGCGCATGTGGGGCAGAAGCGTGGCTCGGGGGTTTGGCTGGCCGGCTCTGGGAGCTGCGCGCTGCTGGAGTCGGCCACGGAGGTGTAGCTGGGTTTTTCATGAGGGGTTGTTGTTGCTGTTGCTGAGATTTGTGTTTCTGTTCCGGGGGTGCATGGGAGGGGGCAGAGAGTGGGGTGGGCGAGGGCTAGGTATGGGAAAAGGAGAAGAAGGATGTTGCGTGGGATGAGCATTTTTGGACCGGGGGTGCTTTGCACCCCGTGCGTTGACTCTTTGATTGATAGGTGGGGATAGCAAAGTGGGTTGAGAGGTGGGGATAGCAAAGTGGGTTGAGAGGTGGAGAAGAGAGAAGGGAGCAGGGAGGCAAGGGAAGGGGGAGAAGGTGGGAGGAACAACGAGGGGTTTTATGCACCCTGGTAGGAGAAATTAAGGTTTGGTGTTTGGGTGGGCCCTGAAGCTTTTCCCTTGGGTCCGGTTGTCTGAAGATGGTTGCTGCCTTGGTATGTACATCATATCCCATTGTTAGACTTTGGCCTCGTCATGCTTACTCACATCATCGATCGCTTTACCCCTTTAGGCAACAAAAGTGCCTATACGAGGACTTTATACAGACCAGCCGACGACGTTTATTTACAGTATGTCCTACACTCGCTGTGCTTACCATAAACCTTGACGGTGCTTGGAGCCGGGTTGGGATCGCAGGCTAGAATGTGAAGGGTATGGAAAAGCAGAGTAGGAGAAAGGATAAACCCCCATCCATCGGGCCGAAAAACCTATCGTAAATTAACATGGACTATAATACCCAAAACTTTCGAGTACCAAATTTCATAAATAACATACATTTGCCATCCCCACTTACGACGTGGGGGATCTGGACATATGGCAACTACTAGTTTCCCGCAATCCCCTTCGTAAACCAACAAGAGTGGTTGGGATTAGCAATGGGCGGTTTGAGCTACCCACCTGTGTACTTGTACCAACACCTCTACCTATACTAAACAAACTACGGTGACACCAACGAAAACACAACCCTCCCACGCACGAGCCGTGCTTATTCTTGTATTGATATATAACTTATATCGTGATTCCATGGGCCTCAGCGGTGGAAGCTCAAAGCAGTAGCTGATCATGGATCATCACTCGTGGTAGGACCGCATTGGATGGTTGGAACAGTACAGCCCCATTCCAAAAGTTCTCGCACCCTGGCTGGTACCGTGACAAATTTCTATACCAGATGTATTGCAGCCCTTCTTGTTGTAGTACAAGCCTGGGTGCGAGAACTTTTGGAACCAGGCTGTACCATCCGATAAGTACTCTCTATCTCCGACAGAACCTGTCTGTGTTCTTTAGCTTCGGTTTAAAGCTGTACGAGTTTAACTCACCTTACTCTTTCTCGTGTGATGTTGCTGGGTTCATTGGTCGAGTGTGCAATTCTGTTCTCGTTCATTTTCTCCTGTCTTCCGTGCTATTTGGCCTGGTCTCCCTCCTGCTGCTATCGTATTGTCACATCAAAGGAAGGCTGGACGCGCTAAGGTAGCAACAGGAAAAACTTTTACCACCCTAACAGCCAGTGCTTCTTGTAAGTCGCTTATCTAATTATAATAGTTACCCAGGGGTGTTCAGTTATTTTTGATATATAACAATATGTTGCTCTCCAGTCTCTCTCTCAATCATCCCACCTTTTACAGCATGGAACTTTGGGTATGGGGATGAGTTGTGGGCTGGGGTTGTTTGGGTCTTTTCTTCTGATGGGATGCGCGTTGAGGTTTCCATGCTGAGTCACGGTATGATAGTTATTTTGTTTGAAGAAATCCTCTTCCCCCCCCCGTCCCCTCTCCGCTATTCATCATTACCACCATCACCATCGCCTATTATCGGGCGTTGCATTATGGTGCATAATCTTTGGGCTATTCCTCCGCCTCTGCGGGGTATTCAGGTGGGGGACTCGTCCCAATGTTAATTAAACCTCATTCACAGCTTCATAATACATATTCTACCGGATCTTGCCTCCTATCAAACCAGAAACTATACAGCTCCAGGGAGCGTGGAACGTCCTAAATGTAACCGCCCAGGTCCCTGAGAGCAACCCCGATTCCACATTCCCACCTTTCCACTCTCTCTGTGCACACATCTTCCCGCGCCAAAAGCATCTTTAGAATTTCTGGCTCCCTTTCAAGCACTATATCATATAAGGGAGTGTCGCCGGCATAGCTGGGTAGGTTGACATCAACCCCCTTGTGCTCTAGGAGAGCTCTCACAGCCGAAACAGCCCCAGCCTCCGCGGCCAGGAGCAGCGGAGTGCAACCATCGTCGGAATCCTCCGCATTGACGTCGAATCTGCCATCCTTTAGCAGAAGTCTGATCACGCCATCGTGGTCACCCTTCGCTGCCACATGTAGTGCCGTCACACCATGGCTCATGTCAACACTGATCTGGGGGTGATCTAGCAAAAGCCGGACGCCCTCATCCCAACCTTTCGAGGCCGCAACAATCAAGGGAGTAGGATGGTGCCAATCTTGGAAATTGACATCAAACCTTCCATCCGTAAGCAGCACCCGTAACAGCTCCTCATTCTGCGTGCGCACCGCTCTGCCAACCATGTTCCACCCTTCCTCATTAAGCTCTTCCTGGTCGATCCTTGGGTGGTTCAGTAGGACTTTTAGGACCTCGGGGCTCCGCTCAGAATGGTTTACCGCGACAACTAGTAGTGGAATTCTTTCATCCTGGTGCCACGTCAACCCGCTAACGTCTATATCCTCTCTCATATCCAACAATAGCTCGACCGCCTCTGTCAAACCGTACGCTACCGCCTTCCAGAGTGCCACATGATCATACCCCCCGGGTTCAGCCCCACACTCCAGTAACACTCGGACGGCGGTACTACTTCTTGTCGCGCAAATCACGTTCAGCAGCAGCGTGTGCACGGCCCCGGTTCGCCTGTGTAGGCCCGTACTAAGTATTCGCTGGACTGTGGCTTTGTCTTCCAGGTTTGCGGCGAATCCTATCGCCTTCACTCCCCAGCGGTCGAAGTAACTGAGGTCGCACGCACGGTCGATGAGTGAGGGGCGTAAAAGGATTGCCATGTGGCGGTTGGCCCTGATGAGTGAGTTCAGGTCTGGCGGGCTTAGATTTTCGGATATATCTAGGATTAACTCGTTTGGGAGATGGAGGAAGGGCATTTTGTGTGGGTGTGGTTTTCTCCTCTCCGGGGGATTTGCGAGTGCCTGGTGGTGTCTTGGTTCGTGATGGGACGTTGGGGGGATGGGGGAGCCTTATGAAGTGAAGTTTGCTCCTTGTCAGATTTAGGCAGACAGCTGCCAAGACGGAATATAGGAACTTACCGGTAGCCTACAGTAGAGCGACCCTAGTGAGAAATGGATCCCGATATGAAATGTGTTTGAGTATTAGTGCCTTATGCTAGACTACCGGTATCGTGTCCAGGCGTTTGCTTAGTGTAACTTTCCGATACATGTTTCGGGTAGCTAGTTCACCGCACCTAACTAGCCTTTTAATGCTAGTTGGTTGTGCGACCCTCCCTACCTTGTGGAGGGGATACTGAACTAGCACTACTGGAGCACTCACTACAGCTACTACGCTGTGATTATCCGACTGGCTGAAAACAATATAGACTACGGATCCCTTAATTACTAAAAGACTTCGACCACCTCAGTTTTACACACTACCAGCAGAGTAAATACCTCAAACCTCCCATGCTACAAACCCATCACCCAACAATCCATTCCGTAGTGAAGAAGCGAAAAGAAAGAACACAATCCCGTCGGATCACAAATGAACGGTCATGTCACCCATTCATCACCCACAAAATTGGGAGAAAACAATCAGGATGTGGAAAAATCCCACCCCAGTGAGTCCTCACTACCTTCATCCCTCTCCCGTAAGTTGAGCCGAAGACCCCCACATCCAAATAACAAACAGACTCCTCTCACGGAGTCTCACCACTCTCATCTTAACTTTCTACCATCCAGGTGTCCTCCGGGAGCGGTTCGGAAAATTGGTAGACATGCCCCCGGGGATCCAAAACAGGTCTAGGGACTTGGCTTCTCGAGGGAACATTTCCGGAAGCAGCAACCCCTCCCGCCCGGTTAGGCACAGTGGAACCTCCGATACTTCCCGCCTCCAAGAATTTCCAACCCCCTCTATTAATTCCAGTGTCTGTGGATCCACCATATTTGATTTATGGAAAAATCCCTCTGAAAGTTCCAAGGCCTCTGACAGTTACCAATTTCAGCATATTCCAACGATCCCAATTCCAGAAAACCCCTTCCTTGTCAGAGGAAATTTAGTGGTAAAATTTTATAGTATCATAGTTGTAAAAATGATTCGTCGTACTTTACTGTGGACAATAGAATAGCCTGTAGTTGGCACTACTTATGGCTGTGATTTCTAATTTGAATTTATACTCTCTACTTGTACTCGTTTCCTCATTCCCGGCTACAAGTAACCTTCATTTTTGTTTCCTCTGTGATCATTTACTACCGGTATCCGTTTTCACCAGTTGTCGTCCAGAAGCCCAATGTGCCAAGAAACTCCCCTTCTCTTTCCATCTTCCCCTTATTTCCAGCTCCATCATGCTGCTCCCTTCGTGCTGGAATTGTCGGAGGTTCCACTGTACTGAATTCACCCGTGGGCTGATCGTAACGCACCAATCTCAGCGTCCGAACTGGCCCGTTTGAGATAATATAGGTGGCTACCCGACGGAAGTTCCACTTTGGGTTGACAAAGTATGGCGAGTGATATATAGTGATCTGGTTAGGGCCGTTCTGATTGGAGCGGACTTAGAGAAATCCTCTATTCCTTCCTATATCAGGAAGATAGGTTATTGTAGGTCACGGTGGGATACTGTAGATGCATCAGAGAGACGACTTTAACCTGCGGTAGCCAACTTGGTCCTTATATTATTTCCCCTTGCTTAGGGACGGCAGTTGTCCCGGCTCACATTCGACTGTAAGTTGTTATAAACACGGAGATCTAGCTCAGTACTAACTTCCAATTTTCAAGAAACCCTAACTAACGGGCAAGTATTTACACCTTTCAGAGGAGAGGAGTATGGAAAGAGAAAGGAAGAATCAAGTATATCATGTCAAAGAACAGACAAAAACAGAGAAACAAAAACAAACAGGGGGGTAGAGCAGTGCAGAGAAAGGAAAGGACGCAAATGCTACAACTTTTTTGTTGCCACCACATACTGAAAAAATGGAGAACCACCACCACCGCCCCCGTTCAATGGAAATGCTAAACTAAGCAAATAAATGGGAGATGAAAAGAGGCTCGAAAGTCTAGGAAAGCAACCGACAAATGTGCACCTATACAACATTGAAAACCTTTTTAAGGTTAATAATAAGCTGCCAATCCTCCTTCGGGACTTCCTCTCGAAAGTGAGATTTGAGCGTATCGATGGTGAGCCTAGAAATTAGTGAGTAGAGGGTGTCCTTCTCTTCCAATTGTCTTCCATATAGGGGTTGGTTAGGCCCTTCAATTTTGACGGCTACAGAGGGCTGCCCCTTTTTGCAAATCGGGATGGCTTTGTGGTTTAGTTCGATGCTTGTACTGTATTTTTACCATCATTAGTATGATATGGGGAGGAAGAAAGGGCTGGGTCGTACACTCTGCCTAGGGAAATTGTTTCCATTTCACCTGTTATAGGATTCTTCTTTACTGCCGCGATAGGTGTTCCGATACGAAGACTGCCCTCGACGACATCGACGCCAACGACAATGGGATCTTTTTTATTGAAGACGGCAACGGGGTTAAGGATGCATGGGAAGACGGCGTTCGCGGCAGATTCACGCTTCTTTTGCTCAGACATTTCCTTTTCAATGATGTCAGTGTGGAATCATTTAATTTTTGGTAAAAGTGGGGTGGGTTGAACCTTTTTGTATGCTGTGAAGGCGTCGAACAGGTGATAAATAATTTCTGCAGTAAAAAGCTTGACTCCGACTTCATCTGCGTATGCTTGCGCTTCCTTGTCAACCTTAACATCGAAGCAGAGCATTACCGCATACCTGATAAAGGTTAATTGCGTCACCTGGGCGGAAATAGTAGTTAATGGAGAGATATCTTACTCTTTATGCTTCTCCAACATTGTCCCAGCCCGCATAACGTCACGTTTGTAAATAGGACCAATGGATATAGTAGAGACGGGAATCGCGCTGGACTTCAAGAACGCAAGTAAGGCTTCTAGCGACCCCAAGGTAGAGGCCTGTACAGCAACACCTGCACCCGATGTCGAAACCTTGCTGAAGAGTTGCTCAAGATCGCTCATGACTTCCATTTCCAAATCTTCTTCGTCGTCGTCAGGGCCGACAAGAAGTAGTCGAGAACCGGCAATAGCATGTTCAAGGTCATTGGCTGCGATCTTCACACCCAAAGCCGCCTTAACCTCTTTATGGTGGACATATTGTGACTTGATACGCAATTCCTTTAATGGTTGTGGAGTGAGCAGGGCTCGGATATTTGTTGATATAGGTCCATTAAGTCCGCACATTACGACACGGTCACCCTCCCGCAGCACACCGTTAGAAAGGATAACGTCGATTGTTGTTCCCAATCCTTCAATAACTTTGACCTCTAAAACAGTGCACTCAAGTTCAGAAAGATACATCAGCTTCTCGGCCATACGCTGCTGTGTCAGAGTAACAAGAAGCTTCAACATATCCGGAATACCCTCTCCCGTGTGAGCAGAAGTTGGCACAAAGGAGACATATTTGCCCATGTTCTTGTTCTCGTAAAAGAGCGCTGCATTGAGGCCGTTTTCCTGGAAAGCAACGAAGGTCTTTTCGAGACGATCCTTAAACTCGTTCTGGACGGATTTCTTCTGCTTCGCCAGAGAGTCCTGGAACCCGTTGTTAGGGATGGCTTTCCAGTCGTACAAACGATCGATCTTGTTCAACGCCACAATGAAGGGCGTCTTTCGGTCTCGAAGGAGATTAAGGGACTCGATGGTCTGAGGCTCCAGCCCGTGCATGATATCGACAACCAAAATTGCAATGTTGCATAGCGAAGATCCTCTTGATCGAAGATTAGTGAAAGATTCGTGCCCCGGCGTATCAATAACCAATAGACCGGGCACTTTGTATTCCATTTTGCCATCCTGAAGATGTTAGTCCGGTTTTGCCCCTTCCTAGAAAGCATGGACATACCTTGTTCACCACAGCAGTCTTCTGCTTGATCGCATCCATAGGGAAGTAAGTAGCACCAATCTGTTGAGTGATGCCACCGGCTTCACCCTCCTGGACGTTGGTTTGCCGAATCTTGTCCAGAAGCTTGGTTTTACCAGTGTCGACATGGCCGAGAATACAACAGATGGGAGAGCGGAGATTTTCAACTGAAGCAGCCGCCTTTGCTTCGTCAATCTGCTTTTGCCGACGTGCGAGTTGCTCCTGTTTTCTCTGTTCTGCAAGGCGCTTTGCGACTGATGCATCAACGAGGGCTTCATCGCTACTATCGCTATCCTCTTCCTCGTCAGCGTCGGGCGACTTCTTCGAATGACCTTTTCCACCCTTCGGAGGGGCGGCTTTGGACTCTTTAGCTGCTCCATTTGAAGAGAAACGTAAGTTCACATACTAAAGTGGCGATTTCACAAGAGATCCTACCTGGTTTCTTGGAAGACTCAACCTCTTCTTCCTCAGAGCTCATGTCCCAAGATTCCTTGATGTTGCCGTCTTGGTCAAGTGCCTCTTCCCAGCTGTCAGGTACATCTTCTTCCTCTTTCTTGGCAGCGGCAGCAGCTATCTAGGAGTCAATACTACAATATTAGGAGACATGATCAAGGGATTTACCTTCTTCAGCCTCCTCCTTCTTCCGCTCTTCCTCCTCCTTTGCCTTCTTCTCACTACTCAACCGCTCCTCCTCCTTCCTTTTTTCTTCATCGTCCTCAGCCTTTGACTTACCACCACCCCCCTTCCTAGGCTTCTTGTCATACTTCGGTTTCTTCTTTTCCGCCGCAGAACCACCCTCGAGACCTGCTACTATCAGACCCGATTGCACCATTTGCTGAATTCTCAATTGCGCAATTCGTTGCTTTTCCTTTTCAGCTTTCGTCATATACTTGCCCTCCTTCTTCAATCTCTCAATTCGCTCCTTCTCCTTCTCCTTTTTCTTCTCCTTAGCCTCAGCCTTCGCTCGCTCCTCCTCTTGGCGGATTCGCTCCTCTTCTTCCTCTCGCTTCATCTCCTCTTCTGCGATCCTAGCCGCCTCTTCTTCTTGCCTCCGTCGTAACTCCTGCTGTTTCTGTAGCGCCGCCAAAGCAGCAGGGATTTTTTTCTTCTTCCCACCGGTAGAGTCCGGCGCAGGAGCCGACGGAGCGGCCGGTTTTGCAACTGCTTCTTCCTTTTTTTCTTCCTTCTTTTCCTCGGCCTTGGACGGTTCAGTTTGCTTCTTTCTCGCAGCCTACAATATAATTAACCACTGCAAAAGCGCCAAATAATTAAAAGGCATAAAATCAAACCTGTTCTTTCTTCCGCTGCTTCTCCCTCTCCTTCTTCTCCTTCTCCTTCTCCTTCTTAGACTTAACCTTAACCTCCGTGTCCGCGCCCTGGACTTCATCCTCCTCCAGTTCCTCTGTTTTCTCCATAGGTGCAGCCGCCGTGGGTGCGCTTTTCCCCTTCTTCCCACCCTTCTTCACAGGGCCGAAATCATCCTCTCCAATCTCTGTAACCTCGGTCGGAGCCTTAGCATCGACCGGAGGCGTGGTAGCATCATCGCCGTCTTCTGCAACCTCATCGTTAAGAGGCTTGACTGCCTTGCCTTTCTTTTTCTTGTTGTCCCGGTTCTTCTTGATTGCGGCCATTAAGCCACCGCCTCCAAAATCATCATCCTCAGCCGCTGGGGGTTTGCTATCTGCGGCGGCGGCGGCAGCTATGGGGTCAACAGAGGGCTGGGCTTCTATGTCATCTTCCCACGAATCGTCGTGAGCCTTCTTTCCCTTCTTTCCTTTTGCCATCTCCTTGTTTGGTGTATGTAATAGATTGTAGTGTGATTGTTGCTACTATCAGGTGGCCCGTACCGCGTTGTGGGGGTGGAGGTGGAGGTAGTAAAGGGCGGTTGTGAACTTTGCGTTGGTGGCAGTGGGGGATAGAGTGCGTTGCGGTTGTGGTGGTGGTGAGGTTGGGACTTGGTTGGTGGGTAACATAGACTGTCCGAAATGCCAAGACCTAGGACCACCAACATCTGAAGTCAATTATGAAAAGAAAACTTATTGGCAGTGCACTAGAAGTGAGTTGAGAAATAAATTCCATGAATTTCCCGCAAAGCACACTTCCGGCCCCCCAGGGAACCCTGCTGCGCGGACAGGAGCAAGATCTTAGGGAAACCTGAATAATGTTAAATATGTTGTAGAAGGATACTGCAGTTGGATCACGCTCTAAGTCAACCAGCTTTAATCCGTTATCGGCCCCACAAGGAAGCCGGCAGCGGCGGCTGCCTGCAGACCAGTAATATCACCAATAGTAAACTTATGACACCAATCCAAATAGATTCCTCCTCTCTTCCTTTTTAAAGAAAAAGTAAAAGTAAAAGTAATTGAATTGCATCGGCACATAAATGCGAGATATCCAGAAAGATACTGACAGTGGCTCTCCCCCATCCGAAAGTTAAAGCGCCCAAGGCAGTGGCTTAAAATCCATATTAGCCTTAGAATATTTTTTCCTGCAAATAAAATGTTTGACATTTTGAACACCAATTTTCTATTTGCAAGTTCAAGCTATTAAGCGAAACAATCTATGTATTGGGCACAGGCGGTTGAAAGGTCACGACATTTACCTTTTGAGATATTCGCCTTCCACATTTACAACAGCACCCTGTAATCATTTGCCGGGGCAGCATACCCGAGAAAAATATCACCAAAACCACAGCGCAGAAGCAATCGCTTCGTATCCGCGTTAATTGCAACGGGAATCATTAACCTTCTATTAGATGTAACAGGAGATCAACCCCATCTGGGACATTCCACCTAGTCCTTGTCTGCAATGCTCTGCAGCCTCTCCTCAATCTCCTCCTGAGTCAATTTTCTGAACCCAGGCTTCCCGTCTGCACCAACGACACCGACCTCGACCTCCCCACTTTTGAAGTCGACACTCAGAACAGAGCTCAGAGCCGAAATTCCTGTTTCCACGACCTCCTTCCAATCACCAGGAGCGTAATCCTTATTCTTGAGCCTCTTTTCCAAATGGTTGAGGGCTTCCTGTTGCTTGGGCCCCGAAGAGGTAGCTTTGTAACCGACATAGTAGCCAGCTGGGTCGGTTTTGTAGAGCTGAGGACCCACCTCATCGTCGACGGATATGAGGGTCATGGAAACTCCCAACGGACGCATATACGCCTAGAACAGGCTTAGTATTAAGCAAACACGGAAAGACGCAGGGGGGCATACACGTTGAGTGTAGACTTGGTTGATATTCGCCAATCTCTTTGAAAGAACATCGCAGGGCATCTCGTAACCGTATTTGTATCTGAACTCTGCCGCCTCTCCACGAGCACGAGAAACCGCAGCACGGGCGTCGGCAATAGACCCAGTCATGACACAGCCAACAGAGGGGGATAGCTGGAAGATGTATGTGACGGAGGAAGGGTCAAGAAGCTTATCCTATGCAAGCTATTAGCACACCTCTCCCTGCTATTAAAAGAAAATCATCTGTAAACCGTACAGGAACTTTCTTCTGAGAAATCACAACCGCACAATCTTTCCCTCTAATACCAATGGAGGTAATATTTGCTGCTGTGATGGCCTTGAATGCATATTCTATCAAATCAATCAGTCCTCTGAGGCTCAGCGCCACACACCCCGCACCATCGGATAACCTGCTTGCCCATCAAACTGTAGGACAACTAACCAACTTGGTATAACCTCCCCTGATCTGAGAAGATAGTGATGTGTCGATCAAATCCGGCGCTCCCTATGATCTCGCCTGTTAGCATTCAAGTACCCCTCTATAGCTCCACGCTATTCGCAAATCGAGGTGAACCGAGTAAACTAACCAGACATCTTGACGGTCTCTTATTATCGAGGATAGGATACAGTATTTCGGGGTAAGGATGAGAATCCGATGGATTGTGTGCTGATGGTGGGGGGGATTGGCGATGAATCACAGGTGGTCGAGGTTGGCAGTCTGTTTGTCCTCGCTGCTCGGGGAGTTATGGTTCACAAACCTATTAACCCTAACCCTAGAGCAGGGTGTGCCGGCGACGCAACGAGTGACAAAAGAACACCGTTATGATAGAGGAAAACAAAATCTAATCACTGCACGCACCGGCGTAGGAGGGGTCTTCAGGCTTGTCCCAAGGGGGGATAGTGTGTCGACCGGGCTCGTCCTGTGTCAGAAATATGTTTGTGACCCGCTAACGATACCGGAAGATAAGGAGAATAAAATTGACCTGGATCAATACGGTGTAACGTTGCATACACAGAAAGAAAAAGGAGGGAGTGGAGTTAGACCCAATTGAGATGAAGTAGCCGCAATCCAATTGACTGCTGAAAGAGGTATGGCTATGCTCGTCTAACTAAGGAAACACGATAGTGCCTTATCCCGACAATTCTACGCGCCAAGCTAGCTACCAAACAGGAAGTTTCGGTGGGAGAAAAAGACCCCATAGAACTACCTATCATACCCTATGGAATTGTCGTAGCCCACCCCGGTATTCGCGCAGCTGGATCCAAGCCAGATACTCTCATGATATAATAATTATTACAGCAGTGATCCCCTAGCCAATAATGAGCCCATAAAAGTTCATAAACATGTACGGCCCAGAAAAGAAAACTGTTCTACAACTAGCTTGAGTACATGACCTAACAAACTATTCCATACCCATATAACAATAATAATATTATGGTATCTCACTCTTCAAATTGCTGTTTCCACCCTTGCAAGCTTCCCATGAAATGTTTGACACATTTAGTAGCTCACCATTCAAGTTTCCAGCAATCTAATAAATACCCAGAAACTAAATAATAGTTATCTTGCATAAAAGGCTTTTAATAAATGCAAGGTACTCATATCTATCAACACAAATGAGGGAATGCTCTTTACTATGCTTACTGTGACAATTTCAAAATACGTACTGTCTGAATTGTGTTTTTGAAAATCTTTTACTCTTATTTACAATCTCTGTTTCAATCTCACCAGTAGTTTCAATACCTGTCTCAAGAAAGCTTATTATAATACAGAAGCTATTACAAGAGGGCGCAAGAGGTTAGGAAAGCAAGGCATCAAATAAGAGGTTGTTAATATACTATAATAGAGACTCCACCTTAACTTTTAAAACTGCTTGTCTACTAGCATAATACTTCTAGTATTATTAGATCATTAGTGAGGTCTAATAAGAGTATCCTATAAGAATTTAATCCAATCCCTAAATAATAAAACTAAAATGGTAGTATTAGTAAAATCTTTAGCCAAATTGAGTTCAAAGAAAATAGGATAATATATCCCAGATGAAAGATTTGCAAGCCTAGCAATAGTCCTGTTTAGAAAACTAGAAAAATGGCATTTTTCTGACTTTTGTGGTATTTTTGTTGAGAATGAAATATTAGAATATTGCATCTTTTTTATTATAGCTCAACATAGAAGCCACCTACTAGGCTTTTCTTTTTATTCAAATAGTCAAAATAGCAGCTACTAACTAAATATCAAACCTCCTGTACCCATTCGGCCTAAATCATGATTTCAGATTGCGAACAGGTCAAATTACAGCATGCCAAACAGCCTCTAAGTTATCATAATGGCGGTGGTAGAGCATTGCAAGCAATCGGAGCCAGAGAGAGCTATTCACACACCAAAAGTGGCCAAACTTGAGCAACAGAAAAAACAAATTTTTCAAACCTGCTGGCCCCAGATCCCAAGAGAGGATTTGTGCATGTGAGGGTTTTGGGTAGAGGAGGCAAAAATTGGTCAATAACGTGTTCGCCAAAGTCCCCAAGCCAACGCAGCCCAGCCCCTTGCTTCCTGTTATAGTAGTGTGTGAGAGCAGACTCAAGACACAAAAGAATAATTCGGGGTGTAAAGATCGAGCCCGAGCCTACTCACCCCTCTGAGCTTAGGACGACTAAGCTCTCACGGTAGCCCAAACCAGAACTGTATTTCTAATATTCTGAACCCCTTAGAAATTACGGATCAATCCGAACCCGCATAAGCAAACCATTTTCCAGGCAACCAATTAGAGAGTTTGCGCAAGGAGACCTAGGTGTCAGGAAAACAGGTTATTTTCTGTTAACCTAAAAGTCTTGGACACCCAGGTGGGTGGTGAGACCTGGAAGAAGTGTAAAATAGGGCTTTTCGGACCTGAAGAAATCTGATCGCTGCAGGACAATAAATCAGCAGCAACACAGTACTCTTTTTACATTTTATTAAAACGTGTTACTGATGATAATGTTAGGCATTCAGTAGTAGATTATCATCTGTTCTGTAGCAGTCAGTGTGGTTGGTATCATACCCAACTTGTGTATCTTGGAATCCTAATTTGAGCAGGGAACAAATTTGACGGCAATGCAATATTACCCTACTCAATCCCCATCTTCCGGCTACCAAGCTATGATACCTACACCTGTGGCGCAAACTCATGCTTAGACCTAGGTCCATTTCCTATTAACCGCCATCTAGGTCCCCACGCGCAAACTCTCTATTTCTGAAATAGAAGTTTGCCCTTCAGATATCGAAGCCGCTTGACAAAAGACGTGATAACGGTTCATACCATTATTAGGCATTCCTCCAAGTGCAACACATGATGTTCAAAGAAGAATAGTGACTTTTCCCGCCTGGCTTTCCCATGATATCATACATCTCCAAGCTCAAGGTCGGAGATTATTCTTCCTCTCTTCATAATAACGATGTTGTACCGCGGGATCTAGAATTAAGACTACACTCGGGGACCTAGTGACCACAATACCAATAGATAATAGGCCAGGGCAGGAATATACTTACCGCGTCACGCTTATTAGAAGGGCGTTTCACACTATGAATACTATGGTACATAAATCAGATATCATATATAAATACCATGGTTAAAAACCATAACCCTATGATAGGTAACGAGGGCTCGCCCAGGAAAAAACGTCACTCACAAGTTAACCCCAATTGCGTATGCAACGCATCCCCTCACGAACAGAGCCCCCCCCCAGAGCCACCTTAATTACTCCATCCTTATCATTGGCCATCCTCGTACCTTATCCTTTTGAAATTTTTATAAGACATCCCACTCTCCCCTCTCTCACCCACCGCTGTGAGCCTCTTTACACCTTAATCCAGTAAGCGCTCTCCCCCACTCCTCTACTCCTCTCCTTCCCAAACCTCATACTCTCACATTTCTTTTCCCCCTCAACACCCCACACCCCACTGTACCCAAAAGCGATCATCCGCACCTAAGAAAGGCAACTCAAAACACTGAACCCGCAGCAAATCCACTTCCCCGGTACCAACGGAGGAACTCCTCAGGAATCCAGCCTGAGGTAGCCAGGCCTCCCTCGCAGTCGGCCTTGGAAGTCCCACCTACAGACATAGGACAAACCTCCAGTGCGCCTTCGGAGGAAACGGGACGGGGCGGAAAACCAAGGCTGTCAGAACACAAATCTGATACAAAGATGCCCTTACCGTCCAGAGCCACTTTCCTCCAACCAACTCCACTGTTGCCCATTAATCCACCAACGCCGTTCTCGCATTATATCCACGAGGATACTATTGCTACATCAGCACCCGGAGGACGCCGGCCACTTCAATCCCCCCATATTTCGTCGGCTGCAATAATAGACTTCCTCCACAGGGCCTTCGAAATGGATAGAATCAACAGTGCAAGTTTTCTACAACCATATAGACCCTTCCCGTCCAAATTATTTTGCAGCGCGCTAATACCTTATCAAGCAGGGATATCTTCATCTCATGAATTTGATTGTCGAGCGATTTAACACAAATGCTCTTCCAGCCTCTAATGGCCACCCACGGATGTATAGCTCATTGGTCCTGGGTCCCGAGCCTCTAAAATCGAGAAGGAGAGATAGAAGGGGTTCGCATGCTCAGGGAGTTGATCCTCTTGCACACACCCTCACTCGAATCTTTCTTCCCGGCCGCTGTGAAACGACAACATGCAGAGAAAGATATGACGCTTTTGTACTTGGCATCGAAGATTGTGAGTGGTCTAATGCTAAGCTATGGGTCAAGTCCATCGAAAACAATCGCCATGAGCTCAGCTATCTCTATTCCATATTCCATCACCGAGCTCCGGACGCGATCATCTCGATAAGAATGGAGAGGTGGATGGTGAGAGTTCTTGGCGGAAAATTGGAAGAGCTCATGTTTGTTGAGAAAGCTCGCACGAGGGGTTCTCGTACCCAAATCGTCCCTCTCTGGGACCAGATTCCAGCAATCCACCCAACCCTGATCGATGAGGTGCGCGCTAAGACACAGCTAGTCCAAACACGCAATCTCCCGGGACTCGACACGGCGCAACCACTTGGGCCGGTTAGATGGGCCACATGGGGTTCTCACCAACCCCAGCAACCGAAGGCTTCTCATCAACCGTTTCAACACACACACCATGCATCTCGACAGCTCCCGGCTTCCCGCAGCTTAGACATGACCTATCCTAGCCTTTATTCTCTGAATGTCCAGCAAGCTCCAATATCCCATAACGACTCACACTTCAGTAACCAGTTTTTTGCAAGCCTTCCGGCCAATGACAATTCTGGCGAGGGCACCAACCCCACTCCTAGCGCCACTCTAGACGGCGAGAAACAGGGGCCGTTCCTTAAGAAAGCAAAATCCGCTAGACTTAGTGGAAACACCGAGTGGCCAGACTCAGAATCCCAAAAAAAACCACAGCAAGCTGCCCTACCACCTCGAGTCGTTATACCCAACCCGAGTGGCAGAACAACCCCCCCACATAAGAGAGGGATGGCCCCAGAGAGGAAACAAACATACTCGGAGGTGAGCCAGAAGGTGTCAGGTAGGGTCATTAATTCTGGATCGCCAGGTAAAGGTGAGGGCAAGGATGGCCTGTTGACCACGAAAGGCTCTGATCCTTCTGATAGAAGACAGAAAATTTTAAGACCCATCAGATCAGAGGGGTCACTACCCCCAAAACCCCCTGCTCCGGGAATTGGCAGAGGTAAACCAAGGAGCCACCCAAACAGAAGAAATGAGGCGCCTCCGGTCGTAGACCCCAAAGTGGACAAAACACCTGCCCCAGTAACTTGGAGCTCTGTAGTCAAAGGTAGCCCTATATCAAAACCTGCTAAGGAATCACAGATGACGCCATCAAAGCCTCCAAAGTCAACCGGCATTACCCAATACACCAAGGGGACTCATACAAAACCGCAGACTCCATCAAGATCAAGCGAGCCAGTCGATACTGCTAAGGAAATGCAGATAGATATGCTCGCCGAGCCCGATCCGGCCGAGGTTCAGTTTACCAAGAAAACGCAAAAGGAGTTACAACCTCCGATAAAGGCAGGCGAAATCACCGAGTCTATTAACGAACGACGAGCAAAGTCATCGGGCTCTCCTTGGCTTGTCAATGTCCCTCAAGAAGTTCCCAACCCAGCAGTAATGGCACTAACTTCACCCACCCCGGCTGAGGTATCCAGATCTACTAAGGAAGCCCAGGCAAACGCATATACTTCTTCCTGGGCAGCTAGTAGCTCCCAGTCTCCGGAGAAAGAGGCAAAGTTACCTGTCACCCCTACCAGTAGACAAACTGATGTTCCAGATGCTGCTAAGGAAGTACAGATTATGGGGGTAACCCCACCTCCACCACCCCGCACCTCCCTGCCCGTGAGTCCGCCACATGTAGAGCCAGTCACTCCGCCTAGACGGACCATGAGCCCCCAACAAACCGGAGACGAGACATCGAAAAAGGCCGTGGATACTCAACTCTCCGCTTTGGCAACGCCATTCAAGCCAACTCCCCGGCCCCAGGACCCAACCCAGGGCAATCCCGAGCAGGAGGAAACTAGTGCTATTTGGCCGGCTGGGCCCACTTGCCCAAAACCGGCGCTTCCCAACAATGATCCGAAGGCCTTAGCTCTCATTGAGGGCTTCTACAGGACCCCACAGTTTCGAGCCTATCTGAATAAGTCCCATCGTCATTTGCTATTCCAGGAAAACCTTCTAAGAGTCCAGTATTTCAAGATCAAGAGTGTTTTCGAAGACGAGTGGGCACATATTAGCCCCAGACACAGGGAAGCTGTTGCTATCAGGGCGCTTTCAAACTTAGCCGAGACAAGGGACACGATTCAGTTTGGTGAGCGCGGAATTGATAGCATGCTATGGAGACTAGGCTTGAAAGCAGAAGGTAGAGGAGTATCCCTACAAGAACAATTAGTGAGATGGAGGGCAGAGTATTGTTTCGAGCTGGATCCTAAAGCAATTGGATCCTCTCCTTTCTGGCTATTCAGCATCATTGGCTGGATTATCGGGGGAGAGCCGCCACTCCGACAAGCATTTGTACCGGCATCCCATGAAGTTGTCCCGGGAGATCAGAAAGGGGATGCTTCGGATAACCCCACTGGATGTAACTCCTGGTGCCCCGATGACTGTCCACAATGTGGAAGTCCAGTCGACTCTGACGGATCTTCGACGGGTACTGTGACACAGAGTGACCAGAATGACAAGCACAAGTCAGGACTAGCGCCCACTTTCCCGGGGTGGTCATCAGGACATAGGAGGGGAATCCCTCGTTCAATTTCCACTCAATCGCTCAGTACCTTTCTCCCCGAAGGAGCCAAGACATCGGAGGAGTTATTCGCAGAATCATTCCCATCTCTCCCCTCCCTACCTATGCCAGAAGTTTCACTCCCACCCCTTGAGGACGTCCGCTTTATAAGCAACGAGATGCTAGATCCGATCTTCCACCACAACAACAGGCCAGAGGAATGGCACCTAGCCCATCCCGGCGCTTCCCAATTCATAAAGCTCGTTCAAATTGACACAGCGCTCTTCTATTGCGACTTTATCGAAGAGATTCTTCGAATTGTTGACTCGATCCGCCGCGAGAGGGTCTGGTTCCGCCTTCCGACCACCACAGACTGGAACGACGGTGGGAGTATTCCCACGGACAATAGAGATCATGAGCGCGGCAGGCACTTCGGCGGCAGTTCGAGCTCCCTCCGTTACCGCTCTACAAGCCCCGAAAATAGTATCGGCCCAGAGTGCCAGCTTCAGGAGAACACCTCTAGAAGAGCCGAGATGGAGAAGGTGATTGCGGGGGAGCGTGAGCGTGTCTTAGCGTTTGTCGGAGAGACCCAGCGCACCGCCGATCATTTCGTCCTTGGCATCACCCTCGTTGATGATATGACCGGTGAGCCGGTAGATAGCGCACATGATGGGGGACTGTGGGGTATCCCTATCAAGGACGAGGAGCTGCAGGCTGTGTATGACCACTGCGAGAGGTTGAAGGTGTTGCAGGGAGACTAATCAACGTGCAATGGGGTGGTACAATAGAGCAAGTTGTGCGATACCATAATCCCTTTTCTAAAACGCGAGCTGCAGATACAATTCGTGGTTGTCGGAGTACGAAAACCAGAAAATCCTCAAGCGTTTCAAACAAAACAAAAATAATAGGTATCTAGCTTTTTTAACCGGTTTCTTCTGTCCTTCCCTTTTCTATTTTCACTTTATTATACCCCTCTTTTTCTTTTCTGAGCCTACACCTATTGTCCTCTCACTTATTCGGAAAAACATACACACCACCGCGCATTAACATCCAGGACAGAGTAGCTTTGATTCCAGTTCATGTGCCATCTGGGAGGCTGGGAGGGTACTTTGAAAATTATCTTCGTTCAAAATATTCTATTTGTTTGCCTTTACACAAAATGTCTGTTCTTATTCTTGCCTCCCGCTTTTCTTTGCCTTGCTTTCTTGCTGTATCTACCATAATAAACTGTTATATCATACACGCGCACATAAAGTACGGCAAAGTACAGTACTAGTAGAATAGGCCCTTCTCCAAAAAAAAAAAAAACTAGCCTACACCGCAATTGTATCTTTTCCTCTTCACACATGGGTAAGCACTCGAGGAGGTCAGTAAAAATCGGAAACCCATTTCCACTGATCCTATACAATTCTCTACAGAGACAAGGTCGTGTCTCCGAATTCCCAATTGCCTCCCCGCGTACTGTATAGCACTCATACCCCACGGCATATAATACAAAAACCAAACCAAACCACCATACTATTGCACATATTTTCCCACCCCTCTCCCGACAGAACACACACGCAAGGTATTTAGCGCGATGTTCCGTCTCTTGTTTCGTTTCGTTTTTGTTTTGTTCCGCTCCGGCCAGGAACGTGAGCGGTGTGTGTGTGTGTGCATAAGCAAAGTAAAGCAAAGCAAAGCAAGAAAGAAAGAAATTGGAAAAAACATCCGGATCACGTCATGTCATGGACAGGACAGGACAGGACAGGACAGGACGCTGTATGGGCCCATTTACAAAACGAAGGCGACGAAAGGCGCTTTTTGTTTCTTTCCTTCCTGCTTCTTTTGGGTGATTCCCCGCACCGTTTTAGACTATCTATCTATCTATCTATCGGAAAACAGTTGGGGGAGGTGCAGGGAGGGAGGGAGGGAGGGAGGGAATTCTAGAGGTCTTGGTGTGAGGTTGAGTGATATTCCATTCCTTACTGACTTACTTCCTTCCCTTCGGGGGTCGGTATGGTTTATCGGTGGGGGATGGAAGAGGGATGGTTGAGGTAGGTTGCTAGTTAGCTAGCGCTTACAACTTGTGCCTACTATCGTGTAACGCGTGTGGCCATGATATGCATGGTGAGCGCTAGGGGCTAGGGCATTAAGCGATGGGGTGCGGCATATGCATCGAGAGGGAAGGAGGATACTGTAGCGGCCTGGTTTATTTGCCCTTGTGTAGCGGGTTCACGTAGAGAGTGATGGGATGAATAGATAAATACGAAGCGGAGGCTACGGTATTCTCGTACAGTATCATGAGGTAGACTAGACTAGACTATTATCATGCATAGGTATGGCTAAGCAGGTAGGACGAAGAAAATTGTTAAAAAGTAAGAATAAGGAAGAAGGAATACAAGACAATACAAGTTAGAAATGAGAATGAAACACGCTCAAAGTGCCCAGCACAAAGGTAAGTAAAAAAGTAAAACGTAAAAAAATAAAAATAAAACCCACCGACAAAACCTAATCCAATGCATCCTCTGCCAGGTCCTCCGTCACCTCCATCCCCCTCCCTTCCATTCCATATCCATTCCAGAAAGAAAAAAAGAAACATGAAAAGAAAAAAAAACCAAAACCAAAACCTCCTCAATGCAGCCATAAAACGAGGGCAAAAAAGTGAAAGGAGTAAAGGGCGAAGCGAGAGAAATAAAAATAAAAAAATACACGAATATCAACGTTTTTCCAATGCCACCCAAAGACAGTTAAAAGAGAAACCCCCTTGAAAAAAAAACAATGAAAACCAACCCACGAACAAAAAAGTGTACCAAGAGCTATCAAACAGTGCAACTATCAACTTCCAAACAAATCTGTCCAAGAACCAATGAATGAGGAGAAACGCCGTCAGCCTATTAATGCTGTCATTGTCGCCAAACGCCCATTTTGTTCCCAATCGAGCAAAATCATGTTCACGTAATGAGCGCTTGTTGATAGGATAACGGCGTCCCCACCTCAGTTCTCAAAAGGGGATATATGCCGATCTGTAGGAGGTTTGGAAATCTGCTGTTCGAAAAACCCATATGGTTCTCATTTTTGCCCCCTTTTACCAACCAAATGAAACCCCCAAAACCCCATATCTCGCCCACCTATGAACCATTTTTGTTGCTCCGAATCGAAAAGAAAGTACTGCCCGAAATTATTAAGAGTAGTAATGTTGATAAATGGATTCCTTTCGCATCTCCTCGTGTCGTGGCGTCCAACTTTCGTGAGCTTCTTTTTTTCAATCGGAGATCCTCCTCTTACTGAGAATTGAAAGCAGTGGGAATATAAAAAAAAGTAAAAATGAAAAGTAAAAATGAAAAGACAAATCACAATCCCCAAACATAAGCGCCGCATTAATTTCTTTTGTGCCTGTCCCAACCCCAACCCGCCACCATTCCCCTGGTATCTAGGATCCTCGATCACCAGGTGATAAGGAATTGAATAAATTCAATGTGGAAGAAAAGAAGCGATAAAAGGAAAAAATAAAATAAAACAATAAGAATAATAGCGCTCGAAAAATCAAAGATGATTTCGCTATGCCAATTCATGCCTAGGCACCTGTCATATTACCATTACTCGTCTCTCTTTCTCTTACGCCGGCTCTTCTTGGACTCTGGTGAGGACGAAGAAATCTTATCCTTGATTCCCGATGAGGCCTGAGCTGCATTGACAAGGACGATACCTAATGATTCGCTATGCTCCGAAAGCATATCTGAATCATCCTCACCCATCATGTCGCCATCGATGAGGGTCATGTGGATGGTGGTACTTCCGTGAGTTCGTGCATGCTGACTCAGGTTATCGGAGCGTGAGAACTTCTTGCCACACTCGCCGCAAGAGAAGGGCTTATCCTTGGTGTGGAGAGAACGGAAGTGCCTCTTGAGGTGTTCCTGTCGGCGGAAGCGACGGGAGCACAAGTGGCACACGAAAGTCTTTGAAGGATCCTCAGTCAAAGACTGCTTGCGTCCACGGCGGACGACGGGTGTTGAAGAAATCTCCTGCGAATCCGAAGACTCATAGAAGGATGCCTCAGTTGGGGCTGGCGTGATTGACGATTCGTGGCAGCTCGAGTGGGAAAAGAAATCACCATCACAAGCATTCTCGGGGTAACCGTTGGCTCGGGCGTTGGCAATTATCTCGTCAAGCTCTGCTTCCGAGTCTTCATATGTTTCAACCTTGACCTTCCTCTGAACCTTACGTTGCTTAATAGGAGGGACTGCCGAGCTTCCTCGGGACGAATCAGACGGCGGAGGAGACAATGGTGCTTGGAATTCCTGGTTGTCCATATCACCAGACACACTCTCGTCATCACTCATATCATCCATTTCCCAGCCCTCCTCCTCATCAAAGCTATCACGCTGACGCTTGCTCTCGAGAAGATCAGCGGGGTTGATAGTGTTCTGTGGCATATTCATCAATCCAGAGACAAGCTCGTTATCAGACTCGAAGTCCGAGAGCTCCTCGAGACCAAAGAAGCTGTGGGCAAAATCCTTTCCCTCTGTCTTAATATCGTCCTTTCCGACACTGAGCATGAAGTTGTGTTCGTCATCATCATCACAGATGGAAGGAAGAGTAGCAAACTCCAAGTCCTTGTCAGAAGCAGAGGGATTAGGCGACGGGTAAGTAAGCTTTCGTGGGTCACAGAAATCGAGCTCTGAAGATGACGAGTGATCCGAAGCTGGTGACAACGACGGACAAGCCGGCAAAAGAACCGAAGGGCTCGAGTGAGTTGGCAGTAAACTAGGAGGATAAATATATGCTATCAAACAACCATCTTAGCCAATTGACTCAAAATTAAATGAATTCAATAACCGAGCAATACCTGGAGTCATGGGTGGGCTCTCTTTCCACAGCTCCGGAGTACCAGGAAGCTGAATATCTGATGGCGTAATGGTGCCATTGCAGCCATCATCCAAGGACCACGAAGTGATTAAAGGTGTAGTGGTGACAGTGCTCATTGGTGGAGTGTTGACCGAGTTGCATGAAAGTGTTGGAGTAGAGGGGAAAAAGTACATGTCACTACCGTTGTGTCCATCCATACCAAGAAGCGTGGGAGATGAAGGTGTAAGAAGGCCGGTCTGTTTCTGAAGAGCTTCTGGCGACAAAGTACCCGCAGCCAGAAGAGGCGTCGGCGATGCCTGTAATGTGGGTGGCTTCAGATGGGATGACGTGGGCCTAGAGTACACCAAAGAGGACGGGTATGGCACACTCGAATTCGTTAAGTTCTGGTCGCATTGAGAAGCAGACTGCTGCTGCTGCTGGGAATGGCCATTGGGATGAGGCAGGAAATGGCCATGCTGCTTTGTCTGGGAAGTGGTATCCGGAGTATAGTAGAAGAACGATGAGGACTCCATTGCTGTTGCTGTTGTTGCTGTCGTTATATAGTAGTGGTAGTGTAGTAGTAGTAGTAATTATTAGGTTGTTATAGTTGTAATTGAGAACTAATCGATTAGGTATGGCTTTAAAACTACGAGTGCTGATTTACTAAAGGCGTATATATAAATATATGGTTAGGTGTTTCGTGAAGTTGTGTAGGTAAACGTCACACAGTTATTATTCCAAGTATCGTTTTGTGAAAGAGTGTAAAAGTTTAGTGAATGTGATCAGTGGGATTCCAAGGGAAGGTGATTTTCGTAGATATGGCTGGTTCGTAGTTGCGCGATAGAGGCAAGTTTGACGAATTAATATTAGGTGGCTCGTTGAACGTTGATTGTTTTTTTTCTCTGCCAAATAATAAAAAGAAGGAATTCAAGGAACTGGCGAAGAGCTCCAGTGGGTTTGTGTATATTTGATAGAAGAAGAAAAAATTGGACAAAGAGCACGTCCCTCAAGGTAGTCGTCGGAGGGCGAGGTAGGAATGGGAGAGAGAGAGCCGATGCCGCGCAAAGAGAAGACCAAGAAAATCAAACAAACTTAAAGGAAGGGAAAGGAAAACCCGAAAGCTCACACAGCACGAGATGATGATGATCCAAAGGAAATAAAAGAAGGTGAAGGTGTGAAGGGAAGAGAAGGACGGTCAAGTAAACCAGAAGGAGATGGGGCGGATGGTGGGGAAGAAGAGGAAAAGAGGAAGAAGGGAAGGAGGCTGTAGCTGCCAGGATTAGTAGAAGTTATTTTTCGGGGTGGTGTGTGGGTTGGGTGGGTGATGGGTGATGGATGGATGGGGTGGATGAGTGTCTGTGATGGGTGGGAGGGATTGTGGTTGGATCATCTTGGGGGGGGGCGGCGACGGATCGAGTCGCTCTGCTTGCCTCTGCTGCTGCTGCTGCTGCTGCTACGAGTACTGTTACTGCTGCTAACTCCATCTCTTCCAACTTGGCCGCTTCACACAGCTCAGACGGTCACTCACAGGATATCACAGGTACCGGAAAAAGACCGACAAGGCCCTGCCTCCAGTTGCTCAGTCGCCCAGAAAAGAAACCAGCAACAGGAACACAGCCAAAGAAAGCAACCAAGCAACACAAAATCCAATCCCGGCAACTGGAAAAGGCAAATGTGGGCAAAAAAAAAGAAAGCAAAATATGATATATTTGCAGATTGGGTGAAATGTGTGGATGAGGATGATGGTTCCAGCAACAGTAACTGCAAGTTACGGTAAATCACGGTAGCTGGCTGGCTGTGCGAGTTGAGAAGCAGGAGCAGCATGGGTTCAACATTTGACATGGGAGATGTATCTGGTTAGGGGGAGTGAGCGGTGGGTGGTAGGTTGTGTAAAAAAAGGATTTTTGTGGACCGAACGATCCACACACCCTCAAGTTAATGTCTCTTGTGACGATTGGAACAACCACTCTCCTCTCGCCGCTCAGAGAGAAACGCCAGTTCTGCGCTTGCCTTGATGGACAGCTATCCATCCAATCACATCCCAGTACCACCGCTGGAAAAGGGAAGAAATGAGGCTGCGGACTGCGGCCATGGACAAAGTTTTGGACAAAATAATATATTTTCCCTCTTGCATCTTACCAAATGGATTGTACAGTACAAAAACAGTTTCTTTTTTTTCTTCTTCTTCTCTCTCTCTCTTAAAAAGAAAAAAAGAAAGGAAAATGAAAAGGAAGAAAGGAAAGAGTAGCAACACAGTTTTTGAACTATTCTCGAATTTACATTTCCACCACTTTATTATTATAAATATCATTGCTTGCACAAGTACCTGTACCTGTGCCATGATCTTTTTCCTTTTTCCTTCTTTTTTTGTTATTACTTTTTTTACATCGAGAGGTGAGGTGTGTGTGCAATTGGAACTATTTTCCTTCCCAACTGCTCAGTTGGGCAGAAGCAACACAACCCAAGGCAACGCAACGCAACGCAACATGAGATTAGGAACAGAAAAAGAGCCGATCAAGGGAATTTGATATTTTTACGCAGTGCATCGACGATTAAATCTTTTTTTTTACCCCCTCCAACTCGACTCGTGCATCGCAGTCGATACAGCTCAGGTACAGTACTCGAGTACATACAGCAACAGCGCAAGCCCCCGATGGTTGGCAGGCACGATGAAGTCAAAATACAGTTCGCTAGCTCGATACTCGCTGAACTGGCTGCTGGAAACTGGGGCTGGGTTTATCGGGTTGGGTTGGCTGGAACTGACGCTGCCGCTGGGCTGGGGCTGGAGAAATTGACCGCTCAACCACCTCACCTGGTAAAGTTGAGAGAAATTTTGAATCGGCGGAAAGCAGAAGAAGAAAAAAGAAAGTACAAAAAAAGACCTCTCTTCTCCGCTCAACCACAACATGCTTCAACGCTCAACCAAATGGGTGGAGAGTCATTGACCATCAATCACCTATCACTCACGAGCGGCGACTGACGAGCGACGAAGCCCATCTTGCCAATGTCTAATGTTACGAGCATGATATTGCTTGAGCACCATACGAGCACATATACCCATGCCTTCTCCCAGTTTCCCCCAACCTATCCTTTGAAAAGCATGGGTTCCGCCGCGAATAGGGCGCTCCCAAGGGTCCCGGAGCTAAAGTACGGTAGCAATGCTCGATGCACCGATATGACAGACTAAAACCTTCTCGCCGCCATGGCCTGCTCGAGGGCGGCCAGTAAAAAGTCACCAGGCAGCCAGCCCCATCGCATCACCCCCCTCCTCCATCTCATCACTCATCACCCATCACCTGTCCTTCCCTATCCCGTCAATCAACCAAACTAAGCGGCAAGATCTCTCCCCCGTAATCATTTTAATCGTCGGTAATTTGGGGCGTTCAGCAAGCAAGAGAGAGAGAGAAAAAGAAAAGAAAACAAGAAGACACACACACACACCTTCGGCTCTGGTGATGGTGGCAGTCGCCGCGTGTGGACAAGCCAGGGAAACCATTCATCCAACCCGAGATCCAAATTCCCAGCCCAGCAGGAAAACTCACGCTTCTCTTCAGCACCTTCCTTCATCTCTCCCGGAGCCCTGAATTCAATGAATTCCGTCATTTGCTGCGCTCGAATAGCTAAGGGGCAAGAAGCTCAGCCTCAGCCTCAGTACCATACCCGTGAAAGAATGAGTACGATGATGAAATGCATCCTCGGAGGGAATAGATGAAAAATTAATAATCCGCTCACGCATCCGCATTTTCTCGTTTTTTGCCCATCGATCTGTAAATTGCCACCGATTCGTACGAATCACTTGACATGCATCAAGATGGAAAGATTGAAGCTGAGGAAAGTGGCCATCACCAATCAATCACCCGCTGGAATATTCCCTCCGTAACGTCTCTCTCCATCCACGCTTACCGCCGTCGTATAATTCGAGTAACCCAGTCCCACCCAAACCTAGAAACATAGTTCCTCAAAAAAAAAAAGAACGATTAATCCCTCCCTTACCAATTGGAAGGAAGGAAGGAAAAATATCCACTCATTCATCGCACTGATCCAAAAAAGTGGAAAATGAGGAAAACAGACCCTGAGCACTACCCTTTTTTCTTTCTTTTTGGGAGATGGCAAGGGAGAGCTGAACAAGGTCCAACCTTGAACATATTTTGGAGGGGGGGAGGGGCTTCGCGACTCTTGCTCGCTCGCCCGCTCGGTCGTCACGGCCATCCATGTCTGCAACTTTTTTTTTTTTTCCTGAACTGGGAGGGGCGGGGAATCTCCAACCGGACGCTCCGGCCGTGGATTGGGGTTTGGGGGGATACATGGAGGGAAACGATCTTGACAATTCGGGAAAGTGTGATACGGCACGGGTACGATATGATACGATCTGATATGATGTTTGTTCGGTTGTTTAGCCCAAGGGTAGAATAATATTATTCCGAAAGTGTAAATGTTAGGTGGTCTAGATGGAAGAGAGGAATCATAAGCCCAGCCAGTCAGCCAAAGCGGTCAGAAAAAGCACGATAGAGCAGAGCAAAAGTAACGATATGAGGAAGAAGGAAAAAATCAAGAAAGAAGTCAAAGCAAAATCCAAAACCGAGACAGGCAACAAAAAGCAGGAACACTCACTCACTCGCGCCCAAAACTACAGACAAATTGCCGTGTCTGTCCCATCCCATCCAGTTTCTGTCTCGCCGAAGACAAGGAAACAAGGGTCGGGGCGCTAAGACATCCATTATCCATCACTCCATCATACAAGATGCAGGAACGGAGGAACAGACGAATGTTCGACTCGTACAAGCAACCCAATCCCCTGCCGCACCACCACCACCACCACCACAATCCCCGGCTATTATCGCATCAGCCGTTCTCTTCAAACCAGTACGAGTACCGATTTGCCCTTTTTCCCTTTTACCCCAGAGAGATAAACGATTCCCGGGTATCATGTGGAATCTCAGGATGCCCTCATGGTTAGCATAAGCTACCGTAACTGATGGTGAGAACTACGGTACTTTTTAGTTACATTAGCTTGAGTGACCTCGCCTATCATGCGGCCTCTGGGCCGAAAGGTCGCCTGGTACTGGTACTTGTACTTGTGCTGTAGTAGAACCAACCCTTACCGCATCGTGTCGAGGAGGGTCGTCTAACCGTGCGATTCCGGGGTCAACTGTACCTTTGTGGGATTGTGTGATACTGTAGATAAGTTTTTTTGATTTCCATGATAGGTTTGGTACCGTGTTTTACGGATTATCATACCCGAGACCACCTATGATACTGGGCGATATGATAAACGAGGGTTCCGCTTGAGGAAGAAGGCCGGGGAGCAGGAGGAGGGTGGGTGTGGAGGAATTGAAGCAGCTCACACCCCACGATACCGGCGAGGCGTTTCTTGAAGCAAGCTAGTCCATGTCTGTAAAAGACCCTGCATCGCGCTCAAACTCAATTCTACCTCTGACTTGAGCACCTTCCTTCCCTCCTTCAGGTTTTTTTCTCTCTCATTATTCTTCATCGTCAAAGCGAAGAGGTCAAGACGGTGTTTTGGTTCTTTGGGCATATAGGACAAGCACTGCCACAGCCTATCAGATATCATCATGTTCTTCCTTCTTTTCCTCCTTCCTTCCTTCCTTCCATGTATGCGCGAGGTACTTTTGCGGTATCTTCCATCCACCTATTCCTCGGTACCGACAGAACAGACAGATAAGTTCACTTCACTTAACTTCTTCACTTCAGGTACAGTACAGATGACGAGAGCCTGCCGGATGCAAGCAAGCAAGCTTTCCCCGGGACTCGAGGACAAAAGGTATTTCTGTCAGATAAAAATAATAAAAATGGAAATGTGGAAAAAAGAAAAGACAACAATCCCACTCACAAACCACATTCTCATGTTCAAAAAAGAAACAAAAAACAGAGTGAAGAGGAAAGAAATAATCAATACAGTATGATAACGCCCTCCTTTTCTTTTTCCTCTTTTTTTCTTTTTTTTTCCCTTTTTCATCAACAATTATTACTTCCTACACCCTCTTCCCCCCCCACAGAGACACACACCACCCACAACCTTTTCCTCCCAACCCACCCGTTTATAAATAGCAACGTTGGGCATGTTCCATGGTCATGCCGTGATGGCGCTCGCTGCAAATGCGATGCCTTACGCCCGCAATTTTACTTAACATACGGCACAAACCTCGTGCTGAGATAGGAGTTACTGTATTCCAAATAGGCACCGCTTATGATAAAAAATAAAAAGAAAAACTTGTTTTTTTGTTTTTTTTTGGCTGGCTTCTGTTTCTGTTCCTGAAGATCTTTGGTAAGCTGCATAACTTTTTTCCCTCTCATGCTTCGCACTTATGGTACCGTACCAGTTATTTCATACTGTACTCGTACCTGTCTTCAGTCCGATATGCATCGGCTCCTCCTCCATTGGTAAAAATCACGTTGCGTATGGTGCTTATGAGGCTTATGGTGCTTATGGAAACTTGTGAAAGTGAGTGAGGAAGAGGAAAGAAAAGGAAAGATACGACGGACTGGATTCGCCGCTTTTCTCCCACCTCCTCGCTCGTTCACTTACTCGTTTTTGTGATAATAATATCGTACCGGGAAGCGTGGGAGGAAGGGAAGGGAAGTTCCCAGGGATATGTGAAAATCACCAAAATGAAGGCAACAGCAACAGTTGCAGCGACCAGCATTATGATAATAATAATACACGACCGACGTTTTCCAACAACACCGTCCAAAAAAAAATACCAACCAACCGACCTATCGGATTGTACTGATCGATAACTCATAGAAAAAAAGGAAAATAGTTCATCCAAAACACCGTACCGTATTTGTTTATTTATGATCACCGTAACTACAACCGCAATTATTTATGTATTCAGTGAGGTCGCATCCCGTTAGCTCATCATACATACCTTTTTCCCCCCTCCCCCCGTCTCCATCCTCCGATAGGTCCGCTAAATCGAATCATTGCTAATTTACCATGATGTCGGGACATCCGGGCTTTCTTGCGATATGATATGATACGATACGAATACTGTACTCGAGTAGATAATTCAGTGCCCCCCTCCTCTTCCTCCTCTTCCTCTTCCTCCCCCCGCCTGCTGCACTGGTTGGCTGATTGACCGACTGACCGACTGACAGGCCTAACGACTGGCTGGCACTGCACCGGTACTGCAGTCCATCTTTATCCCGTGAGCGAGCGAGCGGAAGTTACCAAAATGTGGTGAAGCCAGGTTAGGTTTAGCTAAGCCTCGGGCGCTTGAGTGAAAGTTTTTTTCATCCATCGGTCTCTCTCTCTCGGTTTGATCCAATCATCCCCGACACTGAACTGAACTCCATATATCGCAACTTACCACATCTTTTTCAGATAGGATAGGACAGGGCTTTATTTATTTATTCATTCATTCATTCATTTATTTAGATTACGCTAAACTACCGGTATATACCGGTATTCAGCCTCAGGGTCGTAAAAAAAAAACGTTTACGCAAGTTTTTTTTCTCACTCCCCGACCCGAAGAAATCTTGCATGTGTGATGCCTTCTTTTTCTTTTTCGTTCTTGCATAAGGCATACTAGCTCAGTCTAAAAGCACAAATCTGGCAGATCTATTCGAAACTTCGCACTTGAGAAACGGTTTTTTTTTTGCCCTTTCCTTCCTCGAATCCGGGGCTGAATAGCCCCGCATACTTGTAAAACCGATACTCTGGAATTCGTTTCGTTTTCATTCAAGTGGCCTCACGGGGGAATGGAGTGTGGAGGGGGAGGACTGAAATAGAAACTCGCCGCGTACAGATCGTGTGATTATGGGAAGGGATGACCGCCGTTAACTTTACATATCCTTCCAATGATGCTGGCTGGGATGGTGATGCATTAATAAATTCCACGAGGAGTGCCAAGTGTAGAGTAAGCTGCTGTGGCAAAGCTGTCTTGTGGAATGTGTGGTGATACAAATGGGAGGGCTACCGGTATCAAACAAGAAGATTATCGTTGTTGATTGATTGATTTGTACCCGCTCAAAGACTTCCCTACCTATCGTACCTACCTACCAAGCGCTTGCGCGCTCTCTCTCTTTCTCGCTCTCTAACTTGCTGCATTATGGTCATCTATCGAAATGCCCCGGTGCCTAGGATGTCGTCATTTCTTACTTTGGGAGGACCTACCAGTGTCTACTCGAGTACTCACCTTCCGTTCTTTGAGTCTCTTCTCCGTCTTACAGTGGCAAACCTTTTTCTCCTTCAAGCTCGTCCCTGGGTTTTCATATTATAGGTATATTATGAGTTAATCGCCCAGCCCAGCTCAGCGCAGATTTGTCGGGGGGAAAGGACGAAGGAAATGTAGAGAATAAATGGGTGATGACGACGAAGACGACGACAACAGATACCGGTAGATACAGCATGTAGCGCCTCTTTCCTTTCCTTCGGTCTTCTGTTCAATTCACATCGTAGGGATTATACCTGCCGCACAATACCTATAATCCATACCGATAGGCGCACCCATGATACCAACGATACCAACCAATAATGCTTACCATACCCTGGAGCGCAGCACAGCAGACTACTCGCACAGTAAAGCACAACCATACCAACACACGCAGGTGAAGCATCCCCAGTATCAGTCTCAGTCTCAGCATCGGCATCGATATCATGGGATGCTATGCTATGCTATGCTATGATATGATATGATATAGTAAACGGGAATTGGCGTCGTCGCAACTACAAAATACCCATGATAACTCGACTGCATACATGCCTCTATTCCCGCAAGTCTATCCGTGCCGAAGGGGGGCGGGGGCGGAGGGGGGTGCCGAAAGGAAAAGAAAAAAAAAGAAAAAAAAGGGAAAGGAAAGAATGAAAGAGGCATGATCGCGAGAGCAACGGTACACAGTAGAAACTGATTCCCCTGCAGTCGGGGGAGAAGAAGGAAGATACAGTAAGGCAGGGCAAAGGAAGGCAGGAACAGAAAAAAAATAAAAAAATAACGGTAAATGTAACGTAACAATACGGCATCGCACAGTGATGAAAAAAAAGTGGGAAGAAAATAAAAAAATAAAAAGGAAAGAAAAAATGTTCCCGTATGGAACGGCATCCAGCATATCGTGTCACAACATATCATCTATCATGAACCGTTACCGCGCTGGAAAGCCATCCATCATCCATCCATCCCACGCCGTAAACCGAGAAAAAAAAGGAAAGCAAGAGGGAGAAGGAAAAGGAAGCCACAAGATCAGGGTTAACCCTCCTCGCTTCTTCCCTTCCATTGCCAAGCCCCAGCCAACCCACAAGCAACGAAACTCGCAAGCCTTCTCTTCCTTCCTTCCCTCCTTCCTTCCTTCCTCCTTCCTCTCTTTCTTTTTTCCTTCGTGCGGCGATTCACCCATCCGTGTTGCCCATCCGCTTTTATTACCACAATTGCGAAGAGTCAAAATCACATTTGGGCGTCAGGTGGATCACAGAATGAATTTTTAATTGCAGATGAACGGAAATTCCAGAAAGAATAACTTTTCCTCCCCCTGTTTCTTTTTTGTTTTTTGTGGGGGGGGGTGGGTTTTGTTCATACATACATACATATATATACATACCGGTACACACATATCATGGCGTGTTTGGAGAAGATAGGTAGATATGATAGATAGATAGATAGATAGATTTTCCGTAATGGTATTATTATCATTATGGAAGAATAAGAAGCCGAATTGAGGTGGGAAAAGAAAAAGAAAGTGGTTTAAAAATAACATGGAATAAGTAAAATTCGGTTCTACCAAAATCCCAACCGGGCTTCTCCTCCTCTCCTCTCCTATTCTCTTGTCTTCTTCCCATTTCCGAACATCTGGATAGCGGGCGGGTGCGAGATGCTGCCTTCTTCCCCATTCGTTTCGCTTACTTGCTTGCTTTCCTTCCCGGCAGGTTTCTCGTGCCATACCGGTATTAGGATATGCACCGGGGAATTTGAACGGACGGGCAACAAGCGGTCGTTAGGTCCGTCCTTCCTGGCTTCCCGCCAATCGCTCTCTACTGTAGAGTACGAATACCGCTACTGTAGGCACGCTCGCTAGCTATCATCAAGTGTGAAACGTCTCCGAAACTTGTTCCTGCGTTTGAGGCGGGGAGGAGGGGGGGCGATTTTTCTTTTTTTCCTTTTGTGATGGAGTTGCTTCAACTTGCTTGTTCCTCTTCCTTCCCTTTCTTTTCTTCCTGCCTTCAACCCCCCACATGGACTGCACTCTGCTGTCTGATACCGTACCTTACATGCACACGTGCTACGATTGATTGATAATTGGTAAACCACTCGAGAAGGAAGGAAGGAAGGAAGGAAAAAGAGGAACAAGAAAAACAAATCAGAAACAAACAGCCTCAGATGTTTTTATCACAGATTTGGTTCCCCGGTCCACCTTGAATAATACCGTAATATCGATCCGCCCGATTAGAGATTCCCTCGCAAATCAAAGATTTCCCCCATCCACCTTCTAAGTATGGGCATCACACTAGATTCGACGATGAAAGGAAAAAAAAGAAGGGAAGAAAGAAAGAACCTTCCTAACCAATCCATCCATCCATCAACCAATCGCCATACTGCTCGTATCTTCCTCTTCATCTCTTCCTTCCTTCCTTCCTTCCTTCCTTCTTTCCACCCTTCTCCGCATACCGACGTGAAACCTCCCCGGAAAGTCCCACCACATCCATCTACAAATTCCGATACCACTACCCCACCATAATCCTGCCCTGTCCACCAAGACAAAAAAAAAGAAAGGAAGAAAGGAAGAAAGAAAGCAAAAAAGAAAAGACACAATTCCGGCCAAATCCTCCCCGGCTTAGCCCGAACCTCGGTGAGTCTCTTATCCAGCAACCAGTAACTAAGAAAGAAAAGGAAAGGAAAAAAAGAAAACCTCCCCTTCCCGCGGAATTTTCCTAGAGCGACGCACGGGCCCAACGACAATAACGATGAAACCTCGCTTCAGGGCTGACGGTTCCAGCTGAGCAAGGGGAGGAGGAGGAGGGTGAATACCGGTACAGCGACTGCATCGAGTTTCAAATTATTTATTATTTATTATTATTATTATTATTACGGGTATCGTGGATGGGGGGCAATTCTAATTTGGGTTGGCATTGTGTTGTTGTGTTGTTGTTGGGATATATATGTGCTGTATTATAGGTGATATAAGTAATGTATTACGGTATTGGATGGAGAGGAGGATGAGGAGGAGGATGAGGAGAAGGGCAATTGGTAACGTGACTATTATTCACCTCTTGTACTCGAGTGCCGGTGCTGGTACTCGGGGTAGGGGTGAAGTATTGGGACAAGCAGGGGTAGTAGAGGTCTGAGCATATATCATACCTTGAAAAGAGTAATCAAAGAACCAAAAAGGTAAGAAAACTACTAAGGCCCTGTTTGGCATGCCATCATATAAAAAAATGCCATTTTTCAGAAATAATCATGTTTGGCAATCCTTTCTCCATATTTCAGGGTTTCTGTATGTGAACAAAAACACACTAACTATATAGCTTTAAATAAGGTAAACCTAAATATTGATGCCCTTTTTGAGTAAAGTGACTGTATTTTCAAAATTTCCCACTAACTATAACTTCTTCTCATAGGATATTTCTCAATATATATATAAGGAACATGTCTGAAAATAATATATTGTAAATTGCTCTTATACAACTCAAAATATGTGTAGAAAATTTAATATTCATTTTCAATTATTATTACTCTTATAGAAAGTTCTATTAGTTATCAGATAATTTGTTTTCTCTATCTTACCCTAACTATTTACTGATTCTACAAAAAAATAGCATAAAAAATGGTACTAAATTTAAAAAAAAGCCATTTTTCTTGTGTGCCAAATAGGGCCTAACTAGAGTAATTCTGCTATCCCCCTGCTTGTCCCAATATTTTCCTCCTCACCTGGGTACTTGAGTATGTATGCAATGCAGCAATGTTCACAAGGGGATAAAGTCCTTATAATAATATCCTTGCACACCAACGATAGACGACATATTAATTTCTACTACTCGTACTCGAGTCTCGTATGTATTCTAAGGGTTTTATCAGAGTGTTCTAGGGTGTGAGCATAAGTCTGTCGAACATTGTCCCACTGGTTGAAATTATAGTAATAAAAAAAAGAACCTGTGGGGTGATAAGGAGGGTTGCCATTTAGGTGAAAGGAATCAGAGATATAAAAACGGAGTATCACATAGCATCAGGTTAACACAGTCTTCCTGACAGCAAGGTTGTAGTTGTCTCAAGTCAGCAGTAGGTAAAATATTCTCAATCATAATTAGCCGATTTTAGCTGGTACAGTCACAAGTGGTCCTGTTTCTTGAATCGATAATCCTCTGTTTCAAATTTTGCAAATGTCAGAATATTAGGAAGCGAATATCAGTCTACTAGATATTCTGAATTTGATCCATAGTCAAACTAGACTTATTCTAGTAGGCCAATGGAGTGAGAGAAATGGAAGAGAAAAGACTCTTGTACTAGCTACAGTGGCAAAGGAAGTAGATCTGGGATATCAGGAAATTGTCCTAAGTAACATACGGGTTTTGAAAATCTAGGGTTTTGAGAAATTTGAAATGGAGGGAATTATCTATACTAGAAACATGTCCACTGGTAAAACTGTTCAAGCTAATATGGGGTTATGAAATCAAAAGATTTGAGAAATTCGAAATACACATAATTATCCATTCTAGAAATAGTGTTCGTTACGGGGCGGGGGGGGTTTTCACTCGCCAGAGCCCGCCCTTATACGGGGCCGGGGGGAGTATTTTTAGGGTAATTCCCGCCCCGTCCCCGTCCGGGGCCCACCCGCATTTATTCCCTGGACGGGGCCCCGTTTGTTACCACCTATTTTTAACAGGGACCCATCTGGGGTATGGGTGAGGCGGGGGCCTGAGCGGGGACAGGGGCAGGGAATGCCGAAATAGACATTTTGTCCTAGGCTGTTGAGTGGGGCGGGGCGGGGGAAAAGGGCCAGGGCCCGCGTTCTTTGGGGCCCCGTCCGTCCCGTAACGAACTCTATCTAGAAATATGTTCACTTGTCGCCAAATTGTACTACTTGGTTATAGTCTCTATAATATGATTGAGGGAAAAATGCTCATGAAAGTCCTTTCCCCCTATAAGAGCCCCCGGACACATTGCATATTTTGACCATAAACAGGACTTTTCACATGTAAAATAAACTTTTATGGCTAGATCTAGCCTCTTAGACTTCAGTTCGAATTTATTTAGATACTTTCCTATATACTTGGTGCATAATGGCTTTAAGGATATGCCAAACCTTTTGAACTATATTATTGCTTGTGTGTTGCCCATCAATACCACTTGAACCCGCATCTTGTTTCACCTCACTGGTCATATCCACAGCGTCTTGCCCTAGAACATGTTTTGAGCCAACTCAGTTATCCAGTTTGGTATTACAGTTCATGTCAACTGCTTTCAAACCGGTATATTTTGTTGTATGGTTGTTTGTATCTTGCCCTTCCATCAGAGTATGATCAAGAATTCTTACGGAGATATCAATAAATCTTATAAAGGTGTCAAGAACATGAGATCTTGTATGATTGGTCCAACTCAAACCCAAGATATTCCATCGTGATTAGAAGATCACTACCAAGGATATAGCTTTGTCTGATCAAACCTGAGTCTCAGAGTGTCAAGACACTGTCGATCTATCAGGCTGGTATGTAAAGTGATTCATGTTAGAAGCAAGTGCAATTTGGTACCCCGGGGGGTAGTGTCTGGGAATAGGACTAACTTGCTACTTTTGCTACAGTTGATTCTCATACTCCAATTCTGATAGAAATAGAAGTTGCTTTTCTTCTTTAGTGGTGAGAGTGTCCCTAATGTTCTACACTCTAAGGGGCATTTGAATGACTATAGTGTAGCTACAGTCTAAGTCACATTAGTTATCAGTCAGAGAACAAACTCTTGCCAAAACTAACCAGAAGTTAGATCTAGTACTTTTTCCAAAGGTTCTGAAAAACTTGTGAGACAAAAATATTGCTGATCCTTTCATTTTTTCCAAGCCTCTCTATTTTATTCCAAAGGTATAGTTCCTAAGTTTTGTATATTCCATAGCAAGTAAGAGGGGTAAACCCTGCTTGTGGAATATACAGAATATCTGATTTCTTAGATTGAAGTTCATAGCATGGCCAATAGTGGAGATTGCGTGATCAAGTACTGAAAAAGAAAAAAGGGTGGGAAAGAGCTGTAGGCCCCTTTCGAAACCTTTCGAGATGGGAAAATATCAATAAAGAATAAGACTGTTTACTTGTATGCTACTTGGTATAAACCCCTCGGGTTATGATGTTTACTTGAACATCAAAGCTAGAGAGGGTATCTGATTGAAGGAAATGTGGGAATATGAATTCTATCTTTAGCCACAGGAATCCTACCTGATTGAGGAATGAAATTGCATGGTCAGGATTATGTTTTTCGTTGGGTTCCATTACCTGGCCTATATGGTTACTATCTTTGGTTATTTTCTAGGCATTCACTCAATTAACTATGCATGACCAAGTTTAATTTGGGTACTTGCCTGACGTTTGATATATAATTCCTCTCTGAAATTGATTTCCTTGGGCCAGTGAGTAGGCAGGATCATAGGTGTTCTAAGATCAGGGGAGGAAGAATTCAGAGATGAATATGCGTGGACCATAGTTGTGTGTTAGTTATTTGCAAATAACAGTCATATTCCACGTGAATGGGAAATGCTCCATAAGGGAATCCAGTTTGTACACTACTTGGGTAAGAGTAGGTGGGCCCTGCCCAACGTATCGTTCGAGCCCTGGTCTGTTGAATTCTCTTCTGAATGTATCAATATCAGGAGGTTTAGGTCATTTCGATAGTTGGCCTGCAGCTTGGTTCCTCTTCCTCTTCCTCTTCTTGTTCTCCTGCCTCGGCATGGCTGAGTACAGGGCCTCATGGCAGACTTGATAGAGGAAGGGTGAAAATGGGGAACAAAGAAGGTGTCAATGAATTGGTGATGGGAGGACAGGTGTGGGCTGATTTATTTGACTCATAGCGCACACCAATTTGAGCCCAGCTGACGTGCCCATACTCGAGTATATACTGTATGATAATCTACGCTGCGGTACGGTGCTTGTACGAGTATATACTGGTACTTGAGTATTGAGTCGTGAGGGCGAAAGTGTATGGGGTTGGAGTGCCACAGGGATTACGATATTAGATTGTCGGGAAGGGAGGGAGATCTATTGTTCGTATCATACCGCACTTGTACGAGTAAGATAGACCGAGCGTGTGGAGTCGAGTTATTAAGTATTTGTTAAACTGTGCTAGTACGGCAATTGGGCGGATTCGTTCGGAATTGGATACGGTACTTCTAAACAAGTATAGTACATTACGTATGATACTGGTACTAGACTGCTACCAGTGCTAGACTGTCCAACCAATATTTAACCCACCGCACGCTACCACATTACTAAAACTACCTCTTCAATAACACATTTCCACACGATAGATAACCCATCCATAACGTAATCCAGTCGATGAACAAAATAGTTCTAGATAGGAAAGGAGGTTGAAATACACCCCCCTCCCCCACGAATCCAGCCCCATTCATGTCGGTTAGGTTCGTTTCTGCTATCTGTATAACTAACCCAACGCACACAAGTACGGGTAAGATAGGGAGAGGAAGAAGAAGGAAATATCAGACTTGGTGAATGCACGCTTGGGTTCTGGACGTATGCATATACTTATGCATGTATGTATGTATATGCAAGGGGGAATTGGTTGGGCAGCCAGTGATTGGGGCCCGGTTTGATATCTCGTATCATATCGTGCAGTACTGTAGGGAAGAAGGAAGGGGAGGGAGGGAAAGTAAAGTGGGAAAAGTACCGCAAGTTGTTGCAAGGGGGTAATTGGGTTCCGACTCGCGGTAGTTTAGGGAAGGGGGGAAGAAGGAAGTAAAAAGGGTCAGACTTCGTTGTTTTCGCCTTTCTTTTTCTTCTCTGCCTGCTTTCTTTTTTCGGATCAAACCTTCTATCCTCCTCCCGTGGGGAAATGCGGTGCTCGAGTGCTCGAACAGTGGGGAAGAAGGTAGACGAAAAATATCGCACCGAACGAGACAAGATTTTTTCAAGCCTTTTTTTTTTCCCTCTCTACTGTAACTTCTTCTCAAACTCCCCTTACATAGCTCAGCTTTTCCCTCTCTCTTTCTGTCTGCCCAGCCCAGTCATTTATTTTGAAGACGTGAAAGGGAATTCGAAAAAAGAAAAAAGAGAAAAAAAGGGAAAGTTCTTTCGAAGAACGGGAAAAGAAAAGTGAAAAGTAAAGCAGGAAAAAAATTAACACCACAAACTCCCTTGGAATCGTGTGTAGAACAAAGAAATGCCCTCCAGAAAACTCGTTACCCAGACAAATCCCCGATCTTCTCCAACTTTCCCATTTCCTTCTTCTCGCCCTTCTCGCCAATGATCCTCAACCTATCGATTCTAACCTTCTCGGCATCCTCATTCTCAACATCGACGAAAAAGATGTTGAGAGTGCTTACGCTCTGGAATTTGACGTACTTGAGGGGCACAGAAACCGTCCCGGTCTTGGGGTCCCAGTCGGATGAGTCTAGCGTAATTTCCTGGGTGGCTGGACCCTCGCCATCCTCAAAGGACAACGTGTGCGGTGGGTTGACCCAGATTTTGATTGTCTTGGGGCGAGATGGTGTGTCCTCATCCTTATCGTAATCTGGGTGTTCCGGGGCTGGGGCGAGGGATGTCACCTGAAGCGTATGGATCTTGACAGTAGACTGGAAGGGGATGAAAAGCATGAGCTGTTCATCAGTGTCAGATTCGACCCAGTCTCTACTCGCCGCGGTGCCTGAATCCTTCTCCTTTCCTTTACTGCTAGCGGTGCCCTTACTGGGTGCCTTCATGTCAAAAAATGTCTGGGCTGCTCCGAACTCGGAGTTTGCGTTTAGAAGGTCCAACTGCTTGAGGTACACCTGGTCCGTAACATCGCTGTATGGCTTCGGTAGTTCCGCACCAAGCCAGCCAGCGTCGCTATCGCTTGGTGTGGTGGCGGCTAGGGAAGGAGTGGCGGTAGCAGTTGAAGCAGCAGCAGCAGTAGAAGCGGTGGTGGAGCTGGTAGCGGTGGGGTTCGTTTCGGGTGCAGTTGATCCTTCGGCCGCCGAAGAGGATCCAGAATCAACGGCTTGAACTTCGGCTACCAGCTTGGTAAGAGCAGTCCTGAGAACCATGGGGTTGGCGCCCTGGATACGCTCCACTAGGTCTCCGTTCCTGAACACGAGGAAGGATGGCATGCTGCAGGGTAAAATGAGCATGAGTTAGCCCCATCATTTCTCTCCCAAAAAGCAAAGCCCCCACACCTGGCAACACGGTGCCTGGGAAAAGAAAAGAAAAAGGGCCCCCAAAAGATAAAAAAAGCGAATAAGAACGAATAGAGTACAAGGCTCGCTCGGCATGTGCTACCTACACTGTAACGTCAAGCTCCTTGGATATCTGTTGGTTATCATCGACATCACATTTTGCAAAGACTATTTTTCCCGGAGACGCAAACTTCTCCGCTAGCTTGACAAAGATTGGATTGACGAGTTTACATGGGGCACACCAGACCGCATGAACTGCAAGGGAAAATTGCTAGTCAGCGAAATTACTGAAGTTCCAAATCGGCGACATGATATTACGCGGCACGCAGGGATAGACGGATGAGAGGAGGGGTTAACATACAGTCGATAATGAGGAGAGTGGAGGTCTTCTTGAGCTCTTCGAGCTGCCCTGAGGATGTTATGATGCTGAAGCTTTCCATAAGTGCGGGATGTCTCGTTTAGTGGTGAAACGGCTAACTGAGAGAAGGGGGAATAGACGTCGATGTTGAGAGATGCGAAGAGATGGAGGGGTGTTGTGAAGCCAATCCAATGTGGGGTGGGGTGTGTGGGGTGTGCCTTACTAATACAGTTTTTCTTCTTTCGGTTACCATTCAGGATCTGATTAGTCAGTATCACAGAATCTCACTCGAAAGTCCACCACCTCCTTTGCACCTCAACAGGGAGGATTCCATCCCCTCACAATAAAAATTTCTACGTCTATGAGCCCTGACCTGGATGGAAATTTGCTTCGGAATCGGGATAAGCATTGAAGACCGTGTTATTTAAGGGCTTAGGCTTTTCACGCTACAACCCCGTCCTGTCCTCTCTAGCGAAGAGGTGTATTATGAGAATCTCCTCTATCACGACCGACCGAGATCTCGTACTCGACTTCTGGCCCAGGGAGGAATAGAGCTTAGCCGGGCCCTGAGGTGCGTCAAACAAACAAGGATACTATAATACCCAGACATCCAATAGTAACCTAGCTATGTACACCACGGCTAGAGGGAGTACTATCAACTTGCAATCATACTATATCACTCGAACACCCTGATCCTGTTCTAGGGGTGGTGAAGTGTGGGCGGAATCAGCGACACCACAGAACAGAGCCAATCGGTTGCACAATAGAGCCATATAATCACTAGATACCTCTAAGCTCAACTATTGGGTGCGGGTATGCTAGCGCTCGAGCGTATCTCACTAACCCTCCAATCACGTCAATTCTCACATTCCCTTCATAGGGTCTATCAACACGTGCTCGCCCTAGCGCTCCTCCTTCTGTTCCCCCCGTTTCATCTCTCACCGCCGTGGTCCCTCTCTTCAAGACATCCCAATATCATACCATTACCACGTCGGCCCCGCCCAAATACGTCATTGATTTACATAACCTCTAAGTATTGCCGGACAAATATCCTTCGCCAAGAGTAGTCAGAGGGCATAACTCAGATAGTGTCGAAGACTTATCTTAGTGGGATGTAACAAAAGAAAGAAGGAGAAAAAAAAGCAAACCAACCGACACTCTTAATTAACCGACACGGGAAGTGTCTGCCTGCGGAGCGATAGCTGATTGGGAAAAATGAAAATGAAAATGAGGAGAAGAAAGGAAGGAAGGAAGGAAACGAAAGCCGTTCGTAAGGCAGGATCTCCGGATTAGCTAAAACATTACTTTTAGAAACCTCCGCCGACGGGTTTGTTACTATTTCTTGGTTCTGGGAGGGCGGCTGGCTGGCTGGGTTATCGGAGTTATCCATCGCTGGCTGCTTTAGTAGTTAGCGATCACCTCCAAGGTGAAACATTCGGGAGAATGAAGATCTTTGGATATGGTACCGGTAGTGGGGAGGACACTTGGGTACGGCCTATTATCCGCAGGCGGTGGATCTATTAAGAGCTGTCCGAGACAGTTGATACTGGCTCTGGCTCTAACCAAGTGCCGACGGTACTTAGTACGGTGGGGGAATTCTTTAGCCGGAGCACCCAACTTCAAACCGCTAAAGCTCATCAACAACAACTTTTATTATAATTCCCTCTCAATTACTCGGTATAAATTAAGCTGGAGGTTTGGAAAATAGAAAGGAATTTCGAAAAAATTAACTTTTGGGTGAGATATAGGGGTTTAAAAGCTAAGGGGCTGTTTGGCAATCTGTAATTTGAGCTGTTCGCAATCTCAAATCATGATTTAGGCCCAAATCGTGATTTGAAATTTTCATGGTGTTTGGCTGGGCAGCAATTTCAAATCATGATTTGGGAAATATTCGTACTGTGTGTGTGAATATTTAGGGCTGTGATATTTTTGTTCTATGACCTTAAGTATTTTGTTAGTAAATGCCAGTGACTCTTGAGGGCTTCTGATAGAATTAGCCCCAAATTGTGACTTGGAAAATTGAAAATTGCAGTCACATTTGGCAGAGAGCTGTTTGAGATTGCGAACAGCTCAAATTTCACCTTGCCAGACAGCCCCTAAGTGTCGGGGGGCCCAAGTATCGCACCTGGTTACTTAGCTGCTAAATGGCCGGGTGGAAAGTCGGTTCTGCCAAGAAACCACGTAACAGATAGTGAACCCCATTGGGACACCAACTAATAGGTATTACAAAGCAACATGAATGTCGTTAGTGTTCCGGTCCAATGTTTTCCTTACTACAATGACCTCTCAAAAGTATTGTCCCACTTCCCAAAACCCCACCAAAATGTGCCTAAACTTGAGTAATTTGCTAGCCCATTTCTATATAATAAAATATCTTAAAGTGATACAGAAAATTTACATAAATTCCTGCTTTCAAGAATTACTTTCTCCTGTAATAAAAATCATAAACACTCCATATTTGCATGAGTTGCACCTGGATTTACCTATGTGAAGTGTGATGAAAGATGAATCCCCACCAAAATTAGTGCCAAGCCCCCAAATTTGTATGTGGGCTTGGCACTCTAATTTAACCATTGCATAGAAATGGATACAAAACCTTGTGAAATGAATATATAAAATAAATAAAAATCAGAAACAGATTCTCCTGATAAATATCTGCATAGAATAATTTTGTATAAATTTTCATAACTTCATTTCATTGTTATTTCAGTTAATGAATACACCGACTTTGGCTGTAAAACTGGGTATGGGACAGTACTTTTGAGAGGGGAGTTTAACTTATACCCAACTGGTACCCACAGTCCTCTGGTGACAACCTCTTAGCGGAACAGGGGAACTGGTGCAATCAAGTTAGTCCCCTCCTACGAACAGAACCAAACCCGCAAAATCAAAGACAATTCTCTAATGATCACCCACTTGCCACCCATGTGCGCAATCTCCGCACCCATCCCATAAACAATTTCGAGCACAATGTTGAAATCCTAAGAGAGATATCGACAAGCAAGAGAGGAAAATGCGATAGAATTGCTTAATTAACTATAGTGCTCGGGGGCGTTGCTATATACCCGAGTACCCCTATTGTAGCTGTCCACAGACCTCTCAACGCTAGTTCACTAGCTCGCCTGCCAAGCATCGTGAACTCTATGATACTAGCATGAATACAGTATGATATCCGCATATTCTAACACACAAGTCATCCTGCCTGTAGTGTTCGAAAAATACGGTACGTTACCGTACCTTACACGGTTGATACCATACGGTAAATTACGTAAATTACACTAGGCAGATAAAATACCGGAAAACGGCCTCTCCCACCTTAGATTCTGATGTT